>Ga0080005_126969_pt1 | contig 10720 bp, 8 predicted proteins | sample JossMetagenome_2_FD_69208 | JGI IMG/M metagenome (GOLD analysis project Ga0080005, IMG submission 69208) | Hot spring sediment microbial communities from Joseph's Coat, Yellowstone National Park, USA - JC3_ASED (SPADES assembly) (version 2) | ecosystem: Environmental > Aquatic > Thermal springs >... | reverse complement strand
AAACGACTTTCGCACAAAACGCTTACATAATACAAGTAACCACCTCGATACCACAACCAGCGTTAAGGTAATAAAACCCCAACTAAAGGCGTTGGTGATGCCCTGGTTCACATACAGTGAAGATATATTCGAACCCGTGAGGATCAAGGCATCGTCAATCAATGAAGCCATCAACGCAGGCATGCAAATCGCCAAAAAACATGCTCGGCAGCGTCGATAAGTACTGCATGTATAAGAGCAGCAACGAGGTCGTCATAGAGTACTGGAGAGATAAGAATGCAGCAATTAAGCTCATCCACGCCGACGACCCAGCGAGAGCATTGATGCACTACTACAACGCCGAAAGGATAGGATTAGTCATGTGCACGCCAGTAAGCAATAAGAACAAGACACAAAGGATATGAGTGAATACCACAAACAAAACCACGCATTTTAAACCAGCACATCACCCAATTATCTCCTTTAGTGCCGCCGCGATTTTGCCGCAAATTTCGGCGAATTGAAGTAAGTGCAATGCCCACGTATTGGGCACTCCTCGCATCTGGGCTTTCTCGCTATACAGACCTGCGCGGCGAAGTCCACGACTGCCAGGAGCGACTCCCTGCGCCACTTAACCATCGAGGATAACCTCCAAAGCACCGCATCATACATGTACCTCCTCGGCGGGTCCCTCCCAAGTATTGCACGAGAAAATACCCGGGCGATGTTTGTGTCGAGTATCGGCGCCGAGCACCCGCAGGCCAGTATGCACACCGCCGCGGCTATGTAATCCCCAACGCCGGGCATTGCCTTTAACTCCTCGTAGCTACACGGTATTGAGCACCCATGCCTATCCCTAACGTACTCAGCGAGCTTAATGAACCTATCAGCCCTCTGCCTATAAAGGCCGAGGGGCTTAAGTAAATCCTCAAGAACCTGCCTATCAGCCTTAAGCAATGAGCATGGCTCGGGGAAGAACTCAATGAAGCGCGGGTAGACCACGGAGGCCTTAGTCGCGTCGGTCTGGAGGAGGAGCAACTCGGCCACCAGTACGTGCCATGGGTTGTCCGTATTCCTCCAGGGAAACTCCCGCCTAAACAAGTGCCAATTACTTACGACCTCCTCCACCAGCGAATTTATGGTGGCCCCCTCTAGCGGCTTTGACTCTTCAGGCATAACAACGCCTTAATAACCCTCTTAATATAGCCTAAACCGTATAGCTTGATAGCGCTAGGCTTAGGCAAATAATTCAAGAGCTTCATGGCAGTATTGGTATCATTCAATAAAACCTCCTGAATCACCTCCTTCCACGGCTTACCTTTATCTTGCTGCCATCTAGATTCTATGTAGCTGTACAAATCATGGTCATATTTATGCAGCTCATTGCGCAGCTCATAAATCAATTCTACATAATTTTTCCTCAAATTGCTATCACTGGTTGCTTCATAAAGGTCGCTTGAGAAAGCCCTTAATTCGTTCATTATTAGCGTTAGGTATACATTGATGGACTTCCTACGATATAGGTACCTTAATAGCCCCTCACATACTATGTTTTCTGCCTTTACATACCATGGAGGGAAAAGATTACGCTTTTTTACTAAATCATCAAGTGACGTCATGAATTTATCGAATGCACTGAATGACCCCGCATTTAATGCGAGTATGGCGTCGATTGGTAGGATGTATGTCTGAATGGCGTCCTCATTATACTTTACTGGCAATATTATCCCCACGCCGGGTTCGCCACCCGTACCATTGGGCGGCAGTTCAACGATTAACGGCGGTACTATGCCTAAGTAGCCAAGCAAGCATTCATAAAACGCCTTATACCTCTCAAAATCATCCTCTGTGATGCAGGGTATTGAAGCGTTATTTTCCCCATTGTACCGATACTTATATTTCACAGGATTATTCCTAGAACCGTACCTTTTAGACTTATTAATTCCCACAAAATGACGTACCTTGCCGCTAATTGTGTAGAGCTCAATAACTCTCCCATTTGTAGCTTGGAGAAACTTCTCAAGAGAGTCGCTTTTCTTCGCCTTTAGGACTGTAAAGTCCCCTGCGCCGAGTATGTAGATGTAGAGCCAATAAGTATTTCCTGCAGGAATTGCGTGAAGAATGGTCAATCTATTAGGGCTATAATTAACCCTAAGACTTTTAGGGTCGCGTATTTGCGTGCTCCGTTCAATAATTACGTCCTTGGACACTGATCTGAGAAATAATATGTACTTTAAAATCGCCCTAGCTATTGGATCCCTTAAATCCCTAAGCATGCTTTTGATTTCTCCATCAATTCCTTTAGTACGCGCACTCCATAATTTAATATATGTATTGCATAGCTGTCTGCACTTAAAGGCTGTGGGGTTACTCATGCCGCATACCTTTACTTTTTATCTAGATAGCCCCATAAGTAGTCAAATATTTCGCTTAAATACTTAACTATTGGGCCTCTCACGACTAAGCCTATGTCGTAGTTCACGAATAAGTGATACTTCGTTAGGTTAAACGTGCCTACTATCGCGAGTTCATCATCGATTATTACGAACTTTGCATGTACCCCGCGTACCTTAACGGGCTTGCCAGCAGCCCTGCTATAATCAGTGGCGTAGGCCACCTGTAATGCTGGTAAGTAGCCCTTTAAGGGCTCAACATCGCCAGCGCTCGAATCTTCCGTTATAACCCGTATTTTGACGTTGCGGAGCTTATCGGCACACTCCTGCATGAGTATGCCTAGGAAGTCGCCAACGTAGGGCATTGCAATCTTAACCTCACGCTTCGCTCCGCATATGTATGTCCTGAGCGCATCAATGAGCCCCGGAAAGCTCTTGCCTGCGAGCCACCCATCAAGGTCCTTATACAGAGGCGGATTTAATATTAGGCTTACAACTTCGCCGAGCGTCTCAGGCTGCGTTTGCGATTGTTCAGGCTTACTTATGATGCACCACTTCGAGGTTAGCAGGGGCTTCGTATAGTCGATGGTGGTCGCCTCATTGCGGTAAACAAGGCCCTGCCTAGCAAGCTGGAGCAATGCTAATACAACCATATTTGGATCAGCCTTCAGCTCGTTAGCCAATTCAAATGGGTAGGCACACCCGCCAGCCCTCTTAAGCACCTCAATTATACTATCGGTTTTAGGCTCGCTCATCAAAGTCCACCTAGGCATGCGCCCCTGTCCACAGCCCTCGTACTCGCCCTCCAACTCAAGCTGAAATTCTGGAGTGGGCACGTCTCAAAGAATATGCAGGCCCTACATGCACTCCTGCAGGCCCTTGAGCACGGCTGAGCAAAATTACATATGGCGCTTAAGAATTCCGAGTAATTATTAATCGCAGTCTTCACTCCACCAATGCCTTGCGGAGAATTATCGTATATTAATATTTCCGCAACCTGCTCCTTCTCGTCAACAAATATTGACTCGCCAAATTCATTAGGTGAGAGCCCTGTGAGCCTAGTTAAGGCTAATAGCATTACATGAGATAAGCTGTGCACGACGGTAAAGGGATCAACATGTACTATGCCAGGTATATTATTAATTTCCTCAACGATCTTCTCGACTCCCTGATAATTCAATTTGAATAATACGCCGTCGGTTTGGAGTCTTCGCCCTAGGAAGTTCACATTACCCCTTTGGTCCTGGACAATAACGGGAATTTTACTAAGCCTACGAGAGTATGGGTGGCCTAGCAAATACATCATGGTTAATTCATAGACGTTAAACTTACCTGGCCACACATCATCCATTATTGGAATTACCTTCCTTATCACCTCTTTAACTGATGCCACATTAACAGCTAAATCAAGCTTGCTAATAGGCAATGGCGAAAATACTGTGACTGATAACGGCTTTGTAATAGCCGTCGATGGCCTACTTATTATACTTCTTCCGCCACGTAAGCCCGTTATATTTGGGAACACCACTGGACTTTGTATGCCGTGGTTGCAAAAGCCGGGATTCTTCTGATCGTAATGACTGCAGGACTTATCATTAAGTGGGCATATGAACCTTAGGCTCTGTAGTGGTCTTCTCGGGATAACGGCACGCAAGCCCTTCAATACTCCTCTATGCTGCGGGCATTGAATTTCAACGATTTTTGATGTAGATTGAACATAATAATTCTGTTGCCGTCCACCTAAAGTTAGGTATATCACAGTACTTCGATTAATGCCGTCGATATGTGGCACCCCAACGTACGCCTGCACCAATCTTGCCTTACAATGAGGGCAGTAGTAATAACCGTCGCTTCCCTGCTGAGCCGTATTAAATGAAAGTATCCTATTACAACGCGGGCATATTAAGTAATCAAATGATTCAATAGGAGGTACATCGGTATCATAATATACTTGTCTCAAATCATATATCACATATGCTGCCCCATTTCGTATCTTATCTAAAATATAATCCAATGCATAACTAAGCGCCACATTTAACAGCGACTGCTTATTTTTCAGAATTTCTATAGTCCTTACGAATCTGTCAAGGATCTGCTTAGTATATGTATTACTCATGTTCCCACCTCGGTGAAAAACTCGTTTACTCTATTTCGTACAGCAGAAGTAGCACCTATGTCTTTAGATGCAAAGAAGTACCCCCTATAGCTAACTACTTGCCCCAGAAGTGCATGCTTAATAGCATACCTAAGCTCCCTATACCTAAGATTGTACGGCCTTGGTAGTTTGTTAAATTCAAATGCGACATTAATGTCGGCTGCTCTTAAATTGTAAAGCGTCTCATCGCCGCCGAGAATATCTATAAGACCATTGTGGTTAAAGGGGTCATAAAGGTTTACTATCCTCCCAGCATTTTGGTTTATTTCTTGTTGTACTAACGTTCTTTCATTATTAATTACGGACTGAATAAGCGGGATATTTTGTAGATTAATTATGCTTAAAGGTATGTCGTTATTAGAGAATAATGCAGATAGATGAGTTATCATAGAGTTCCAGAAAGTTTGCCTGCGGCTTGCATCTATGCTATTAACTATTACATTACAAGCATCGTTACTCCTTGGGCAATTGCTTATCATGCAGCATAATTTCACTGTAGCGATAACAAATCTCCTTACCGCCCTCCTTACAGCCTCCTCGTTGGACGCACCTACAGGGTAAGTCTCGCGCTTGAGCGCAGCTTCCCTCATCTTCCCATCGCTTAGTAATTTATAATTCTCGAAGAAGTAGTAGTCGATCCTCCTCTCTGGGTCGAATATCGTAAACACTACAGCATCCTTCTTCCTGCCCGCCCTGCCAATCCTCTGGATGTAGCTCGTTAAAGTGTTAGGCATGCCGTAAATTGTCACGAAGTCCATCACGCCGTAGTCAATCCCGAGTTCGAGCGTACTTGTAGCTACGAGAATGTCCAGGTTACCCCTCTTAAATTCGTTCTCAACATTGACTCTATCTGGCCCATAATCAGTAGAGTGCCCCCCTATCCTATCTGGCACGATTATTTGCCTTACTTCCTCATCTATCTTTAAGCTATGCAGTAATTCGTTAGATTCATCTAAGAAGTTCGTAAATATAACCCCCTTCGGCACACTATTTACCGCATTCTTATATTCACGAATAGAGCTGGCAATGAGCCTAACGGTGGTTGCGTCAATCGTATATGCCTTAGGCATTATAAACGCAAAATACCTTCTGTGCCCTCCTTTTCCTTTTTCAGTACTTGCCTCAACCTCGGCTTGAATAACTTTAACATCGTCTCTTCCCACGCCGAATATGCTTGCGGCGAACTCCTCAGGATTGCCCATCGTGGCGCTTGCCATTACATATGTTATTTTATGCCTCATAGTGCCACTTAACTTATTTATTACGTACTCCAATAAACTTAGCATGTGGTGGACTTGGGCCCCAAAGCTACCTGTAAGCATGTGGGCTTCATCAAGCACTATCAATGATGGCTTGCTTACGTTAGTAGGATTAACATTACTGATGTCCGCACCGCAGTTTAAGTTTAAGCATTTTATGCCCCTCCAATTGGGCGGATACGTAAAGCCGCACTGTGGGCACCTCTTATAGGGGGCGCCAAGTACACTCCACTCGAACCAATAAGGTGGCCCACTCCCTATCCCTGAGAGAATTCTATTCATCATATCCTCATCAGTGATTAAAATGTCTGGTGGCTCACCGTATATGTCATCCCTCGTAATCCTCATGTACTTGCTTACAAAGTCTGCAAACAAACAGTTACTACCACCTTTGTTACATATGACCCCCGAATTTATGTCGTACTCCATAGTAGTATCATGTATCGGGCAGTGCATTGGAAGCGTTATTTGCTGCTGTGTTTGCTGAAGCTCCTGAAGCTCAACCTTATGCTTTACGTTACCGTGAAGTACGCCGAACGTGAGTTCGGTGCTAATGTAGTTATGTAAATAATAGAGCATGTGCGCTACCTCCTCCACCTGATCGTTAGCGAGCGCCTTGGTTGGGTACATTAATACGGCCTTAACTCCTACGCCCTCATCCCTACATAACTTCCTATATGCTGAAATTATTATTGCGGGTATTAGGAAAGCGAACGTTTTACCGCCAGCCGTTCTAGCCGTAATGACTATCTTATCCTTAGCGCCCGGCTTATTGATAAGGCCTTGGCTGGCCAATACCTCCTCAATCGCCTGCTCCTGGTACTCATAGAGCTCATTAACTCCATAGTTATTACTTAATACGTTGGCTAGCGCGTCGAATAACGGGCTTAATTTCCTTTTACAATCATCATTAATATTAAGTTTACTCAATAAATACTCAAAGTAATCTTTCACTTTACGGTTGCTTCGCTTTATTGGGGGTAGGACCTCCTCCTCAATATGGTAATCTGCCAATCTGCCCTTGTTACATGTATCGTCTTTGCATATGAACATTGCATTGTATACGTGCGCATTAAGCAGCCCGCCCTTTTCTGCATCCCACCGTACGTTTAGCCGCGCGCCATGTAATGCCTCTACACGCCCCTCAACCTCAAGTAAATGCCCAAGGGCCCATCTGGTGCCCTTCTGGCCATTCCACGTGAATACCCAATACCGCCTGCAATAATCATTAACCGCCTCGCTCTTGTATGAGGGGGCTGTCCTCAAAATACCCCCTAGATTAACGAGGTACGACTTAACTACATAATTATCACCAGCCCTGCAAAGGCCTAATACAATACCGAAGGCAGGGTAATAATAGCCGGCGGGGTTATTGCTCTTATCGTAAACCTCACCCCTCAAGCTCATCCATGGATTACTATTTAATATGCCTAGGGGGACTGCGGTTATATTGCTACCCAGGCTATATGCTCCCCCAGAGCCTACGTTGAGCACGAAATGTTGCCCTGCATATCTGCGCGGTAGATTTATTGCTGCTACTTGTTCGAAAACGTAATGCACGTATTTCCCTACGAACTGTTGGGATTCCTGTTGATTAAGGGGTAATAGTATGAGCGATGTAATGAAGCAATCATTATTTATTGGGATTTCTAGCGGAATATTCAACATGCTTGACGCCCACTTTGGTTTGCTGAGGTCGCTTGGCTCAACCTTAACATTATACGTAATCTTATTCGCTCCCCTATCAACCATGCCGTCAATCGTAATCTTCGTATATGCATCCTCCCTCCACATGCTCTCATCATCAAAGTCATATGATGTCCTCACGTAGAAGCTAAAGGTGAAGTCTACGCTTCCACTGCCTAAGTCGGCATTCAGTAAGTCCACGCCGAATATATGCCCTGGGTTCCGTGACGAATAGAATTCCTCAATAAACTCCTCTACATCTTCCTCCTCTTCCTCTTCGCCGCTAATGCTGGGCTGGCATTGCGGAATTATTTCTTGCCAGAGCATCATCGCTATAGGTATAGGCGGCGGCGATAGGACCGAGATGTGCGGCTTCTCTGGGTGGTGCCTTAACCTTAAATAATCAACGGACTGTTCAATAATGTTCTTCAAATTGTAGCTACTCTGCTGAGTAGCCGCCATTTAATGTAGTGTCATAGTGGTATTTTAAAAAATTTTCTTTCAGTTCTAGATCAAGGCCCTCAGTAGGGCTTCGGCGAGCTTCTGGCTGAATTTCGGAGGCACCGAGTCGGCAATTGCCCTATACATGCCGTCGATGGAGAGCGGCCTGAAGTCGAACCAGTCCGGGTAGGTGTATAGGCGGGCTAGCTCCCTTACCGTAATCATCCTGTCGTATATTGGGTGGAGCATCATACTCCTCCTCGGGTGGGGCACGACCTTCACCAACCCATCAATCGGCACCCTATAGAGCCAGTACCTGTGCTTCCTCTCGACATCCTTAACGTACCTAGACGCATCAATGAAGCCAGCCCTGTGTGCGGTAACGAGGGAGTAGCCGGGCGGTATCTTCGGGATTAATTCCTTAATCTTGGAATTAATGTTATAATTCACGTGATTGAGTATAGCCGCGCCATCATGTATGCATAGGTCTTTACTACATGGATTCGGCGGTAGGTCCTTGATTAAGTCGATGGGCCTTGGCGGCGGCTCCCTCAGCTCCTCAAGCTTACTAAACACCGCGCTAGCGCTGCCGCCCCTCAAAGCTACAACGATCCACCTCCTACGCATTGTCGACACCCCGTATTCAGAGAATGGTATTAGCCTATAGGCCACGGAGTAGCCTAAGCCCTCAAGCCCCTTGACCAGTGGTTCAGGGTTCCAGTTGGGCACCTCCTCGACAACAACGGCCTTCGGCATGACTTCCCTAACTGCCCGGAGCACCTCTAGGTCAAGGCCGTACTCAGGGTGGTTAGTGCCGCGCTTAGCCCTGGGCGTGGCGATCGAGTACGGCCTACATGGAGGCCCAGCAATGATTACATCAACGCCCCTAAATTGGGAAAAATCAATGCCCCTAACATCGCTGGCGATAACCCTCCGCGGCTTAATATTCTCCCCATAGGCTGATGCCCTCCTTTGATCTACATCGACAGCAGCTTCGATGGCAAAGCCTGTGAGTGAGAAGCCAAGCCCCAGGCCGCCCACGCCTGAGAACAAGTCAACGGCACTGTGCATGATTAATTAACCTGTGTAAAATATGTTTTTAAAATTTATCGTTTATAGAAACCCTCAGCGCATTAAGGGATATTTCTTTATAATAAAACATTATTTTAAAAGTTAGCTGCGCTGCTTAATTATTAATCGCCCTTAGCGCCCGGGGCAGCGGTATGTCCTTGGGGCTGATGGTTGTGGGAAGCCGGATATTCCGGCCACCTTATTTTCGCAGTTCTTCCAAACCTCGCTGACCTCGCCGATGGTTAGGCTAGGGCTGGTCCCTGAGTATTCCATGGGCGCGTTGCCCAATACGTATACGTGGCCGTGGTTTGTATGTATATGTATATCAATGAGGTATCGGGTACTCCCCTTATTGTAATTAAGGCTTATGCTTACGTATGGCTCTGTTAGGTCTAAATCCATGGAGCATGCAGGCATTGTTAGGGGCAGCTTGAGGTACCTTACGAAGTCCCAGTAATCGGGCATGCTGTAGGCCTGCCTGGCGATTTCATAGATCGTGAGGTAGCGCGTTAGGAATGTGATGATGAATATCTTATGGCCCCTCCCATCCAGCGGTATTAGCAGTAGGGGCTTATTACCTCTGCCTTGCTTCCTCATTATTAGGTTTGTGAATGTGTGGTACAGCGCGTATGCCGTCGCCTCACCCTCATCGCTTATTCCGGCGCAATGCGCCCTCTCGTGCATCGTGAGGTACGAGTATGCCGTTAATGCGGCGTTGTGCATAATTAAGGGCCCCAAGATGGGGCTTGAGTGGCTAAGCTGTAAGGCGTCTAAGCACTTGCTTTTTACGTACCCCGCCACCCTACACATTATGTCATTGACCCAGCCCTCAATCCTATCCAGGTTATAGCATATGACCTCCTTACCAAGGCATTGGGCAAGCCACTCGAAACAAATAGGCCTAGGGCACTCACCGCTGCGGAACTCCACCCTAAACTCCTCCTCCCCAATCACACCCTCAGTACTACCGCAGAGGCCCTCGGCCCCCGAGAGGTCGATGCCGCTATCTGTCGGTATTTCTGGCGGTGCCTCCCCGTATTTCTTCCGACATTCATCCTCACTTATGCAGCTTCCCCTACACTTGTCGCTGCACCCTCCCCCAGCGGTACTACTATCCTTATTCATTGTTATGGTATGTTCACGGAGAATCCGCATCCATATATCTTCATCTTCAAGCGAGAGCGTGAGGGTACCTGTATTGGCGGTACCTCCAGCTTGGTCTTTATCAATCGACATATTAGCCCTCCCTGAACCAGCTATTTTTAACTTATCAGCCATTATTTCTCCGCGGTTAAACAATAATATTGATCTTAGGCTCACGAGCGGTGGGCAAAGCGAATGAGACCACAACAGGGCGAAACCCAGCCGGCGGTAATCACAATAAATTATTGCTAGCTTGGAATGCTTGTTGCGCCCTCAATACTTGAAAATGCTCCCGAATCTTACCTTAATCAACGCCTTAATGATCGCCTAACAACGCTTAAAGTTAGGCCCCCGAGGTAGGCTATACGATGAATAAGGCATTAAGGACCTTAGCACGCACGGCATTGCTCGCCACATTATTTGTACTAGCCACCTACCTAGCCCTAACAATTCAGCCCTACGTCAGTAGCTCAACAACCTTCAACCAAACCCTAGGCTCAGAATCGCCGCTAATCATTGGTGGCTATGGTCTCTACGTGAACCCAACCGCAATAATTACTGATGCGGTGTTAATCGCAATAGCCTACCTAGTG
>Ga0080005_126000_pt1 | contig 10730 bp, 24 predicted proteins | sample JossMetagenome_2_FD_69208 | JGI IMG/M metagenome (GOLD analysis project Ga0080005, IMG submission 69208) | Hot spring sediment microbial communities from Joseph's Coat, Yellowstone National Park, USA - JC3_ASED (SPADES assembly) (version 2) | ecosystem: Environmental > Aquatic > Thermal springs >... | reverse complement strand
GTTGCTGAGTGTATAAAGAGGTGTAATAGGGAGAGGAACTGTTTAGAAGGATGTATTAAGGAGTTATGAATGAATCCGCCGGAGGTGAGCGTAGAGGCGGAGGTAGAGGATTTGGACGTAATATTGGAATATGCAGATGAGATATTGGAGATGGCTGGGGAGGCTGTGCGTGAGCTTACTGAGGAGGAGGTGGAGGTACTGGAGGTGGTTGGGAGGTTTCTGGAGCAGTGGGAGGAGTTTGAGTTTACTGAGTACGTATGAGTAGGGAGAGGAGGTATAGGTCGATAAATGCTGTTATGCGGAGGGGAGTTGCTAAGGGCATAATTGTGGGTGTGACGTCGTCGAGGATACCGATGATTGAGTTTGAATGTGATAAGGTTGTGCCGTGTGTCAGCTTTTTGAACAACCCAAGGGTGGTTTATGACCGTACTGTGCAGGAGAGTTGTCAAGTTGTGAATAGGCTTATCGAGGCGTATTTTATGCTTCAGATTGTGTTTGCCGTAAATAGATACGGGCTTAAGCTGAATGAGCTGTGGAAGGTGTTTCCCAGGAAGAGGAATGGTGAATATGCTGCGCCTCTCATAGTTAATGTTGGTAATAAGTCGGTACATGTTATTGGTTTTGTGAAGGTTCATCTTGATAAGTTGGGTGAGTTTGTTTCGATGTTGCGTGCGTTGGACTGCGTAGACCCTAAGTATCTGGATATGGTGGAGTTTAAGAAGGAGTTTACGCTGAGGCTGAGTGGTAAGGATAAATACGGCTTGAGGCCGGTGAGACCGGTTGTTTTGGGGGAGGTTATGGAGGCGAATACATATAGGTGGGTTGTATACGTAGGTGTGTCGCCTAGGGCATATATGATAATAGACCGGTGGCTGTATTCAGTATTTCAGGCAAATGGGTTTGATGTTGTGGTGAGGGTATGGTGAAGAAGAAGGACGTAATTAGTGAGATTGAGGATAGGGTTAGGGAGCTTTTTGATTTGTTGACGATTGATAAGACGATGCAGTGTGACCCAGGAGAGAGTAATTACACGAAGTGTGTATTGAAGAAGGCCATGGTTCATGTAGAACTCAGGAAGCGGTTAGATAAATTGATATATGAGCTGAGCTTCAGCTACGTGACTACACAGATTATTGAGGAGAAGGAGGCAGTTGAGCAGATTATAAACCACCTTATAGAAATTGGGCTTATTACTGAGGATAGGTGGATGAAGGCGATTAATGACTCGCTTAAGTACGTAACTAGGCTTGATGGTATGGATTCGAGGACTAGGGTGAGGCGTGTTGCTGAGGAGGTGGATAGGGTGCTTGAGGAGGAGGGGTTTAGATGAAAATTACAATAGATGGTAAATACGTAATTGACTTGGAGAGGCCTATTAATAGAGTCAGCATAAACGACTTGATTTGCCCTTTAAGGGGGTGGTTGAGTTTTAGGGAGCCGGTTAAGTCTCTTACTGAGGTTAATGAGTACATGATTGCTGGGAAGGAGGCCCATGACGTAGTACTGTATCAGTTGCGTGACCAGGGGTGCGAAGTGGAGCGGCCGATTGAAGTAGAGAGTGAGTGTGGGAGGAGGAGGTTTAGGGCTGATGCTGTGTGTGGTGATTTGGTGGTGGAGCTGAAGAGGAGGTATAACGCCTCTCTAGCTCCTATTTATCTTTGGCAGCTTAAGGTGTATATGGCGTTGCTGGGGTTGAGGAGGGGTGTGATTGTGTCTCTTGTGGATGGTTACATAAAATATGTAACTATAGATGAGAGGGAGGCTGAGGAGGTTAAGAGGCAGTTGCTGGAGAGCTTAAATGCTGTGTGTAGAGATGAAAAGCCTGGTAGGAGGGTTGGTAAGTGGTGTCAGTGGTGTAAATACAGAGGGGAGTGTCTAAACAGTAAGTTGTTATGAGTGAGGTTAGGGAGCTGGTGGACTGCTTTTTTAGGTTTAAGAGGTTGTATGATGAGTCTGGGGATGTCCTATATCTGGTGTTTATGGAGAATGTTGCGAGGCAGGTTGGTGGTGAGTTTTATGCGTGGTGGAGGCGTGTAGTTCCTGATTATGCGGGGTGGTGGGGGACGTGTGACGTGGAGGTGAGGAGTTGCGAGGACATGGTTAGGGTGGCGGTTGCGTGTTGGCCTAACATAAAGCAGGGGATGTTTAGGGGGTGCAGGAGTAAAGAGTTAAATTACTTATTCTCTGGGAGGTACGTATGTTGATGGATTTGTTGGGTGTTGCTGGGCTGGTTGCGCTGGGCTACTTGACGTATGAGGTGTGTAGGGTTGATGAGAGGATGTGTAGGTTGGGTGTTGTTGGGTTTTTGTTGGTTGTGGCGGCGTATGTCGGTAGATATGTGAATGTCGATAAAACTGTTGGTGTTGTTGTTGTGTTGTTGGCTGTGTTGTTTGTATTAATGTGGATTAACCGTTAGGTTTATATGGTGGTGTCAAGTTGATGTTTATGATTATTGGGAGTGCAATTGCGGTTGGTTTAGGGAAGTATTCTAGGTGGTATATCTTAATTTTGAGTAGGGGTAGTGAAGGAGGAGAGATTATGTATAAGTTGGTTGCTCAGCGTGACGATGGGCATATGTATATGACTATAAGGAATAAGAAGAGGCTTGAGGTAGATGATGTTGTGGAGATGGTGGACAGCATAGCCGACTTGATAATGAAGAACGACAGGGTTAAGGTGTTTGAGATACTTCAGGGGAGTGGGGCTTTGAATTTGGTGTATTGGAAGAAGAAGGCGGTATGGGTTTAGGGAGGGTTCTTCTGTGGCTTAATGTGTTTGTGGTTCCGACGGCTGTGGTTTATTCAGTTGCGGGTATGTATGTGGGGGTGGCTGCGGGTGTGGTGAATTTTTTGAATGCGTGGTATTTCGATACTAGGGTGAGACCTAGGTTGGAGAGGCTGAGTAAGACGTTGGATAGGTTTTTAAAGTCATGGAGTTGATGTCTTATGATTTTGTATTTGGATAGGGAGGGATGTGTAACGACTAGGGATAGGGCGGCGTCTGTGGTGTTTGGTGTGCCTGATTGGGTTGTGGAAGATATGAGGGAGTATGGGACTAAGTATTGTTGTGGATTTAGTAGTATGGGTGGAAGAACGACGAAGTGGGGTGTTGTGGGGTATGTAAGGTGTGAGGGTATGGGTGGTACACGTGGTTTTTCTGTTGATACGTTTCCGTGTATTGATGGTGATGGGAGGACTTTTGTGTTGAATAGGGATAATATATCTGGTGTGAAGTTGCCTTTGGTGTGTCTTAGGAGGAATCCAAGAGGTGGTTTGCCATATGAAATACTTGTGGATAGGTATAGGGGATTGGTGGAGATTGCTAGGAGGACTAGGTGTAGTGGTTATTGTGTGTTGGATGAGTATGGTTATGTGGTTGTATTTGGGTCTGATTTGTTCAGTGTGATTGATGACTGGGTTAAGTTGTTAAAGAATAAGACAATATCGTTGACGAGTGTGTTGGTATGAGGGCAGTGGTTTTTATTCCGGATTGCTGTGGGCGTGCTAGGGTGATGGCTGATGTGGCTAAGTTGGGTGTGGGTATTAGGGCTGTGCTTGATAGCTACATGTGTGGTAAGATTGATCCCGATAGTGCAATTAAGGAGGTTGTGCAGCTGTGTAAGAAGGCTGATGGGCGTAGGGCGATGTTTGGGTGGACGCTTATTGTTCAGGATTGTGAGTGGGAGGATCTTGAGGATGTGGTTGCTGAGGCTGGTGGAGACGTTGTGTATATGAGATGAGGTTTTTGGCTAGGGAGCCGGCTGTAGAAATTCTGGGGGAGGAGAACTGTGTAAGGGTTTTAAGTGACCTATATATTTGTGGGTTGGATTATTTGTTGGTTAAGCATATCGTGATTGCTAGTATTGCTGACGACGTGTTTGGGTTTGTGGGTGATGTGCCTATATTGCCAGTGTCGTGTGAGAAGTATTTGCTGTATTACGGGGTTCCGAGGGCGTTGTTTAGTGATAAGTTTTTAGTTCCGGGGTGGAGGACAGCTGAAAGTCATGACTCGGTTATTGTTTACGATTGTTTTAGTGACGTTATGGAGTTTTTCGAGGTTGAGTCTTTTGTTTTTTATAAGGTGCCTTTAAGTATGTTTGGGTTTGGGTTGGCTGAGTTGTACGGCTATTTGATTGATTTGTTAAGAAAGAAAAGTTTATATATGTTGAGATTCATTTATTAGCATGGCTGAAAGAGTTGAGGTAGTAAGGATTGGTGAGGGTGTTAGGGTGAGAGAGATTGCTAAGAAGTCTCCTGAGAAGCATTCAATTGGTGTGTATAAGACTGTGCAGACTAATGGGTGGGAGGTAGGTATACTTGCTAGGGAGGCGAAGCTTGAGAAGATTGAGAAGGCTGCGAAGTTTAATAAGGAGATTACTGAGATGTTTGTGCAGTGGTGTATTGATAATGGACTTACAATTAACTATTCTATAGCTGGTATGTATAGGAGGGCGGCTGCGTTGATGGCTAAGTTTGGTGATAAGCATGCAGATATATACGTCAATTCTGCGATACCTGAGAAATATAGACCGTTTTGGGGTAAGGCGAAGGAAATACTTAAAAGTAAGTATATTAGTGTGAGGAGATGAGTGCGATAAATGTATATAAGGAGAAGATTAAGCTGAAGGGATACGAGAAGAGTATTGAAATTGAGGGAAAAGTTGCTTCTGGTGAGTTGCCTGTTTTGCCGAGGTCTCTGAGGTGGGGTGCTGGGTATGCGCCTTATGATGCTGTGATTAAGAAGATGGCTGGTGTGTTGCCTGGGCTTAATGTTGCTGGTTTAGGTACATATGTGGCTTCGATTGAGGAGGCGGTGTATCATATGAATAAGCCTATTCCTAATTATGTACTTGCGGTTGCGGCGGCTGCGCGTGGGGTGATGGTGCTTATGGATTTGGGAGTTGATAGGAATAAGGCTGTGGCGATAACTGCTGAGATTGTTGGCATGTCTAAGTCTATGATAGATAAGGCTCTTGGCGGTACTGCGGCTGGAGGTGGAGGTGGTGGGGGCGGGGGTGGGACTCCGAGTGCGTAATGAGTTTTTGCGTTGATAAATGAAGATTCTTTTTTTTGTAGATACTGAGTATCCTGGTTTTCGTGGTTCTGAGCTGGAGAAGGAGATTATAAACTGTGGGGTAAAGTATTTGGTTTTTGGGAAGGGTGTTGATCTAGTTCTTATACTGGTTGAGGATGAGAGGCAGGAGGAGTGTGTATTGAGGGTGCTGTCTATGGCTGGTATTAGTCATGTGTTTGAGATGGTGGGTGTTCCGAAGGTTTTGAGGTATAGGTCGGTGATTACTGGGAGGGTTAAGGCTGAGGTGGAGTTTAGGTGATGGATTTATAAATCTGTACGTTTTTTACTATTATGATGGATCCGAGGTTGATGTCTCTGTTGGGGGATAAGAGGTTTAAGTGTTTTGTGAATTTGTTGAAGGGGAAGGGGTGTAGTATGTTGGATGTTGATCCGGAGAGGTTGTTGGCTGGTGATCAGGCTGAGATTGATAAGGTGTATAGGTTTTTGCCGGAGTTTGAGGGTGTGAGGAGGCAGGGGTATGACATAGTTGGTAAGCTTGTGGAGTTGGCTAATAGGTTGCAGAGTGAGAAGGTTGCTGATATGGCTGCTGCGGTGGGGGTTATGATGTCTGTGATGTTTGGGAGGCAGGTTTCTGAGGAGGAGGCTAGGCAGTTGGGTGCTGTGATAGATGTGTTGAAGTGTGTTGAGGTGGGGGAGGATGGGGTGTCTGTAAATAGTGAGTGTTTGGATGGTGTGGAGGGTGTGCCTGAGGAGTTTAAGAACCAGATTAGGACTGTGTCGTTGGTTAATTTGATATGGTCGGCATAAAGAAGATTAAGGGGGGTGTGGTGGGGGTGCTTGATGATGGTACGGTGTTGGTTTGTGATGAGAAGACTGAGGAGCGGCTTAGGGCTGAGGGGGTAAAGGTTTTAAGGGTTGGTAAGATTACTGCGTCATGATTATTGGTAGGGATATTGTTGGGATTGCTGATGAAGGAGTTGTTTTTGTGGAGAAGCCGGTAAGTGAGAAGAGGGCTAGGAAGGCTGCTCTTAAGGCGGTGGGGCAGTTTGTAGATGTTGTGACTGTGGGTAAGATAGTGGCGCTTCAGTTTGTGAGTAATCCGATATATCCGATGGGTTGTAGTCCGGATTATGGGAGTGGGGGGTATGAGACATGTCAGCATTGTGTTTTGGATGGTGATGTGTGTAGGGTGAAGGATGTGGTGGGTATGAGTGATGGGTCTAGTGCGAATGTTGTGAGTGTTGCTGGGTATAAGGTGTGTAGGTCGTGGCTGTGTTGGGTGTTTGCGAAGTTTTTGAATAAGTATGGGTGGATATATGATAAGTGTGTTGAGGAGTATGATAATGCGTTGATTGACCGGGGCAACGAGGGTGGGAGGCCAGATCTGTTGTTGTTTGCTGGGTCTGAGGATGGGCGTTTGGCGTTGTTTGTGAGGGGGATGGGAGGTAGGGAGTTGCCGAAGACCTCGTTTAGGGTGAGGCTTCAGAGTGTGAATTACTGGGTTCAGGGTGGTAGTCCTCAGGTTGTGGAGTGGGAGACTACTATAAACGGTGTTGGTTTGTTTATGGTGTGGTTTGGTGACTATGTTATTCCGTTTAGGGCTTATTACTCATATCCAGCGGGTACTAGGGTGTTGCCTGGGTTTAGTGGGTCTAACGCGTTTTTGGTGTAGAAACATTTATAAATATGTTGATTATTTTTGGGCATGGCTGATTTAAGGAATAATATAAGGGCGAATACTGAGGCTGGTGTAGTGCTGGGGCTTGTGGGTGCTGTTAATAAGTTTATTGTGTATGGTGTGCCGGTGATATATGATGCGGTGTCTGCGCTTGGGAGGTGGGGTGAGCCTGTGTTTGCTATTGCGTTGGGGTTTGTGCTTGATTTTGTAGATCAGAGGACTCAGTTCCTTGAGAGGATGCGTATACCTAGCAGGTTCTACATCTACGGCCTATACAGAATTGTAGATGAGGCTCTTGGTATGGTGCAGGGTAGGGGCTTTGCCCATATTAAGGGCGACGGTAGTATTGCTACTGACCCGTCTGATACTATATCGGCGGTGTATATGCAGAGGGGTGATTCGGTGATTGCTGTGAAGACAGGTAGTAGGACTGCCGTGATGGGCAGTAGAAGGTATGTTGCTGTAGGTGCTAAGCGGGTTTACTACTTTGAGGCGCCTTACGAGCTTCCGGCTGCGTAGTAATGTTTCTGCTTAGGTTTAGAAATACATATTTTTTCTGGATTGTGCCCTCTTTATAAATGGTAGTTATGTAGGTTCTGGTTCTGGGTCTGGGGAGGCTGGTGGAGGTGTGTTTGAGTGTTATAGGGATAATGTGGTGCTTAGGCTTGTGGATGATGGGTATGTGAGTTATGAAAATGGTGTGGCTGAGGTTGGGCTTCTGAGGGACTGTGGTGGTGCGGCTGAGGTGAGGAGCTTCGAGGATGGGACTATATACATATACCGGAATAGTGTATGTAGCAATGGGGTGTTTGTGGGCAGTATGCCGGTGGTGTATAGTGATATAGATCAGGTTTTTGCTACGGCCACATTTGGAAGCATATTCGCGATTGTGGTGGGAGCGATTCGTGGAATGTGAGGATTTTTTGTTCGGCGACTGGCCATATCCGTGTTATAAATAGTTCGGCGTCTTTGTCTGTGGGTTTCCTCTTGAGGGGTTTGCCTCTGTCCATTACGCCTAGGTGGTAGTAGTATACGGTGGGTATTATTTCGCCTGGTGGTGCGAAGAGGAGGGCGACGTTGTCTAGGCCGTATGATGTCGGTGCCTTCCACCATTCGATTATTTTAGCCAGCACGTCTCTTTTTACGGCGTATAGCGGTTCACTGGTCATTGGCAGTGGGTGTTGTGGTTTGTAATCAATTACGGAGCACCACATTATTTTTCCGTCTTGGTACATGACGTATGAGGCGTAGATTTTGGTGGGGAATGTCAGCGGTATTGGCTTCTCTATCCAGGGGTGGTGGTATGTTGATGACCAGGTTTTGGTTTTGCATAGGTTGTGCAGATCTCCACGGAACATTAGGTGTGAGTCGGCGTTTATGATGCAGTCGTATCCTTCTCTGAGGGCCCATGTGAAGCCGTCGTATCTGGCACCTCCTATGCCGGAGGTTTTTTGTTTTATCCTCTTGACGTAGGGCAGATATAGATGAAATTTAGTGTCTACTACGGCGACGTCTAGGCCCATTTCGTGTATCTGGTGGATTGTGCGGTATAGGTATTTTAATGGATCCTTACCGTCGTAAGGGATGACGGCGACGGCCATATGTTTTTATATTTGGGTGTTTTTATGTATGTGATATATAGGAACAAATGTTGGTTTACTTATGACTTCGTCGTGGGGGGTAGTGCAAGTAAGTATGTGGGGTATAGGGGTTATAAGGTGTGTTATCCGGCTGTGAATAATCCTACTGTTGAGATAAGCAGTGATGTGGCGATATCGTATAGGAAGCAGGCGCCTGATATAGATGCGGATTATTATGGGGAAACGATACATGTAGGAAGTGTAAGTCCGAGCTGGATTGAGTTTAATGTGATTGATGAGGGTGTTGGAATTAGAGTGGATGGGTCAGATATACCGCCGTCGGGTATAGATGATAGTCTTGTAGATCATGGTATGCTTAGCGTGATGTATGGCATACCTACAAATTATGGATATGGAATAGATATGAAGTACTACTGGAAGAACAATTCTGGTACAACGATTTATGTGAAGGGTGAGGTGTATAGTGGAGGGACTATGGTGTGTCAGGTTAGCGATTCAGTAAATTCTGGGTCGCAGAAGGTTTTGTATATTTTGTGTGATACTTCTGGTAGCGACGGCGAAATTAGGACGTACAAGATTAAGTGGTACATAAGTACGGACAATGCAACGTGGTACCACGTAGAGACTAGGTTGATCTCTGTATACTATTATGCTCCCAGAAAGACGGTTGGAGACATTGTGTTTCGGCCTAACAAAATTATATATGACATAGAGAACTATACGAGTAAGCAGTTTAGGAACTATGGACAGAGTGGAATGAGTTATGACTACGTGCTTATGGTTTGTAGCATGGATACTACTGAACATGAGCTTAAGGATGATTTAGGAAAGGCTGTATATTCAAGGGGATATAAGTGTGTGTGGGGGACGTATACAGATACATATCTGCTGGGTGTAAATAGTCGTCAGCTGTATTTAGATAGTAGTCCATATAAGACGGTTAATGTGTATGGGTATGGGGATGGTAAGGTGTGGAGTGTGGAGAGTAAGAGTGGGTACAACGTGTATACAATTAAGGCGGATAATGCAGTTGTTGTTTCTGTGGGTGGTGACTACGCTTTTGACTTTGTAAATGGTGTTAAGGATGTAGACGTATCCCAGACATATCAATACAGCATATTGTGGATCCGTGGATGGGGTGTGAAGAATTTGAGTGAGTATTTTACTGGCTATATTATGGATGGTAATCAGTATGTGAGTAAGTATGATAGGAGTTATGTGACGTTGTATTTTGTTACTGCATATAGTGGGCGTTTTGAGGTGGAGAAGGATGGGGTGGTTGTATACAGTACGAATATAGATGTGCCTGCGGGGGGTACGTATCAGTATGGGCCGTTGTCGAGGGGTGAATGGAGTATATTGCTGAATTGGGGTTCGGTGGCGTCGTTTAAGATTGTAGGAATTGGTACTAAGCTGACTTTGGATGTGCAGCCGCTATGACGTCTATTAAGCTTGTTGCTAGGCTTGTGGATTCGGGAGGTGCTCCGCTTCAGGGTAAGCCGATATATTTCTACTACAGTACGGATGGTAGTACGTGGATTAATTTTGTTGCTGTAGCGACTGACAGTAACGGCTACGCATCTGCTACGTATGACGCGAATCAGAAGACTTGGTTTAAGGCTGAGTTTAAGGGGGATGATTTCTATGAGCCGGCTAGTGCTACGGCTATGTGGGAGCCATCGGCGCAGCCGCCTCCTCCTTCTCCTAGTCCTCAGCCGTCTCCTGGGCCTGCGTGTAGTCCGGTGTTTAGGACGGGTATAGATGTGCTGGATAAGGTGTTGTTCTGTGTTGGTGGATATGGTGTTTCGGTGGCCGTGCTGTTGGCGGTGATGATTTTATTAATTCTGTTGGTTGGTAGGTAGTATGGGTAGTAGGCAGGTTAGGATTACGGCGGTGTTGAAAGACGGCGCCGGCAACCCACTTAGCGGTAAGACGATTTCGTTTGCGTATAAGGCGTCTACGGCTACTACGTGGACTAATGCGGGTACTGCAACTACGGATTATACTGGTACTGCGTCTGTGACTGTTACGGTTGATACGCCTGGTACGTATGACTTCCAGACGTCTTTTGCTGGTGATGATCAGTATGAAGCCGCTACTGCAACCGTCACAAGCTATGCGGTTAAGGACAAGACGTCGATAACGCTGACAGCAACGGCGCTATGATTTTAGCGAAATATTTTTAAGTTGGGTGTATTTTTTTCTTCTATGGAGAATTTGTGGGTCTATGCTGGGGCAGGATTTGCTGGCCTATTATGGGGTATGAGTACTATAAGGGGTGAGATGGCTGTTGCGTTTATGGCTGGTGTATTTGTTACAAACAGCAAAGTGGCGGTGTGGGCGGTGATTGCGATGATTGCCGGCTACATGGTCGGCAACATGTTACTAAGCAGAAAGGGGCAGGCCACAACGTAGGG
>Ga0080005_137153_pt1 | contig 10733 bp, 11 predicted proteins | sample JossMetagenome_2_FD_69208 | JGI IMG/M metagenome (GOLD analysis project Ga0080005, IMG submission 69208) | Hot spring sediment microbial communities from Joseph's Coat, Yellowstone National Park, USA - JC3_ASED (SPADES assembly) (version 2) | ecosystem: Environmental > Aquatic > Thermal springs >... | reverse complement strand
ATATAAGTATTATAAAATGCCAATATGGCGACGAAGATTAGTATTGTAAAATATATCGCGGGAGTCTTGATATAAATGGGCTCGTATACTTTAGTAAGCCTTAACTTTGTGATAAGCAGGTAAAATACGAGAACAACAATAATAGATAGCGTTAACACAATAGGCATCACACCGTGATAAGTAGCTATACTTACACCTAGTAGTTCCTGGGTAAAGAACAATATATAATTTATATCTGCTAAAAACTAAATTTGAGATAAACGAAATAAGAGATCTTATTGTTTTCGTAGAAAAACCTAATTCTCTACAGAATACCTCTGTATCAACTATTAGTTGCTGAGTAGCTTTTCCGAATCTTTCTCTTTCGGGTAATAAACAAATAACATAGGATCTTTTTAAATTTGTTCTCATCTGCTCTCTACTCTTTATAAAGCCTTTTGTTATTAAGATCTCTAAATCAATTTTCTATGAGTGCTCTATATGTTTTAATTATTTTGTCAATTCTTTTTTCTAAACTATATCTCTCTTCAGCAAGCTTTCTACCATTCAGTCCCATTTTCTTCGCTTCAGAAGGGTTTTCAATGAGATATAGCAATTTTGAGGCAAAATCCCTATAATTTTTTAACCGAATTAGAAAACCATTGTACCCATCGACAATAAGCTCTTTATTACCACCAGAGGCAAAACTCACTACTGGTTTGCCTGACGCCATTGCCTCTAATGTACTTGGAGGCATGCCATCAGTCAAACTGGTATTGATAACAATATCGACAGCTTGATATACTAACGGCATCAGTGTACGAGGTATCTTACCTAAATAGATAATATCGGCTTTAAGATCCAACTTTACGATTAATTTATGTAATAACTCCGTATATTTGGGATCTGCACTGCCCGCCAGCACAAACTTAACTTTGGCACTTGTATTTTTAGTAACAAGCCTTGCTATTAATGGTATATAATGAACACCATACCACGGATATAAATGCCTAAAGAACCCTATAACTACATCAGCATCCTCTACACCCCATTTATGTCTGATGTTCTCTACCTTTTCCTTCTCAATAATACCAATTGACGGATTGAATCTTTTTAAATCTACACCATTAGGAATATAAACATAATTTTTTGCACCGAGCTCTTCAACTTTTGAAGCTAAGTCTTTTGATACAGCAATAACATAATCAGCATGTCTTAAAACAGTCCGAACTTTCACATCAAAAAAGTAATTCAATCTAATACCATAACCATATTCAGGCAAAACATTAATATCATAACCATGCACCGTAACAACGAGAGGAACTTTACTATTAGAGATAAGCTTAGCTAATAATGCACACCATCCTTCAGGATAAGCAAAATGTGCATGAATGATGTGAGGCTTGACAATATTTATTAACTTACTAACGTGCTGGACACACAGTAGTTCTTTATATGCATTTCTTAAGGATGAGGCATCTTTAACAGATAATGTAACATTAAGAAGAAGTATATAAGGGTCTATCATCAGCAAATCTCTTTTCTTAACATCATGAACGCATATTTTATGATAGCAATAAGAACCTCCGTATCTTAACCTGGCTATATGCACCTCAATTCCACGATGTAATAATCTGATTATTTCCTCGTAAATAAATGAGAAAGCTTGTTCTGCACGCGATAATCTAATTGAGGTGCTTGCTAATAATATCTTCAATAAGCGACCCTCACGCTTCATTATAATTTAATCCATAAGGTTGTGAAAGCCGAATTATAAATAACTCCGTCAAATAACATGTATGAAATTACAAAGGGCTTATAATGTTTCCAGAATAACATATATATTGGAGTTTGCATATATTTCATAGTATAGAAATAGATTCCTTTTGTTACATTGATCATCATGTTATGTGAAGAATTGAAGTATGAGAAGAACTTATGCTCGAAGACTACTACGTAAAGGTCTTTGTCATTACACCTAATCGGTATTGAAAAAGCAGTTTTTAGATCTGCCATAATTTTATATTCTAATCCTCTATTACCAATAAAATCGCATATTGTTACATACTCTTCTTCTGGAAGATAACTAGTATAATACGATAAAACCATAGAATTCGTTAAACTATAAATAGTACCATATATGTTAGACAATGCCAATAAGAACAAAGCCACATATGTGAAAAATAATACAGCGTTAACCTTACGCACATTCTCTTTTGTTGAAGAAATAACTAAAAAAATTAGATATAATTGAAAGAATAAGTAAGAGCGTATGATTATAGCGTTCATTAAGAAAGAATAATAAAGTGAAATTAAAAATGAGGATAAAAGTGCTGACGATACAATAAACCATTCAAGTGATGCCTCATTTCTAAATAGTTTCATTAGAGTAACAATAATAAATGCCGTACTTAAGATTAGTGCAAAATATATTGATATTTTAGTCACTACTAAAAAGAACGACGGAAGTGTGGGAGGACTATACATTAAGTTATCTTGTTCTATTCTTCTATAAGCTAAAATATTGATAATTGTATTGAGAAATTCTAGATCAGCAATATGTTTTAAATTCTGGAGAAACACGTAGTCAAAGTACATGTATATTAATGATAAGATTAAGGTAATAAGATAAACCATGAACACGTTCGATCTTGTGTGAAAGAATTTTCTATTCTCAGACGTTCTTTTTCTTCTCAGGATCTCTTGGACAAGATTAAATATCGCTACTAACATAATTGTTGTAACGGATACAAATCCCGCTGTATAATAGCTAAATGTAGCTAGCAGGAAAAGAAGCAAAAGCACAATGAAATCCTTTGCTATTATACCCCTTTTTCTATAGAAAAATAATAATATATATAAGAAGGTTATATATCCCGTATTGCCAATAGTAATGTAATAAGGTGGAAACACTACATAAAGATATGTAACTAGTAAGCACGAGTAAAGCACTAGCAAGATTACTTTTTGCTTATCTAGTCTGGGATAAACTGATATTAAGATATAAAAAAGAAGTAAATGTAGAAAAGGCAAATAGGGTATTAGACCAAGTTCAAAGCAATCAATGTTTAGCACTATATGCATTATTGCGTTAAAAATTAAGGAAAATGGATAATAAGACGCGTATAACCTGCTATGCTGAACAACATCAGCTTTTGATTTAGAGACTTCATTGAGCACAATACATGATGTTGGATAAAAAGGATCGTAGAAACCAAAGAAAAATGCAAAGCTAGAATAGAGGGATATTATGACGCCTAATGCTACGATAATCAAACTCTTCTTTGGCATTAAGCTATCCCTTACAATAAAGCTGACTATAAGATAGCACTGCTGATGTAATAACGAAAATACAGGAATTAAAAGGTTTTTAGTGTATCAATGATTTGAATCATTATTTTCAACAACTTTGATTATATGCATAGCAATAGCATCATAATAATACTTCTTGGCTAACTGTGTACCCCTCTTAGAGAGCATGCTTCTTATTTCTTTATGTTTAAGAATTAGCAAGATTTTGTCTGCTATATCCTCAGGATCTGGTTCACAAAATATAATATCCTCTTTGTCTCTCAGGTTCATATATTTGAAAATTTCATGTGCTGTCGCAATAACAGGAACTCCTAGAGCCCAAGCCTCAATAATCTTAATAGGGATTACCGCTTCCGTACTTGAAATTCTACGCCGTGGAACCACGAGTATATCAAAAGCTTTGAGAAGTTTAAGTGCATCCTCGTGTTTTACAAAGCCTGTTATATCACAATGCACATTTAATTTCTTGCATAATGCTTCAATCTTTCTCTTCTCAGGGCCGTCGCCAACAATCAAAAGCTTTACAGGTTTATCCAGGAAGTCTTTGATCTTTGCAACGGCTTTAACGAGCATGTCCACGCCCTGCCACCATTCAAGGAGCCCTACGAATCCAATAGTGTATGAGTCTTTATTGATGCTTCTCGGCACTTGCTTCTTTATCCTCCCTATTTTCTCTCTGTCTATACCAGCTGGAACCCATATGATTTTACCCTTTGGTAGTGTTTTTCTCCGTAAAGCGATCTCTCTCAGTAATAATGGAGATGGAATACATATGTAGCCCGCTCTCTTTAGAACAGATCGATCAGCCGATTCATATATGAATGAAAAGACCCTGCCAAGAGTTCTCTCCTCGTCTTCAAATACTGCTGGTATTTTCACGCATGTTTTTCTAGCTAGTGAGGGAATAAGCATAAAACCAAGAGCTAGGATGGGAGGCCTTACATAGATGAATCTGGTGTGCTTCAATTTGTCCATTAATAGAACAACTGGCGACAAGAGAATAGAAGCAAGCACTAGCGATACAGTATAAGGCCTCATGATCGGCAAAGGTATGATCATGACATTTCGAGACCACCCCTCCCTGCGCAAATCGGTAATGAACCTTTTAAGCAGAAACAATTTGGAGTCCCGTACGAAGCCGAATATAATACAAGTTGTCTCCCTACATAGGTTCTTCGCGAGTTGAACTTCATTCACAACATCACCGCTGTAACCAACGAAGTTCGGGATGAAGATCAATCCAACCTCCCTACGGATAATACCTGGATCCATAATTGATACCCCTAATTACTAATTCTAAATGGACGATGAATCTGTTTTGTAAGACTTGGATTTTAAAGAGCAAAAACATTTTTCTTCTGTCTATATTTTGTGCATTAAGGTTTCTATTGACTATGTCGTATTTTTTGTTTTGCTCAATGGGCAATCGAGAACAGCATGGTGTAGTATTTTTCGGCTATATGCTTCCATGAATACAGTTGCGAAGTTAAATAAGCCCTTGTAGCTAGTGTTTCTCTGGCTTTAGGCGACTCCAGCACGTATTCAATGGCTTTGCTGAGTTCCTCGACGGAGCCAGGATTGAATAGTATTCCATTATATTCGTTTATTACGACCTCTGGAATCCCACCTACTTTTGATGCGATTATGGGAGTTTTGCAGGACATGGCCTCTAGTATGGTAGCTGGTAGACCCTCAAACAGGGAAGGCAAGATATACACGTATGAAGCAGAGTACAGAGCTGGTAGCATAGTCCGTGGTAAGCTACCGGTTATACAGATTTTGTTGAGTACTCCCAGTTTTTTTGCTAGATCGCTTACATAGCGAACATATTCTGGCTGTTCTATAGAGCCCGCCATTAATAAAAACCAGTCTCTTTTACTGAGTTGAGATACAGCTCTCACTAAAACATCGGTTCCTTTACGGGGTTCTACACGGGCGAGATATAATAAGATCAGATCGTTTCCGATATCTACGCCGCATCTTCGAGAGACTAATTTTCGAACTATGGAGCGTGCTATATCGGGGTTTATTGGTCTGAAAAAGCCAGTGTCAACCCCGTTAGGTATTGTAACTAATTTCTTGTTATCGATACCAAATAACTCGATCAAAGTGTTCTTCAATTGATTTGAAAGAGGAATAATCAAATCGCTATCATTAATGAGCTTTGATAAAGTTAACATGTGTTGTGGTGTGATCAGCATGAGATGAAGAATCTTGTAGATGTTAAAACCAAATTTCAAGGATTCTAGATCCTCATATAATGGGAATCCATGTATTGTCGTCACGAGCTTTTTGTCTTTGAAATCACCCATTAAAATTTGTAGAAACGTGCTTTCTACATGTATGTTTACTACATCGTACTCGCTTAGAGCGTTTCTGATCTTCCTATGAGCCTTGATACTAAAAATCCAGGGGGCTCTGAGAAACGAAGCGGGTAGTGGGTTATTATCAACTGGGTAAATCTCGACGCCTAGTTCTTGGAGTTCTCTGATCTCCTTAGTGTTCTTGGATTTGGGTGCTACAATACCTACTTTTATGCCTTTTTTGACAAGGCTCTTGGATAGTTCTCGAACATATGTGGCGGGCCCTCCGACGTGGTCTAATGTAGTTTGAACTATGTGAAGAACGCTTGACATCTTCCTATATACCTATTTACTGGTGATCAGCTTCTCGTATACTTTAAGGGTCTTACGAGCCATTTTATCGGCTGTAAACCTTGAGGCAAATAGTTTAGCATTCTTTGAAAGCTTATGTCTAAGGTCTGCATCTACTATTAACTTCTCGAGAAACATAGTAAGTGTGTTTATATCACCAGGCTCAAATACTAATCCATCAATACCATTTCTCATCATTAATGCATAATCACCAGTACGACTTGCAACTATGGCATTACCCATGCTTGCTGCTTCAAGAAGCACCATTGGTGCAGACTCTTTATCAGAGGTTAGTGTAAATATGTCGCTCGCACTGTAATATAGCCATACTTCTTCATGTGGCACAGATCCAGGGAACTTTATTATATCGCTCAGCTTATATTTCTCGGTAAGGTGGATCAAAAACGACGTTTCAGACCCTCGTCCTATGATTATTATAAGTACGTTATCGCGTACACTCTTATCTATTCTGTATATAGCCTCAATCAATAAATCAACTCTTTTCTGGGGAATATGTCTTCCAACAGTGAGCACTATGACTTTGTCTTTTGGCAACCCCAGTATTTTACGTGCTTCTTCTTTACTAGGAATGTTCAAGGGAACTTCAACGCCATTGTGGATCACCACGATTCTACTGGGATGTACCTTGTACATATTTACGAGCTCTTGTTTACATATATAAGATGGCGCTATAATGATCTTGCTTGTAAATATGCTTGCATATTCCATAAAATAACCGAGCGAGACGTAGAAAACAGTTTTCTTAAAGACCTGTGGATTTGGAGATCCCGCCGTTTTCAATATTGACTTAACATCACCTATTCCCGTAGTATGTATAGTAGTTACCTTTCTGTCATCATAGGTTACGAGTCCGCCAACATAAGGTTCTTGAACATGGACTATATCGAAGTGTTTCTCATGTAGTAGTTTTTTGGTGAAACTAGTTAGTCTTGCTATATCCCATGTCAATAATAAATCCTTATATAAATTAGTCGCACCTGTCTCCATTAGAGAACTTGCGGGAGATAAGAACACCTCACTATCTGTTGATGCACGTGGATCTCCAAAAGCTACCACGGTTACCTCGACACCTAGTTTTCTCAAATGCTTAACCATGTAATACGTATGTGTAGCAATACCACCAACAGAAAATGGAGGATACTCCCTACCAACAATCAATACCTTCATTTCAAGCCTTTATAAATTAGACACGTCTCTTTAGAAATCCGCGAAATGTTACAATGGCCTCGTCTCCTTGAATTTCTCGCTAGCTAGTTCTTCTCCTACTCCCCAGTTTTCCTTAGGCACCTCAAGTATTACTACTTCTACTGCGTGCCCTGGTATTCCAAGCTCCTCGAATACTTTTGTCATTCCTCTAATGATTTTATTCTTAGCCTCTTTTGATACTCCGCTCCACATATACACGTGTACAACAGGCGTACAGGATCCCATATCAATATATATTGTCTCTAATATTTTTATCAAGTTTTCTCCATATGATCTCTCTGCTGAAGATGTTTCTTATCATGCCCATAATAAGATATACCTGAGTAGCAATCCATGTTCTAAAAGGCTTATACATTAACAACGTCAATCCTATTACCAGTATTATTGATGCTCTCAAAGATCCTTCTAATGCTCTGTAGAGTAATAGAGATGTTACAGTCAACAGCAACCACGGGTTTATCAGATGTAGCCATGTCTCTATAAAAAGGATAGATCTGAACCTTTTCGGAGCACTCCATATATATCTTATTGTCTTGATGAAGTGTTGCACAAGATGTTGTGCTCTTCTAATTCTTCATATCTCATATTCTTTCTCTGGTACAATCTCTATACATTCCACATCTTCAGTCGCGACAGATCTTTTTTCTCTCAATGTTATAAGTGTCGCGCTGTGGCTATCATCAGCGCCAATGTCTAATGGGAATCCTCCTATCTCTATCAGTAGATCTTTCTTGTAGGCAGCAAGCTCTCCATGAAATATAGGTGTAGACCATTTCTTACTCTCAGCAATCCTCACAATATTATAAAAATCTCTGTACCCCGCCTCAATGTCCAGAGGACCTTTCTTCTCAGGCCTTTTGACACATGTTACGGCGCCTACATTAGGGTCTGAGAGCCATGAAACTGTTTTTGACAAGACGTCTTTAGATGCCCATTTAGAGTCTGCATCAGTGATAACAATGATCTCTCCGTCAACATGTTTAAGAGCATTATTAAGTGCATAAGCTTTTCCTCTTCTAACATCTTCTCTAATAATCATGAGCCTGGCATCAGGATGTTTGTTTCTCCATCTCTCAACAATATCGACAGTTCCGTCAGTACTTGCAGAGTCGACAACAATTATGCTCATAAGATCCTTAGGATAATCTTGTTCAAAAATATTATCAAGTTTAGACTCTATGAGACCAGCCTCATTATATGTTGGAACAATAATAGTCGCCCTAGGTCTGTAGGAAGGATCCTTTTTAATATCCCATGGCTTGTTAAGCCATCTGCTCCTAAGATACAGATAGTAGAGCAGTGGAAAGCTGAAGTGAGTAAGTACAAGGGCTAGTGCTAGCACTGTTAACGCATCTACCAAGCTATTGAACCCCCAATAGCGATTTACACGCCTCTAAATGCTTTGAAATCGCATAACATCCTCTAGCGTGAGCCTCACCTTAAGCTTGAGAGACCTCTCTTGAAGTACACTAACACCTAAGTAATCTTTGACTATTGTGTTACACTCCTCATCAACACCACTCTTAGTCACCACAGCTACACATGATTGATAAGTTACTGTATCTTCAGTAAATGTCAGAGATTCGAAGGGTATGAGCACCTTTACAACATTGCCTGGTAAAGAAGACCTCAAGTTTAGTCTCACCCTTCCAACACCAACATCGAGGTAGGGAAATATTACAGGGTGTGTAATCCATGATGGGTTACTGGTAAAGCTAAACATTGTACTATCTTGATTCTCACGCTCTTTTGAAAGCACTCCATCACATGTAACACTCTCAACATATACTTTAGATGTGTCTTGAGGTAGTGATGCATTTATATTGCCCTTGATTATTGCTAGTCTTGTATGTAGATACATTGCTGGCTTGCTACCTATGTTCCTAGCAAGCGCCTCCAGCTCTATTGTGTGATCATTGATGATGTGCAGATCTAGTATTGTCACTATAATAGCTCTCCTCTTTCTCTCAATTAGCTGTAGCATCTCATCTATTCTAAGTTCTCTGCTTCTGCTACCCTCACGAATGTAAGCCCTGTCTTTACCGCCAATGCTGTAGTAGTATAGTGAATCGGCTCTTCTCTCAACATATATAGTTGCTAGCCAGCCATCTTGATCAAGTCCACAGTCCTCTTTGCAACTGAACACCTTTACCTTGAGTAGTGGTGGGACTCTATAGTCCGGCAATGCCTTTATGTGGCTAAATATGGTCTCCCTTATGAATGCTTCTACAGCTTCTCTACTCCTAAACTTCTCATCTCTTGGTATGCACTCTACCCCCTCAAATCTCTCCTTACCCCTGACACCTATGACAAGAAGTCCTCTGCCCTCAGAAGAGTTTAGAAAGGCTGATACAGACCTTAGAATAACGCTCTTACTATCCTCCTCATAACCCCCGCTCCTTTCCCCAGACCACGTCTTAAACTCTATAGCTGGGGATTCCCAAGCAGTTTGCAAAAATTCTAAGAGCTTGCCACACGCAACTCTCTCCAGCGGTTCGCCAACCAGTATTACATCAAAGCTTCTCTCAGCGACCATGCGAATCGCCTCACAGTATTAGCCTAACCACAGCTTCTCTATGTAGAGGCTTATTCTCGAGAGGCTGCTGAAACTAACGGATACGGCATATTGTCAGTAGCTAAGCAGCTAGCTTGGGTTAAGAGAGAAGGCAAGCAACTAAGCATAAGCTCTCTATGCACTGTAAAGACCTTGTTGCTATGAAGTGTGCAAATCTTTTCAGCATGTGTCTATAAACGTAGTAGATATTCTTTGAAACACCTGCTCTAGTTTCTCTAAGAAACGCATTTATAATGTCTTCATTTATCTCCTCCAATTGAATTCCTTTGCTTTGTAGCCACTGAATGAAGTCTTTAATTAGGCCTATATTTTTATCCCCCTCTACTTTCCTGAATTCATCAACAGCATTTGAAGAATCTAGCTGTCTTTGAATTTTAACCTGTTCGCACTCTACTTCAGCAGGTTCTGCTCTTAGGCTTGCCTCTCTACCTGCTCTCCAGGCTTCGTAGATTGAATGTAGGATTTGTGTCAGTAGCTTTGACTTCTCCTTACCTAGAAGCTTGGCTAATTCATCCAGAAAATCTGCTAGGTAATCAGGTAAATCCATACAGACCCTTCTTACCGCCCTGCTCACTGCTTACAGCCCCTCAAACATCTCTATTCTTTGTCTCACCTCACTAGCCAACTTATTTACGGAGTCTTGAAGCTCAGACGATCTCTTAACAATTTTGCTTAAAGGTATCTCCCAGCGCCTAGGCATGTAGATAAGATCCGCCAACGCCTTCTTGTCTCTATAAATTGCAGTATTAAATAGTATCCTCCTATACACCCTTCCCCTAATCTCTTGCATTCTGACAAGTTGATAAATAAACGATACAATGTAGTAGCATACAGCGCAGTAAGAAGTGTAACGAGCAACTAACTACCGCAGTTCTCGGTAAAGCATCTCTAAGCTGAGATATTGAGATACTTGTAACTAGCAGGGCAGAGGACCTTGAATTTGTTATTCATACCATGTCAAGACCCTCTATCCACAATACGTGCAT
>Ga0080005_126980_pt1 | contig 10744 bp, 6 predicted proteins | sample JossMetagenome_2_FD_69208 | JGI IMG/M metagenome (GOLD analysis project Ga0080005, IMG submission 69208) | Hot spring sediment microbial communities from Joseph's Coat, Yellowstone National Park, USA - JC3_ASED (SPADES assembly) (version 2) | ecosystem: Environmental > Aquatic > Thermal springs >... | reverse complement strand
CAAGGCCCGCGCCCCGCTTCACGGGCCGCCGAGTCGCCTTCGGGGGCAAGGCCCGCCTCGGGCGGCCCCTCGCCGGCTGGGGGCAAAGCCCGCCAACCGGTTCACCGGCCCTCCCCCTCCGCGGGGGAGCCGCCGGTTAAGGCGGGGGAGTGCGGTGCGGGCGGGTTGGGGGAAAGAAAAAGAGGGGTTTCGGGGCGGCTCTCTGGGGCGCTGCGCGCTTCAGCGGTGTTCTTCCAGCTGCTCGAGCTTCTGCGGGCCCGCCCCTCCCCGTCCTCGCCCCATCCCGCGCCGAGCCGTTAGCCGGGGCTCACCGTCATCCTGCTCGGCGCGTTCATCGAGAAATATTTTTCAGGACAGGTATAAAAAGCTTTTCTCCTAGAGCCCGGCTTCCTCGCAGAGCTGGAGGCAGGCTTCGCCGAGCTTCGTCAGCTCCCCCTCGCGCCGCAGGCGGAGCCCGTCGAGGAGCGCGGCGTCCTCCCTGCTCGCGGCGCCGGCGAGGAACCTGCGGAGCGCCTCGCACGCCCCCCTGCTGAACGCCGCCGCCAGCGCGCGCGGGTCCACGCCGTGCTTCGCGGCGACGGCGGTGACGGGGATGGGCGGCTTGCGCTTGAGCGCGCTCTTCGACCACGCGATCTCCGGGTCGAAAAGGAGCGAGGCAGAGAAAGGCGAGTACCCTCTCACTCTCACGAGCGCTTGGGCGAAGGTCAGCCTCGGCAAGACCTCCCCCTTCGGGTCGACGATCCTCAGCGTGTCGGGGTCCGTCGTCTGGAAGTAGAGCTGGTACCGCGCATCCGCCAGCTTCCTCGCGATCCTGGCTAGGGAGTGGCCGACCGCCCACGCCGAGACGCCGTACTGCCTCAGCTCGTCCGCGATCCGGTTCACCACTTCGCAGTCGCCCAAGCGGTCCGCCTCCTCTACGACGACGATCCCGCGCCACCTGCCGAGCTTCGCGCCGCTGTATACCAGGTGGAGGGCGGTGAGCGCGAAGGCGGCCTTGCCCTCCTCCGACTCGATGGTGGATATGTCGATCACGACCCTGCCGGCCGGCAGCGGCTCCGCCCTCTCGGAGCCGTAGAGGGCGGGGCAGCTCAGCAGCGGCTCCAGCCTCCAGATCAGCGAAGCCGCCGCGTTCCGCACACCCTCGTCCGGACTCCCCAGCGCCTTCTCGACCTCAGCGAGCGCGTCGGCCAGGTCTCCGGCCTTGAGGAGCGCCCTCCTCAGCACCTCCCCCTTCGCCGCGCTCATCTCCTCCCTCCAGTAGCCTTCGATGACGCCCTTCAGCACGTCGAATGCTGCGGCGGGCCCGAGGCTGAGGGGGTTGACGCGCACGTCCACGCCCGCGCGCAGCACGGCGTAGCCGTAGCGCTCGAGGACGCGGTGCTCCCCCGTCGGGTCCAGCACGAGCGCGCTCCAGCTCTCAGGGACCTGCGCGAGGATCGTGTCGAGGACAGTGCTCTTCCCCGTGCCCGGCGCCCCGCAGAGGAGCAGGCTGTTGTCCGCCCCCTCCCTGAACTCGAGGGCGAGGCTCCTAGCGACCGCCACCGAGAAGGCGCGGCCCAGCTCCCTATCCATCAGCTCGGCGATCTTCAGCGCCGGCTTGTACATCCCTCCCTCGCGCGTCCGCGCTAGGAGGTTCTCGATGTCGAGGGGCGTGAACCAGCCCCTGCCCAGCAGGGGGACTTTCAGCTTCGCCACCTTCCTCGCCAGCCTCCCGCTCCCCTTCTCCTCGTCGAAGGTGAAGGGGAAGGCCACGACCGCCACCCCGTAGATTTCGGCGCTGGCTCGCGCCCTCTCAACCTCTTGGGGCATCGGCTTCCTGACGAAGGCCTCCAGGGCCACCCTAACCACGTACTGCCTGTCGATCGCGTTCAGCAGCTTCCGCGCAGCTTTGCCCCGCTTAACCTCCGCCACCACGCCGCCGAGGCGCGGCGACAGGGTTTCGGGGACCGGCCACACGCCCGCGAGCTCCTCGTAGAACCTCAGCGGGGGCAGCTCCGGCGGCTCCACGCGCTCGACTCCGCCAACCTCCTGAACCTCTCCGCGAACTTCGCGGGGACGGCTACGGCGAAGCCCCTGCCCCAGTTCGCCGCTAGGAACTTCGGCGTCCAGCTCGCGATGATCACCGGCATCAGCGGCTCCGTCGGCGGCACTTCTACCCCGAACCAAGCTACTTCCGGCATCCTGGAATAATGTGAGAGCGGGATTTAAAATTTATTGCTATTCGATGCGAGCCGGCCCCTCCAGCTTCCCGAGCCCCGCATGAGGGAGACGGGGTTCGGCGCTGGCTTGCTCTCGGCGAGCCAGCGGAGCCGCTGCGAAGCCTCCTCCGCCAGCCCCTAAGTCTCAAGCCGGGAGAGCTCCAGGGCCATCTCTAGACGCAGCTCGCACCCCTTTAGCCAGAACATTGAAGTTCTTTTGCCTCAAGAGGCTCGGGATCCAGCGCTCCCGTAGCTGCGGAGCTCGGTTTTTACATCTAGCGCGAGCCGAGGAGAGCCTTAGGGGGAACGAGGGTGCGCTGGCTCAGCGAAGCCTCCCCTTTCCGCCGCAGGTCTGTTTTCGCGGGTTAGATATCCGTTAAGATGCGCAAAGGGAAATGTTAGCAAGTGAAGAGCGCCGCGCGCTAGGAGGAAATTCCGGCGAGGTAAGCGTGTTGTAGTGTGGTAAAAGCGTGCGTGGCTTTACTACGCTGAGGTATGCCCGCTGAACCGGCTCAGCGAGCCGCTTTCCGCGAACTAGTGCCGAGCCGCGCGAAGCGAGGGGGCTACGGCGCTGGCTTTATGTGCCGCCACCCAGCGCTTCGAGCGATGGGTGGAGGGGGCTACGGGCGCCGGCCCCTCGCGCTGGCTGCGCTGGCGTTCCTAGCGCTCCTGCTCCTCTTCATCCTCCTGATGATGCCGAAGGGCGGCTCGCCGCTGCTCTGGGGCGCGAGGCAGCCGCTCATCGCCGCCTCCATCGAGGTGGAGGGGCGGGGCAGCGTCTCGGCGAACGGCACCCTCCTCCGCTCGTGGAACTCGACGAAGCCGTTCAAGCTGAGGCTGGAGGCGAGGCCCGAGAAGTGCTGGGCCTTCAAGGGCTGGCTGGTGAACGGTACTCCCTACAGCGCTGAGCCCAACGCGACGCTGCTCGTGAAAGGCAACACGACGGTGAAGGCGGTCTTCGAGCGGCTGCGCTACAGGCTCCTCTTCGCCTCCAACGCGAGCTGGGGGCTCGTCGCGGTGAACGGTAGCGTCGTCGAAGCGCCCTACGAGGTGGAGGCGCCCTGCGGCTCCCTCCTCTACCTCACCCTGCTCGCCGGCAGCAACGAGACGCACGGCTTCGCTCCGCTGGGCTTCCTCGTCAACGGGAGCTTCGCCGGCAAACCGCTCGAGCTCCGCGTTTACGGGAGCGCGAACGTCACCGCGCTCTACAGGGTTGAGACGCACGTCCTCGCGATAGAGTCTAACGCGCCCGGCGCCAAAGTGCTCGTGGACGGCGTTGAAACCCTGTTGCCTGTGAGGATCCAGAGGCCGAGGCCCTTCACCGCCTACATCCAGGCGCCCGCGTTTATTCAAGTGAACGATACGTTCGCTTGGGGCAGCCCCGAGATCCAGGAGCTCCGCTACCGGTGGGGCTTGGGCTACGTGTGGGTGACCCTAGCGCCGAGCAGCGCGAGCGTGCGCGTCAACGGGACCGCAAGCGTGCGAGTCCTCTACCGCCCCACCTACAAGGTCGGCAGCGCCTACGTCACGTGGGACCCCTACTACAGCCGCTACCAGAAGGTGGAAGGCAGCACGCTCGTGTCAACGCCCCGAGGCCACATCTTCGACTTCTCCCTCATCCTGCCCGAGAACTGGAAAACCTTGAAGCTCAGGCTGGAAGGCAAGGACGTGGGCGGCGCAACGGTGTACTACCCCTACTCTTGGCTCGGAGGCGACCTGTACGCAGAGAGGGAGGCGAGAGCCACGGTGCAGTTCGGTACCTGCGACTTCGTCGCCGAGTATACGGTCGTGAGGGATCCGCCGGCTGCTCATATACGGGTGGTCTCCTGCGCGCTGGAAGTCTCCGTGCACGATGATTATGATGTTTCGGGGCCGTGGAACTTCGGCGAGGGGATGAAGCAGTACCTCGGCCGCTTCATCTGCATCGCGGGGGGCGCTTACGAGGTCCGCATCTACGTGGAAGTGAGTGGCTAGCAATATTTTTATTCCCAACTTCCCCCCTTTACCTGATGAAGGCTAAGCGGCTGAGCTTGGCGCTCGCTTTGCTGCTGCTAGCCCTAGCGCCGCAACCCGCAAGAGCCAGCCCAGGGGTGTGGGTGATGGATCAAGAATACCTCACCACCAAAGATAACGGCAAGACGGTGTCTTTCAGCAAGAGCGGTGGCGGTAGCGTTGATCTGGATGGGGGTTACGGGGCGGAGATTGAGGCTTACGTGGCGCCCGCCGCCGGCGTCTCCAGCTACGCGGTCACCGCCCACAGCACGGCCGACGCGTACGTGGACACGGTGGACTACAGCGTCACCGTGAGCGTCTTTTTCATCAACCCGAGCACCGGGCTGGGCTACTGGAGCAGCTGGCAGTCGGCGAGCGGCAGCACCTACATGGAGGATACGGCGACGTTCGCCCTCACGGGGAGCGGCAGCATCCCCTGGCGGGACTACCGTACTCCAAGACGCACAGCTGGACGCTGCCCAGCAGCGGCGACTACCCGGCGAAGGTCCGCGTCTCCTTCAGCTTCTCGAAGGCGAGCGGCTGGATGCGGGTCAACCTCGCGCCCAACAGCAGCGCGACCGTCGCTGCCGGCGCCCACGGCGAAGCGTGGAAGAAGGGTGGGACGGGCACCACCCTGCCGCTCGCGGTGCTGAGCGTGAGCTCGACCCCCATCTCCGTCACGATCGACTACAGCGGGGACGTGAGGGGGAGCGCCGGCACCCCATTCACGCTCTATGGCGTCGACAGGGACCTGACGGTGACGCTCAACGCCCCCAGCAGCGTCACCGTCGGCGGCAAAACCTACAACTTCGTCAAGTGGAGCACGAGCGACACGGGGGAGCACGCGTTGGCATAAGAGCCTCCCTCGGGTAACTGCGGGTCGCAAAACGTTACTGGTTCCGAGCGCAGGGACGCTCTGCCTGATAAGCGGATGTCTCGCGGTCGCCAGGATAGGAAACGAGAACTCGTTAATTAACATAAGGTATGAGTTTTTGAGATAAGTTAAAAAGCTTTTGCATAAGTTAAATATATAAAATATACGAAGGATACTATTTTGAGGATTAATTTGAATTAAAGAGTGAGCAGGAATATAATTTTTTGATAACAAGATGCACACCAAGACCCCAAACGGGCAAGGCGGTTACTTGGCCGGGCTATACGACCGGGGCTTCGCCGGGTTGGGGGTAGTGGAGCTTTTTAAGTTTTCCCGCACCGTGCTCAGCGCCTGTGTTTCAGGATCACCGCGATGATCACGGCAGCTAAGGGGATTGCTAGGATCAGGAGCGGGATGTTGCCCTCTATAAGCCGCAGCAGGGTCTTCCACAGGGGCTTTCCCTCCTCCAAAACCCCCTCCTCCACCGTCACGCTCCGGGATGGGAGATCGAGCGGCGCGAGCTCCGCCGCTAGGGGCGCGCTCTGGAGCTCGACCCGCTTTGGGGCTAGAGCCTGGCTCTTCAGCGACCACCCCTCGGCAGCTCGCGAGCGCTGCCCGACGCTCTTCACCTCCAGAACCCTGACGAGGGGCGGCGCGGTGTAGCCTACCGCGAACGCGCGCAGAGGTTTGAGATCGCTGTTGAAGGTCACGACCACGAGGGAGCCGGAGTAGGAGAAGACCGCGACCACCTCCTCGCCCCACGCGCCGACCGCTAGGGGGATGAGGTCCCCCTCGCACTCCAGCGCAACGCCGCGCTCAAAGCCGCTTTCGCCGGCTCGGAAGAGGAGCCCCCGCTCCCCGCCCTCCTGCACGCTGTACCCGAGCACGTACAGCTTGCCGCCGACCTGGCAGACGTCCACGAAGCCGTCGTAGCCCGGCCAGCCGATGGTGAAGGCTTTGAAGGAGCCCTCCCGCACGACCGCGTAGAACGCGTCGCTGAGACCGCCCGGCGCGCTGAACGTGGAGCCCACCACGACGACGGAGCCGTCCTGCAGGATCGCTGCGGCGAAGCCCTCGTCCCTGTCCGCGCCCCCCAGCGTGGTGAAGACCCCCCTTTCCGCGTCGATCAGCAGCGCGTCGGAGTAGGAGACGTTCTGGCTCCAGGTGGACCCCACGAGGAGCAGCGTGCCCCCCGCGCTGTAGCACCTCTCGGCGAAATCGTTGTACATGTAGGCTCCAACCGCGTAGGCCCCGCGCAGCGAGCCGCCCTCGTCCACGAAGAGGAGCAGGGCGTCGCTATCGCTCGCGCCGGGCGGCTGAGTCACCCCCGCCAGCGCGTAGCCGCCGCCGAAGGGGGCTGCGCACCTGGCGAAATCAACGAAGCCGGACCCCAGCGCGGTGCTCCACTCCACTTCGCCGCCGCGGACCTTCACGGCGAGGACAGCCCGCCGCCCCACGACCGAGTCGACGTAGCCCACAGCCACGAGGCTCCCGTTAGCGAGGAGGGCGTCTAGGAAGGCTCCGCGCCCCCCGATCTTCAGGTAGAACGAGGAGACGACGCGCCCCGAGCTGTCGACGACGACCGCTAGGGGAGCGGCGGCCCCGTCCACGCTTGCGCTGCCGAAAGCCACGACAAAGCCGCTGGGCAGCACCCTCGCTCCGTAGAGGGCGAGAGCGGTGCTCTCCGCTCTCACGCTTGCGGCCGGCAGCAGCGCTGCGAGCGCTAGGAGCGGCACGATCTCTCGAGTCACGGTGGAGCTGAGCGCCCGCGGTTAAAGGGTTTTTGCCTAAAAGCCTAGTAAAAGAGTTTCGGACATGGTAGAGAAAAGCATATAAAAATGCCGAGGGAAGAGGGGGTGATGGGCAGGAATAAAGCCCTCAACCTGCTCGCTGCGGCGATAATAGCTTTCGTCCTGACCGCTAGCGTCCTCGCCTTCGCGCCCGCCGCCGCGGCGCCCGAAGTTCCCAACGGCCCCTGGGTCGACGAAGTCGTGTGGATAATGGAAAAAGATCCCGCGAAGGTCGTTGACATGATCAGCAAGGGCGACATGCACGCGTACTTCATCGACGTGCGCGTTGACCCCAAGCTCGCCGAGAGGATTAAGACGGATCCGAACATCGCGTACAAGTACGCTTACGGCCTCTACTTCGAGCTCACCTTCAACCCGGTGGGCCCCGAGTTCAAGGACGGCAGCTTCAACCCCTTCAGCAACCCGAGGATCAGGGAGGCGATGAACTGGCTCATCGACAGGAACTACATCGTCAACGAGATAATGCTCGGCTTCGCGAGACCGAAGTGGTTCCCGCTCGTCTCCGCGTTCCCCGACTACGCGAAGCTGGCCGACGTCGTTAAGATACTCGAGGCTGAGTACAGCTACAACCCGGAGAAGGCGAGAACCGTGATTTTCGAGGAGCTGACGAAGATGGGGTGCGAGTACAAGGACGGCAAGTGGTACTACAAAGGCAATCCGGTCGTCATTAAGGCCTTGATCAGGATTGAGGATGCAAGGAGGCAAATTGGAGACTATGTGTCTGACCAGCTGGAGAAGCTGGGCTTCACGGTTGAGCGCATGTACAAATCCATGCGCGAAGCTGGACCGATCTGGTATCGTGGCAACCCAGCAGATGGTAAGTGGCACTTCTACACTGGCGGCTGGATCACCACGGCCGTGAGCAGGGACGACGCGGATGTCTGGGCTTTCTTCTACACGCCGCTCGGTCTGTCTACTCCGCTCTGGCAGGCGTATAAGCCTGATCCCATATTCTATGAGATTGCTAGGAAGCTGTGGAACCGCGAGTTCAAGACGATCGAGGAGAGGCAGGAGCTCATGGCCAAGGCTGCGGAGCTGGCGATGAAGGACTCGGTGAGAGTCTGGCTCGTCGACCAGATCGTCCCGTACCTCCACAGGAAGGATGTGACGCTCGCGGCAGACCTCAGCGGCGGTTTCGCAACCGCGCTCTGGTCTAGGACTGTCAGGTTCATTGACAAAGTCGGCGGGACCTTCAGGGCAGGCAACAGGGAAGTGCTCGATCAGCCCTGGAATCCTGTGGCCGGAACTAACAGCGTTTATGATGCTGTTGTCATATCCCCCACTCAGGCATACGCTTTCCTCACGAACCCGTACACCGGCTTGCCGATGCCCGAGAGGGTGATCAATGCTACTGTTTACGTGGAGAAGGGTGTCAGTACGACCGTTTCCAGCGACTGGCTGACCTTGAGGTTCGTCGATAAGGTGGAGGTTCCCGCCGACGCTTGGTGGGGCTACGACACGAAGGCGAAGAAGATCGTTACAGCCGGGGAAGCCGGGGTTAAGGCTGCTAAAGTGAGAGTGATCGCGAACTACGGCGACGTGATCGGCAAGATCAAGTACCACGACGGGACCACGATGAGCTTAGCCGACTGGGTGGCCCTCTGGCCATTCGGCTTCTACCGCGTCGACCCCGACAGCCCGCTCTACGACGCCGCTGCGGTGCCCGGCTTCACCGAGTGGAGGAAACAGTTCATGGGCTGGAGGATCCTGAGCACTTCGCCGCTGGTGATCGAGTGGTACGGGAACTTCACGCACCCCGAAGCCGAGTTCATCGTCACCTCTTACGCCGGCTGGCCGAGCATCCCGTGGCACGTGACCGCCATCGGCATCAGGGCGGAGGAGAAGGGGCTCCTCGCGTTCAGCGCGGATAAGGCGGACAAGATGAAGGTTGAGTGGATGAACTACATCGGCGGCCCCAGCCTGAAGATCCTATCCGACGTGCTGGACGAGATGATCAACACGGGCTACATACCGTTCAGCGAGTGGGCCAGCAAGTACATCACGCCCGACGAGGCGAAAGCTAGGTACCAGGCGCTCAAGAACTGGTACAACGCGCACGGTCACTTCTGGGTCAGCAACGGGCCGTTCTACCTGGACAGGGCCGACTACCTAGCCCACACGGCTACGCTGAAGGCCAACAGGAACTACCCGGACAAGGCTGACAGGTGGGCGTGGCTGGCGGAGCCGCCGATACCCGAGGTGAAGGTTGAGGCACCGGAGAGCGTGGTCCCGGGGCTCCCCGCGAACGTGACCGTGCGGGTGAGCTACAAGGGCCAGCCCTACCCGGCGGCCAGGATCGACTTCGTCAAGTACCTGGTGCTCGACGCCGCCGGCAACGTGCTGGGGAAGGGCGAGGCGAAGGCCGTACGCGACGGAGTCTTCGTGATACAGCTGCCTCCGGAGATTACCGGCAAGATGGTTCCCGGCTCGTACAGGGTGCTTACCTTCACGCTAAGCAAGGACGTGGCGATGCCGGTCACAGCGGAGGCGACCTTCCCAGCGATCTCGCAGGCCGCCTACTTGACCGCGCTCCTCGGGCGCACCGAGGCCAGGATCGCCAGCTTGGAGCAGAGCGTTAGCGCGAGGTTGAGCGACATTGAGGGGAGGGTCGCGGCGCTATCCTCCTCGCTGAACACCGCGATGGCGGTGGGCGCCGTGGCGCTGGTGCTGGCGCTAATCGCTTTGGTGCTGCCCTTCGTCAGAAAACCGAAAGCCCCTCCCGCAGCGAAACCCGAAGAGACTGTAGTTAAAACTCAATAAATAAATAAAAAATAATATTTTTAAGTTATCTGTCTTCGTTTTCCTCTTGGTGCTTAGTGATATTCCTTTATTCTGCTGCGGACGCCGCCGGTACGTGGTTAAGGTTTATAAAGGGGGATGTAAGGTAGCCCGCCAATGGCGGTTAAGGGTCTCGTGAAGTACATTGTGAGGAGGGGCTTGGTGCTGTACGCTACAATGCTCGCCGGTATTTACATAACGATCCTCGTGGCGAACATGGGCGGCAAGGTGGACGAGATAATTCTAGCGGATTTGCAGACGCAGATATGGGATACGGTTAACAGGAACCCCGCTTACAGGGCTCTCTCGGGCGCCGAGAGGGAGAGGATAGTTAAGCAGATGCTGGAGAACGAGATCAAGAGGCTCGGCTTGGACACGCCTTTCCTCGTGAGGAGCTTCCGCTACCTGATCGACGCCGCGACCCTCAACCTGGGGCGCGCCCAGTTCATGACCAGCGACACTGGCTCGAGGCTCGTGGCTAACATCATCTTGGAGAGGCTCCCCGCCACGGTCATGCTCTTCACGACCGTCATGGTCATCAACTTCTTCCTGCACCTGTTCCTGGGGCTTTACCTGTCGAGGCGGTACGGCAGCCTCCTCGACAGGCTAGTGGTCGCCTTAGCCCCCACCTCGGTGCTGCCGGGCTGGTTCTACGGCATCATCCTGATACTGATCTTCTACACTTGGCTCCACGTCCTGCCGCCCGGAGGCATCGTAGACGTACCGCCGCCCAAGGACCCCCTGCTCTACGCGCTCAGCGTCCTGAAGCACATGATACTGCCGATGGCCTCCTGGATAATCGCGGGCTTCTTCCTGGGCGTGTACGGCAACAGGACCTTCTTCCTCATCTTCTCCACCGAGGACTACGTGGAGGCCGCGAAGGCGAAGGGGCTGCCCCCAGGCCTGATCGAGAGGAGGTACATCCTGAGACCCTCCCTCCCGCCCATCATCACGGGCTTCGCGCTGGGCCTCATCGGCTCGTGGGGCGGCGCCATAATCACGGAGACGGTCTTCAACTGGCCGGGGCTCGGCAGCGTCGCGTACACGGCCATCCAGTACTTAGACACACCGGGGCTCCTCGGCTTCACCAG
>Ga0080005_148506_pt1 | contig 10747 bp, 7 predicted proteins | sample JossMetagenome_2_FD_69208 | JGI IMG/M metagenome (GOLD analysis project Ga0080005, IMG submission 69208) | Hot spring sediment microbial communities from Joseph's Coat, Yellowstone National Park, USA - JC3_ASED (SPADES assembly) (version 2) | ecosystem: Environmental > Aquatic > Thermal springs >... | reverse complement strand
GGCCTATTCGCCGTCCGCGCGGTCTATTGCACCACCAATTCCAATGGATCCTCAGCGCGACGATCGGCAGGGCCGCTGATACGTATGCGGCCGCGACGTAGCGCGCCCTGAGCCCGAGGGCGCCGCCCCACTCGGGCGGGCCCGCCACGATTAGTAGGGCGGCCACCGGGATGAGCAGAGCAGCGAATGAGTACACGACCTCCAGCGGCAGGCTGCAGGATTTGCAGTCGCGAAGCAATTGGAAGTACCTTTCCCAGAACACCGGGATGAGCACCGTGGAACCCACGATTGCCACAGAGGTCCCGAGGGCGCTCAGGAAGTGAGGGCTGCCCGGACCCTCTAGGACGCGGAGAGGAGCCGCGCCCCCCGACGACCTCATAACCTCGAGGAAGTACGAGGCAATTATGCCCGCGGACACCAGGTTCAGGTCGCGGATCAGCTGATAGGTATCGCCGCATCCGGATTTCTGACCCTTGAACTTATCATTGCATTCAGCCACGCTTCAGGCTCACTCCGGCGATATATTTCTCGTTGCCTGCCGCCGCGCGCGGCTATCTGGTAATCGCGGGGTCCATGGAGGCCGCCGCAAGGCGGGGCGCCAAATGCGTGGGGTCGCGAGCACCTCGAGCTCCCCCCATACAAACCTTTTCAGCGCACGCACCCCTCCTCATACGTGCCGCAGATAAAGGGACTTAAGATCCGCAACCCCCTGACCTATGAGGACTCGGGCTGGATAGAGCTAGGGATGAGGACACCGATCGTCGGCGTGCGCTACGGATCCGTGCTAGCCGGGGTGCTGATGCCAGTGGCGGCGCCCTCCGAGCACTTAGTTTGAGCGTCTAATATCTCCCCCAGGCGCCTTTCGAGTCCCAACTCCTTCACCATGTTCTTCAAGAGCTCTTCATCAGCTTCCATCATGAGCTCATGAATTTTCTCAGGATTTTTACATGATTCTTTTGAGTTTGAGTCTTGGCATTTTTCTTTGTCTGGCTTGTTGGAATCTTTAACCAGCTCACACTCGCACTTATCCCCAAATTTCTCATGAATGTATACGCCTAAATCGTACTTGTCCACGGTGATCGCGCGCTGTTTGAGGTCGTCCGGGAGCTCACCCAGACAGTCATTATCGCAGAACGCCAACGCGGGCACGCCGAACCCCTCGAGCCATCTCAGGTAGTTCTTCACGGATCCCTTACCCTCGCCATAGACGATAGCCAGCGGCTCGTATTCAGAGAGGAGCCCCCTGCCCCGAAGGGCCTCGAGGAACACGAGCTCGCCGTAGCCCTCCACGACCACTGCGGCGCTGGAGAAGAGCGCGGCCTTGAAATCGGGATTCTTCTGCAGCCTGGTTAGGATCTTCACGCGCTCCTCGCTATCCTCGCTTTCGAATGGCGCGTGGATCTTGGAGGACCCGCACGCCCTAAATATGCGGTACACCCTGGCCTTGTCTCCATTGTCTCCATTGCTAACGATGAGCTCCGGGTCGAGCATGTAGGGTGAGTGCGTGACTATGACTACCTGAGTCCCCCGCTCGAGCGCGAGCCTTCCTATGGCCCTCAGCAGCTCGACCTGCTTCGTCGGGTGGAGGTTCTGGCCCGGCTCGTCGAGCAGCAGGACCCCTCCCCGGGCGGCGATGACCGCGGTCAGCACCGATAGGAGCTCGATGGCCCCCGCCGGGACGAGGTCCGGTGGAAGCTCCCTGTCACATTCAAGCCCTCTCTCAAATCCCAACGGATAATTCAAACACTCATTGAAATCCTTCAATTTTTCCCCAGATTCCGAGGACTCGGGCTTGCACTCCAGGAACTTGAGTTTGACCATGGGGGTTTGTTTTTCCACCTCACCTCCCTGCCGATCCTGCTTGGGGTTAAGCTCCCGAAACACTTCTTCCATAATGGGCTTAGATCTCATCGTATCGAGGTAAAGCTTCGGCATTAGTCCTATCATATTGAACATCGAGCATCTGAGGATTCCTAGGGCCCTCTCGTCCGAGAACTTTCCGGTGAAGCTCAGTTCCGCGAGGGCGCGCATGACCTCTTTGACGCCCAGCGAGCGCGTCGCCCCGGAAGCATTGAGATCGCCAATGTTGATCGCCTCGGGGACCGGGCCGCGGAGCTGCTCCAGCATGATTACCGAATGCGCGAGGAGACTCCCGACGAGGGACTCCAAGTTTATTACACCATTCAGATTTATGGGATAACCTATCCTGCGCAGACCCTCCAACAGCCGCCTAGAAGCTTCGCCTAGGCTCCCAGGGCGCCTAGCTTTATCATCTATGAACGACAGTTCGAGATCATCCTTATAGGATATGAGGATGCGGGCCGTCCCATTCAGCTCTTCGAGGAGGGCGTCGGCCAACCCCAGCCGCATGGGTGAGCCGAGCTTCTCGCGGAGCACCTCGACCATCCGTCCCTGTGGCCAAGGTGACTCCTGTCCGGCGGGACCTTTATCTATTATGACGCCCGACTCCTCGAGCCGCCGGATCACGATGTCAGCGATGGATGTGGGGCCGCCGGTTCTTGGCGCATACAGGCGCCCACAGTCGCGCAGCAATCCCGCGGAGAGATCTCCGGTATCACGACAGAGCTCTCCATAGGGCGCTCCATCCGGCGCCCGCAACCTGAACTTGAATATACGCCTGCATTTTTTGATGCCGATCGGGGTCGGCGGCTCGCATTCGAACGTCACGCCGCTCGGCTCCAGCGCGACCTCATCGAGCGGACCCCCCGGAGCGACCAAGCTCCCTACCAATTCCTGGAGTGCTGGCTCTTCCGTGCGCTCTGTGTACAGCATCTTAGGAATGTCTCTTGCTACGAGCAGGCGCAGAAAGTCCCCCACTAGCTCGCGCTCGCCATCATCAACGACCTCGACTTCTGCGGAGATCCTGAGGAGCTTGGAGGGGTCTTTGAAGTAGCGCGGGTCGGGGGCGGCGAGCGACTCCGCGAGGTCGCCCAACAGCCTCAGTGCCCTCAAGATGTTGGTCTTCCCGGCCCCGTTGGGCCCCACTAATATCGTGAGGTCGCCGAGCTTCAGCCACTCCTCATCCTTATTCTTCTTATTATTCTTATCGAAGGATAAGACGTCGAAGGATAGAAAGTTCTCGAGCCTCAGCTTAGTTATACGCATGTCCGAGATTACGCATCCACGATTATTAACGCTTGCTATCGGGACCAGTTCGCCTTGCGCCCGAACTTCCGGGCCGGGGCGTCGACCCACCTCCCCTCGGCCTTGCTAAATCGCACTGTTGGCTAGGGCGCTCTCCCGACGCAGGCAAGCCTCGACATCCTCTGTAAAAACTGTTCCGACCACAGCTCATTTAACTTCTTCGGTTCTTTAGCTGACAGGCTCTCTTCAATCAAATCCAGCATATTATTCTTAGCATATTTAAAATTGCCTCCACGATCAGCTCCGAGCAGGAGGAGCGTCAGGATCGAGAGGCGCGCGTACTCCCTCACGCGTGCAGGGAAGTCTTTATCGCCCTCGATCTTCTCCTTGGCCTTACGCTTCATATCCTTGGTATCTTTGATGTCATCGACATTCCCGATATCACCATGGACGAATCTGCTCCTAATCTCATACGCAGCATCGAGATCGTCCTTCAATATCTTTTTATCCCCAACTTTCTGGCGGATGCATTCCACCTTCTCGCCGAGCGCCTGGAGGAGCCTCGCCGCGTAGCGCTCAAGATTGTTCGTTGCTCCCGATCTTCCTCTGCCGTAGATAGCCTCCATGGCCATCACCGCGTGCGCTGTGCTCTCCACTGGGTCGTGGATCACTTGAATGGACTCGAGGTAGTGCGTGAGCGCCGTGCTCAGAGGGACGGCGACCTCGTACTCCTTCGTGAGGTACTCCCAGAGCTCGCGCAGCCTCCCGACGTCATCCTCGGCCACGCGGCACTGGTTATATAGTAAGTGCGAAAGCATCGCGGGCACCTTGGGATCCACGCTGAAGACACCCTGAGGCGGGATCACCCAGAACCTGCCTTCCCCAAAGATGTTCACATCATCCAGAGCCAGGGCTCCGTAGAAGAAGCCGGGATCTTGATCCCTGGCGACTGGCCGGCAATTCCCGAGGAGAGCCAGCGCGGCCATGAGCCTCAAAGTGGTGCTCTTGGCGAGTTCCCGTGGATGGTAACCCTCATAATCGCCGCTCCCCCTCAGCTCGAGCACCGCGGAGGTTATGCTGAATGCGTTGGCCTCCACGGACCCGCCAGACTCTTCGCCTTCGCTCGGCCCTTCCTCCTCAGCCTTGAGAACGTAGAGCGGCTCGAAGAGCGCGAAGACCGGCGGCGCTTCAAATGGACAGTTCCAATTCAGGAGCTCCTTGAGGTCCGTCAGCGTGGGCCGGCGCAGCACAACCATTAGCTCGCCATCCTCCAGCTCGATGCCGTCCTCCACGTCCACCCTCAGGCCCGACAGGTAACAGCGGATGTTCCATGATGGATGCTCCGATTCGTCGTACCAGCGGGCTAAGAGATCCGGCAGGGGCTCCGGGCCTCTCCCCCTGGCGGCCTCCAGGAGCAGGCCATCCAGGGTGGAAGAGACGTCCCCCCAGACCTTCTCTTCCTCGTACCAGTACCTGTGCGCCGAAGTGCTCAGAATCCTATCGACGATGATCCCGACGGCGCGATCGTAGTATTCGTCCAACGGAGGCGTTAGCTTACTGCGGTCGATACGCCTTATAATTGGCCGAACTTGAGTTAACAAATATTTAAAGGAAACTCCAAGCGCCTCGGGCGAGTAGGACATTTCGCTGATATCGACCCGCGACATGAAGACGGGGGACGCCACCTCCACCACAAGATCCGGATCCTTCTCCAGGCGCTCCCTGAGCCCCTCGACCAACCTTGCGATGAGATCCCTCAGCTCCTCGGCCTTTGCCACGGAAAGGATTTTGCGAACCGTTATTTAATGATTATTCACACTTGGAACGCCTCAACGGGATAATCATTAATCATTGCACTAATTCGAATATCTCTTCTTAGGGGTATGAGCGGGCGTCGGTCGCAGATTCCACCATTCAGCCTAGGTCGGTGGCTCGTTCGCCCACGGCCTGCGAGTCGTCCTCCGGGATCCCGTCGCACCTGCGCCGCCCAATAAATTGCAGGGCGGTTTGCAGTCGGACCTCCGGCCGCGCCCGGCACCGTGCGAGGGATCCAGGCGGGTGTGTTCCCGCGCCCGCGCCGGGTGTCCATGAAAATCATACCCGTTTGCACACCAGTTCCCGATTACGCGTGATTTTCGGGAACTGTTTCACGCGTGGGAGCGGCCCTCTAAGCCGGTGGCCGTGGGTTCGAATCCCACCGGGCCCGTTGCCCAGGGGATCCGGATGCGGCATCGCAGCGCCCGAAAGGCGTTCATCCCCACGCGAGAACGTATCCGCGGCGGGACATCGGAGGTCGGCGTCCCCCTCGCGATCGAGCGGAAGGCGCACATATATGTCGAACCCCGGCACGCGCTCCTGATGGCTGATCACCAGCGGCCTCCTCTCCGCCTTCAACAGCCCGTCAAGCGTTGACGCCCATTCCCCCGAGAGGTTGGAGAACGGCTCGTCCAGCAGTATCGCCCTCGCGGCGCTCGACAGCGCCATCGATATCTGGACGACCTTCCTCTCGCCGGTGCTCAGCTCTCCGGCGCGTCTATCCGAGGCCCACCTGAGTCCGAACTCCTCGAGCATGCGGTCGGCGCCGGCGGAACCCGGGAGAAGCCCCAACAGCTCCCTCACGCGCATCCAGCCGGGGATCACCGGCTGCGCCGGCACGTACGCGATCCCGCGCTCATGCGTCGGGAGCCCCGACACGTCCCTCCCCATCACCGCGACGCCGCCCCTCGATTCGATCGCGCCTATCACGCCCAGCATGAGCGTCGTCTTGCCAGAACCGTTGGGGCCGTACAGCAGCGCCCTCTCCCCGGGGCCCACCTCGAGGTCCAGGGGGCCCACCTCGAAGTCCCCGCGGCGCGCGCTGAATCCCACGAGCGAGAGCCCCCTCCCCCTCACCTCGATCACCGCTGGCCAGGTAAGCCAGCATGGACAGCGCCAAAGTCACCAGGAGCAGCGCGGACGCGTACCCGACCGCGGAGCTCAACCCGTAAACGTCGTACTTGTACCAGATGAGGACCGTGGCCGGCTTCACGTAGTAGAAGAGCGGCGCCAGCGACACCGAGTAAGCCAGTATCACTAGGGACCCGAACTCGCTGATCGCGCGGCCCATGCTGAGGAGCGATATCCTGGCTATCGACCCGATGGATCCCCTCACCAGGATCGAGTAGAAGACGGCGGACGGCGCGAGCCCGAGGCTCCCCATGAAGTGCTCCAGCTCGGGATCCGATCTCTCGAAGTGCTCGCGCATCGCCATCACGTAGATGGGCGCCGAGACGTAGAACATCGCGAGGGACATCCCCCACAGCGTGTCCAGCGGGTTGAGGGCCCCGAGGGCGGCGTAGAGCGGGGACGCGGGGGAGAACACGAGGAGGAGCATTATCCCGACCACGGTGTGCGGTATCGACACCGGGGACAGCAGCAGGTCGTAGAGCGCCCCGTGCCACCTCACCATCCTCCTAGCGAGCGCGTACGCCGCGGGGGTGCCCAGGAGCGCGTTCAGGGCGGTCGCTATGGACGCCCCCAGCACCGTGACCCCGAGGGAGGACAGGAACTGCGGGTCCTCCATCGACGACGCTATTCCGGCCGGGCCGGAGGAGTAGAGGAGGATCGCTATGGGGATGGCGACGACGGCCGCCAGCGCGTAGAGCGGCGCCCTAATCGATAGGTCCCGCATACTCCAGCACGCTCGTGTTCACCAGCGCGGAGAGGGGATACGGCACCGCCGACTCGTTCCCGTAGAGCAGGGGGGTGCCCAGCGGGACCGCGCCGTAGCCGGCGAGCAGCTCCCGTCCCGGCGGCGATATCATGTAGAGCGCCGCCAGCGCCGCGAGCCTCTCGTCCGGGTAGGAGCTGGGGATCGTGAAGCATATGTAGATGGGAGCGCCGCGGAGGTCCACCGGGACCCCGCCCGACGTTATCTTCACCGAGGCGCGGGAGTAGAACTGGGCGTAGCCGGGGTCGCCCAGGTTCACCTGGGGCGGCAGGATTATGCGTGGGATGCCCTGGCGGATGGCCGAGGACCCGTAGAGCGCTATGTCGAAGTCCACGCGGCCGGACTCCAAGTAGGCGAAGAGCGCAGAGCCCATGGGGACCTCGTAGAGCCTGCCGCTGGAGTTCAGCGCGGCCAGCATGGACGTGTAGTAGTCCCGGTCGCCGTGCACCCAGATGCCGGCCAGCTGGAGCACCATGAGCGCCCTGTAGCCCTCCGGGTCCGTGTTGGGATCGGACGTCCCGACGGAGTAGTTGCCGGAGAGCACTATCGAGAGTATCCTGTCGAGCGCCGCCCTCTCCGCGGTCGAATTCCCCCGGGCCATCGCGGCGCCCAGGCTCTCGTTCAGCTGCGCGAGCTCGCCGTAGGCGGGGGACGATGGCGAGACCCCTATCACCATGCTGTCCCCGGCCACCGCTATGTACCAGGAAGCGGCACCGTTCCTCACGAGCAGGTCGTCGATGACCGCCGGATCCACGGAGAGGAATATCCCGTAGGCGCCGGGCTCCAGGAGCACCTGGCGGGCGGCCGCCACGGAGCCCATGCCGACCACCGTGCCGCCCACGCCCGAGTCGTTCAGGACGGCGCTGAGGTACGGCGCGTACAGCGATGCCGCGATGGCGCGGACGCCGGGGGGCGGAGGGGAAGCGGCGCGGTACCCGAACGAGTAGGAGGCCACGGATGACGCCGCCATCAGGACGATCACGATGGCCGCGATCGCGGATGCGCGCAACGCCGCCCCCCTCACAACATGATCGCTTTTATATCTTGCGGATATTAACTAGAAATGTTTAGAACTGAGCGCTGCCCGCCCGGGCTGCGGCGGCATGGGGCGATAGCGCTGCACGGGCGCCCGCGCCCACCTCGCTGGATATTACGCGCCCACGTGCGGTCGAAGCGCCCTGGAAGGGGTAACCTGCGCGGCGCAGAATATCCCCGGGCGCCCGCTCGGGGGCGGGCCGGGGCCGCTCCCGACCCCGATGACCGGCTCCGCGCCGAGGAGCGGGAGGATCCCGGCTGGGAAGCATGCCGTGGAGCGGCGAAAGTGTGGGCCGAGGTCGTGATCTGGGATCCGCGGGTTCGATCCTGCGAGGGCCGGGGAGGCCTTCTGGACGGCAGAGGGAACACTTCCGAGGGGTCGCGGCCGGGAAGTTCGACAATAAGGCGAAGATGGCCGCGCGGGGGGGTTCGCGCGCAACGCGCTCGTCGCGCGGATCGGTGCCTCCCGCCGGAGGCAACAAAGCTCCCGTGAGCGGGTCCCCTAAAGGGATTTGGCGGCGCTCCGAGCCCTCTCCACGAGCACCTCCGCCACCCTCGCGTCCACTCCTATGGGATCCGCTATCTTCACCGAGACCTTCCTCCCGTTCAGCTCCGCGTATCCGCCGGTGATGCCCAGGGTCCTGGGGAGGTCCTCCTTAAGGTGAGTCCCGAGCGATATGAACAGGGGGACGACAACGATGCTGTCGGCCCCCTTGGACACGAGGGCCTCCAGGGCCTCCCGCAGGCTCGGGGAGTTGTATTCCAGATATCCAACCTCCACGAGCTCGAAGTGCTCGGAGAGGAGCCTCCTGTACCCTTCGGCCACCTCGCTCCAGGAGGGATCCTTCGACCCGTGCAGTGCCAATAGTATGCCCCTGACCTCCTTCCCACCCTTCAGGCCGGGGGTTCCCCCAGGTCTCAAGGGTTGCACCCCTTTACGGGCGCTACTCCATTGAGATCCGCGATGGGAGATGGAGGCCCCTTCACTGTTGAAGCGATAATATCAGCTGCCCTCTTCAAGGCGCGCATCGCGCCGTTCAGATCGCCGCGCGGCTTATGTCCTTTAGGGCGGATGATGGCTACCTCGGCCTCGCGTTCGGTGACCCCAAATACCCTGCCAACCTGCTTCCCCCGTCCCGAACGATGCCGACGGCGAATCGCCTAGTTCGTGGGACGCCTTGAGGAAGCGAAAGGCGAAGTTTCCGTGCAGGTGAAGGAGCTCTCGGTTGATTTCAAAGAGCCTCCTCTCCTCCGGCGACTCCTCGCATGCTTCACACTCACCAGTTGCCCCACGCCCTCAAAGCCCCCTTGCCTCGCGGAAGGACCGCGAATTATCATTGCGGCACGAAACGGGCTCACTTCACTAGGGCATGCCCGGCGATGGGGACCCGGCGCAGAGATGAAACGGGGCGCTCGCGAGGGGAAGTTATATCTGGAAACGCGCCCTCCATGCTAGGACTGGAGGAGGGAGCCAGGAGTGCCAGCGTGGGCGGCTGGGGCCGTGCTTACGCAATTGCCGGGCCGGAGCCCTGCGCCTCGGGCGGCAAGGCACATCACATCCGGCGGGCGGTCTCCGGGAGGAAGGCGACCGAGGAGGCGCCGACCAGCAGCGCCGCGAAGAACGCGCCCAGGGACGTCCCGAATCCGGAGATCGCCGGCAGGTACGGCCCCACGATCATGCCGATCCTCGCCATGGCGGTGCACGAGCCGACGGCGGTGGCCCTGTCGCGGTCGGAGAAGAGCTCCGGCGAGTAGGCGTAGATCGTCCCCCAGGCGCCTAGATTGAAGAAGTTGAAGAGGGACCCGGCCGCGAGGACCGGGATCACGGCGTGCGAGAAGGCGAGCGCCAGGGCCGACGCGGCGGATATCGCCATATATGAGGCGAACGTCGGCCTCCTACCCCACCTCTCCACGAGGTATGCCGCGCTGAAGTATCCGGGCACCTGCAGGAGCGTCATGGCGAACGAGAACTCGAGGGACGAGACCAGCGACAGCCCCCACCTGACGAGCATTGAGGGGAGCCAGAGGGCGAACCCGTAGTATCCGAAGGCTATCGCGAACCACGCCACCCAGGCCGGGATGAGCCTCCCGCGCTCCTCGCGGAACATCGAGCTGAGGAGGAGCGCTCCGCGCGCGCGTTCGGGCTCCGGGATCCCGCGCCTGAGCACTGCCGCGTACAGGGCGGTCGCGGCGAGCGCCCACATGAGGACCGAGTACCCGACCAGCGGCAGGACGAAAGCCGCCAGCGCGCCTGCCAGTATCGTGCCGTACGACCAGAAGCTCTCGAGCAGCACGACGTTCCTGCCCCTCCTCCCGGGCGACGAGAGCTCCGACACCAGCGAGGAGACCACGGGGAGCTCCCCTCCCAGCCCGAGGCCCATGAGGAACCTCACGAAAAGCAGCGGGACCGGCGACGTGAAGAAGCCCATCGCGCCCGCGAGGATGCTGTAGATGATCAGGGTGGCCATGAACGTCCTCCTCCTGCCCCACCGATCGGCGACGCGGCCGAAAAGAAGCGCCCCGACCAGGAGGCCCAGGTTATTGGCGAGCAGCACGTTGGCCTTGTCCGCGGTAGTCCACGCGTAGTGCACGCCCAGGTACGCCAGCAAGTAGGAAAGCAGCAGGACGTCCATCGCGTCGAAGAGCCAGCCGATGCCGCCCAGCACGATCAGCCTGGACTCGGAGGGCGTGGAGGGGCTCTCTCCCTTTAACGGAACAATCGTTCCGCTCATTGGGCGGGCCAACCCCGAGGGGTTTCTTAAACCTTACTATGGCCTGGGGGGGTGTTGGTCAGATAAGCCCAAATGGGCGGACCATCCCCACCGGCCCCCATGCACGTACGGGTACCCTTCCACTTCAACCCGGTGAGGGAGCTGGAGGGGATGATCCGCGCCCTCG
>Ga0080005_134559_pt1 | contig 10764 bp, 9 predicted proteins | sample JossMetagenome_2_FD_69208 | JGI IMG/M metagenome (GOLD analysis project Ga0080005, IMG submission 69208) | Hot spring sediment microbial communities from Joseph's Coat, Yellowstone National Park, USA - JC3_ASED (SPADES assembly) (version 2) | ecosystem: Environmental > Aquatic > Thermal springs >... | reverse complement strand
ATAAATATATAATTAAATATTCACAAATAGTTGATAGACCTGCATCAGAAACAAGACCAATAGTTGATGCAATATTACCAGATGGATCAAGAGTTAATTTTATATATGGTAAAGATATATCCTTACATGGATCTTCATTTACAATAAGAAAATTCTCTACAAAACCATTAAGTATAACACAATTAATTTCATTTGGTACAATTTCTCCAGAAGAGGCTGCCTATTTATGGTTAGCAATTGAAAATGGAATGAACATAGTAATATCCGGAGAAACTGCATCAGGAAAAACTACATTATTAAACGCATTGGCTACATTTATTAAACCTAATGCAAAGGTTTATTCTGTAGAAGATACACCTGAATTAAATATACCACATAATATATGGCAGAGATTAGTTACAAGAGAAGTTGGAAAAACTGCAGATGTATCAATGTATGATTTATTAAAAGCAGCATTAAGATCTAGACCAAATTATATATTAATAGGTGAGATAAGAGGTAAAGAAGGTTATGTAGCATTCCAGGCAATGCAAACAGGTCACCCAGTTATGACAACATTCCACTCAGGTAATATAACTCAATTAATTGAAAGATTGACTGGAGAACCAATAAATATTCCAATTGCATTTATAGATAACTTAAATATCGCTGTATTTACAACATCTGTAACAGTAAAGGGAAGATATGAGAGAAGAGTAACAAATATATATGAAATAGAAAAATATATTGCAGAATTAAAGAAAGTAGCAGTTAGAAATGTATTTACATGGAATTCTGTACAGGATAAACATATGTTTATTGGAAAATATAATAGTTATATATTAGAAAAGAAAATTGCACCATTAATGAAAATTGATGATAAAAGAAAAATATATCAAATATTAGATTATAGGGCTAAAATATTAAAAAAGATGGTTGAAAATGAAATATTTGATTTCTTTGAAGTATGGGAAATATTAAAGAATTTCTATATAAATGGGCCTTCAGCATTACCATTTTCAATATAATTAATAAATTTTTCTTAGAATTAATTTAATTATGGATCGGTATTAAAAAGGCAAAAATTTTTGTTATAAATAATTACGATGGATAAGAATATTATAAAATTACTTTTATGGAAAAAGCCAACAATAGAAGTATTGGGAGAAGAAAAAGTAAATAAGATAGATAATTTTAGACATTATATAGGATATGAAATATCTGGATATGTTCATTTAGGTACTGCAGTTGTATCTGGATATAAATTAATTGATTTTATGAATTTTGCAGAAACAGAAGTATTTTTAGCAGATTGGCATTCAGTAATAAATAATAAATTGGGTGGGGATCCTGAAGTAATTAAAAGAATTGCAAAAGGATATTTTACTGAAGCAATGAAACAAACAATAAAATCTTTAGGTGGAGATCCAGATAAAGTAAAATTTGTTTTAGCATCAGAAATATATAATAATGATTATTGGGCAGAGGTAATTAAAATTGGAAAAAATACCACATTAAATAGATTATTAAGATCTGTTACAATTATGGGAAGGAAATATGAAGAATCAATGCCATCTGCAAATTTAATATATCCATTAATGCAGGCTGCAGATATAATATTTCAGAAGATAAATATTGCACATGCTGGAATTGATCAAAGAAAAGCACATGTAATTACAATTGAATATGCTGATAAAATAAATTATAATTTAATTGCAGTACATCATCAATTAATAACAAATCTACAATTACCATATGAAACATTTCAAAAATTAAAATCTGGAAATATAAAAGAAGCTAAAGAAGAATTATCCGAACTAAAAATGTCTAAATCTATACCAGGTTCTGCAATATTTGTTCATGATAGTCCTTCAGAAGTTATTGATAAGATAAATAAAGCTTTTTGTCCTCAGAAAGAATTGGAATTCAATCCAATATGGGAAATAGTTGAATATTTAATATTTAGGGATCAGGAGAATTATTGGATAATAAAATATTTATATGAAAATAATTTGTATAAAATAGAAAATGTTGAAAAAATAAATTATGATATATATGAAGAATTAAAGAATAAAAATAAAATAAATTGGAGTGAAATATATAAAATCATTAATAAAGAATCTAATGAATTATATAAATATTCATATAAAGATATTGAATTTGAGATAATTAATGAAAAAACTGGAGAAAGAAAGGTATATAATAATTTATGGGATTTGAGAAAAGATTGGATTGAGGGAAAAATACATCCAATGGATTTAAAAAAAGCGGTTGGAAAGTGGTTGGCAAAAAAATTAGAACCTGTATATAAATATTTTACTGAAGGACCTGGTAAGAAATATAAAGAAGAGTTAGATTCTGTTAAAATCACTAGGTAGTTTCATTTATAAATTTTTTTATCAATGATAATTTATGAAGATTGACAAAATGATTAACAATTTGATCATGTTAATTAGTTTATATAGATTACATGCAAAAAAATTACTTAATAAAATCCAAGATAATGAAGCAAAAATGTTATTATTAATGTCATTTAAGGATAATGATATATTAAATATTCTAGAAGATATTGTTGATAGAAAGAAAATATTTGATGAATATATAAAGAATAATCAAATAAAGAAAGCTTACTTAGTATATAAAGATATTGAATATAAATATAAGTTAGCTGAATCAATATTATATAATAGAATTGAAGATTTAGTTAAAATAAGAGCTTTAGATATTTTAAAATCTAGAAGAAATTAATCTTTTCTTTTTATCCTATATAGAGGTATTTTTCCTTTATATGATAAATATATGTAGACATCTATAATAATTAATAACAATATAATCAATGCTGACATATAGTATAAATTTTTATTTGGCGAATTAATCAGAGTATTCATTACAATTGCAATAGTTATCAATGTAATTATTAAAGAAAGATAAACTTCATATTTCGTTGCATACAATTCTTCTTCCATTAATAATTATTTTATAAAATATTAAAAAATCTGAGCTCAAGACCCTCATCATTTATCAGCCGATGAGTTTTTCTTCATTATAAAGATATTATAAAAATTTTATTTTATATGATTACTTATTTTCCAAATCTATATAATTATATTTATTTAGATAATATTTTCTTAATTTATTCCTAAAGAATATATATAACAATGTATGAGTAATTCTTTTTATGATATTACTATCTATTATTGTTAAATATTGAATATATTCTTTTAGAGATATTTTATAATTTGTATTATAAACTGTATTTAATTCCATTTTTAATCCTATTATGTAATTTAATGCCCTTTTACATTTTAGTCTTTCATAAATATATATAAAATCTTTCAAATGTTTTTCAAGACTATACTTACTAAAGCTAATACTTGCACTTTGATTATGTCTTCTATAGTACGTTAATTCATCTTTTATTTTTATTATTTTACCTTTAGTTTTAAAATAACATATTAAACTATTATCAACCACAAAATATATATTCCTTAAGTATTCCACCAGTTCATCCTTATTATTTGTATGAAATATTATTCCTATTGTTCCACCAATGCTTACTAAATCAAATATTTTTTCTTTAATTCTCTTTATAATACTTTTATTTTCTTTAATTATATTTCCATTTTCATCTATTGGAATTAATCTATGTGCAATCATATATTCTTCATCCTTAATATTTTTTACAATTTCAAATATTCTACTAATTTTATTTTCAGTAAACATATCATCATCATCTAATATAAATATTAAATTATTTGAAGAAGCTTTTATTCCTTCAGAATAGTTTCTTCCAACATAATGATCTGGATCATTTGGATCTAAATTTATTATTTTATAATTAGGAAAATTTTCTTTAATATAATTATCTATTTTTTCATCTTGATAATATTTTACAACAATTACCTCAATATCATTTAAATCTATTCCTTTTTGATTCTTAATACTCTTTAATGCATCTAGAATATATTTCTTTCTTTTATAATCAATAACTATTACTGAAGCTTTCATAGAAGAAATATAAAAAATAAAGATTTTTAAATTGTTTTAGATTAACTTTGTAAAGACTGGTATATAGATCTTTATAAAAATTTTCAAGAATTTTATATCACACTCTAATATTTAAAATATTTAATATACTATCCAGAGAACTTAAATAAGGGCAATTATATTATCAAATAATTATTAATTGATTGATCTTTAATTATTCAGTTGTAAATTTTTATCTTTGACTTTATAATTATAGATATTTTATTTTTAAAAATATTTATTTATTACAATTATGTAACTATGATATAAGATAAATTTATAAATTTTTCTTATATAATATAATACTATGGATGGCCAACTATATAGAAGTTTTAAAAAAATATTTGATCCAATAAAAGAAGGACTTAATAAAATAATACGAGAAGAAAATAAAACACTAGAATATACAGATGCTATGAGAAATTTAGAGGACATATTAGACAAAATGGCTGAAAATGCGCAAAAAATGGCTAATCTACCTGAAATAGAAGGATACAATACATTTATAGGTTTGATTTGCAATATACTTGGTAATTATGGTAGTGAGTTGTGTAAACAACCTAAAAAAATAACTATTATAACAAATATTTATAATAAAGATCACATGATTAAGTGTGAATTAAAAGGACCAGATAAAATTATATGTACTGATTTTAGTGGTAGTAAGTCATTTGAGTTACCTGATTCCAATTCTTACATACAAGGTATAAAAAAGAAAATTCTAGAGATATTTGATAGATTATATCCGGGAGCACTTACGAATATGGGTAAGCAATATATAAGTATAATCATAGGTGCTTCTATGAATCCAAACGAGCCAATAAAAGCGAAGCCAGAAATACGTAAACATAAAATAGATAAATATAGTGGTAATTTTAGTTATAACAATGGTAGATATAATATTCAGATGATTTGGGAGTTTTACGACTTTTAGCCTTTATAGATTTTTTATTTTAAAAATAATTACATTATTCTAGTAAATTAAAAAAAATTTCTTAATTGATAATTTTGCAAGATATTTAATAAAATATTATGCTAGCTTAATTCTTCTTTTCTATCTTTGAAGTTTTGTATAATCATAATTATACTAATTGTAATTATACATATATAGAAAATATAACGCTAAATTATAGCTCAAGATAAAATACTCAAATGACTAAAAAATGTTGATTTTAATATTTACTTTCCCAGATTTATTAATCTCTTTATTTCATCTCCATATTTATTTAATATGTCTCTTAATTCTTTTATTTTATTTGCATCTAATATTTCTACTTTATCCTTTATTTCAGGATATGTACTTTCCAATAATTTCTTTGCCCTTTCTTGATATTTATTATCTAAAACTATCAAATATAATCCCTTAGGTCTAAAAGTTCTATATGCATAAAATAATCTTGAAAGGGAATTATCAACAGTATTACTATCTACAACTTCAAAAACTGCCACGGGTGGTTGTTTTTCACTCTTAAACAATTTATAGACAATATCAAACCTATATTGTTCATCTCCAAATTCGGGATAAGTATAATATCCTAATACTTCACCAATCTCTTATAACCAAGATTTTACTTCTTCATGACCATAATTAAACTCTTTATCTTCTATTTTCTTTATTTCTTGACCTTTTGGTTTTGGTATATAAAATTCTGTGTTTTTTCCTTTATAATAATTAAACTTATTTCCACATTTATTACATTTATATCTATATACATCAAACTTCCAATATTTCCATGAACTAATTAATGTTAAATCATCAGAATTACAAAAAGGACATTTTACCATTATTATGAATTTTAATAAAATTTTATTAATATAGCATGTATTAAAAAAATTTTCAATATTATCTTATTAATGAGATTTTCTCCATTATCGCTTTATTACATATTATTTAAGAAAAATCCAATTAGATAAAATAATATAATCACCTTACTCATATCATATTAAGCCAAAAGTAAAATTCATAAATCATTTATAAATTATAATATTATGCCTTCTAATAATAATTCTCTAAATCAATTAGATATTGATGATATAGTAGTATGTATTAGAAATGGGATTCTTCAAGCACGTACAGAAGAAGATTTGAGAATTAGAGTATCAAATTGTATTGAAGAAAAAATATTAAAACCATTAAATATACCTTTTGAAGGTAAATATGAATATACCTTAGCTTCTGGAAAGAGAATTGATGCATTATATGGACATGTTATTATTGAATATAAAGCTCCTGGTAAATTATCGACAGATTCTGATATTCAAAAAGCAAAAGAACAAGTTATTAAATATATAATTAGTGAAGCTAGAGACAAAAGTAATTATGATAAATTTTTAGGTATAATTATTAGCGATAAAATTGCTTTTGTTAGATATAATAAAAGAGAAGATAGATGGAGATTAAGAGGACCCTATGAAATTAGAAGAGAATCTATTATAACATTAATAGAAGCTTTAAGAGGTTTAAGAAGGAAAATTTTAAGTGCTGAAGAGCTTATTAAAGATTTCGGTATGAATTCTCAGATATCTAAAAGGATGATAAAAATACTTTATAAAAAATTGTTAAATACAAAGAATGAAAAAACAAAAATATTATTTGAAGATTGGATGAGATTATTTAAACAAGCTACAGGTTATGATCCTGAAAAACTTAAAGAACTAAAAGAATTAGCGGAAGAATATGGATTTGAAAAATCTAATATTAATTATGATATTCTTATTTTTGCAATACATACATATTATGCATTGATAATGAAATTAATTGCTGCTGAAATAGCTTACTTACATGGAAGTGGTAGATTTCTTAAATCTTATGTTGTCGAGCTTGATGATGCTTATACATCTAAAGGCATTGAAGGTTTAAAAAACATATTAAAAGAATTAGAAAGCGGAGGTATATTTAAAAAATTATTGGGTATTGAAAACTTTTTAGAAGGAGATTATTTTTCATGGTATGTCGAAGAAATAGATCAAGAATTAGGTGATTTTATTGCTGAAGTTGCTAGAAGACTTTCAGATTATGAAATAGCAACTCCACAATTAGAACCAGAATATGCTCGAGATTTATTAAAAGACTTATATCAAAATATTGTTCCAAGAGATATTAGGCATAGTTTAGGTGAATATTATACACCTGATTGGCTAGCAGAATTAATAATTAATGAAGTTGGATTAAGTTATGAAAATTTGGAAAATATGGGAAAAGAAGATCCATTAAAACCTTTAGAAATTAGAGTTTTAGATCCTGCATGCGGATCGGGTACTTTTCTTATACTTTATATTAGTAGATTAATAAGATATGCTAATGAACATTTCTTAACAGATACATTAGCTAAATACATACTTGAAAATGTTGTTGGTTATGATTTAAATCCATTAGCAGTCTTAACCGCAAGAACAAATTATTTATTAACCATTGTGAATCTATTACAACAAAGTAGATTAGGAAGTATTGAAATTCCAATTTATTTAGCAGATTCTATAATGATTGAAACAAAAGCAGAAATTACTGAAAAGTATTATATATTAAGAACTGCAGTTGGCGAATTTAAAATACCTGTTAATATTGCACAAAATACGAATCTTTTAAGAAAAATATTAGATGACGTAAAAATGTGTTTAGAAAATGGATATACACCTAAAGAATTTGAATTTAGAATTTCACCATATAATTTAAATTCTTCAGAGAAAAAGAGTTTAATTGATCTTTATAAAAAATTACTTGATCTTAGACGACAAGAAAAAGATGATGTATGGATAGCTATAATTAGAAATGCATTTGCTCCAATATTAAAAGGTAAATTTGATTATGTAATTGGTAATCCACCATGGATAAGTTGGGAAAATTTACCAGAACAATATAGGGAGTCTAGTAAAGAACTTTGGAAAAAATATGGATTAACAAAGACAATAAGCATTGGAGGATTTCATAGAGACTTATCTATGTTATTCTTAGCAAGATGTTTTGATTTATATTTAAAAGTAGGTGGAAAATTAGGATTTGTATTAACATTCACCGTATTTAAAACACAGGCTGGCGCTGGTTTTAGAGAATTCTTAGCTAAAAACACAAAAATACATGTTATTCATGATTTAGTAACATTAGCGCCATTTGAAGGTGCAACAAATAGAACTGGAGCTATTGTTGTTGAAAAAGTATGCGAATTAAATAATATGAATGAGTGTACAATTATTAAAGAAGTACAGAAAGAAAATATAAATGGCATTAAACATATTGTATGGAATGGAAAGAAAGTTGATCCTGATACGTCTTTAGAAGATGTTCTCAAAATAACAAAACATTATGAAATAGCAATGATGCCTTTAATTCCTAATGATCCATCATCACCATGGATGCAAGTTATGCCTAATATTATAAATGTAATTAGAAAAGTAATAAGTGGAAACCAATATTATAAAGCATATATAGGCATTAGTACCGTCCTTAATCAGGTTTATTATATCAAGGTATTAGGAAGAACACCAGAAGGCTTATTAATTATTACAAACCCCCCAGAAAGTGGACAAAAAAAGAAAGTTAAACAAGTTGAGGCTATAGTTGAACCAGATCTTGTTTATCCATTAATTAGAGGTAGAGATGTAAAAAAATGGTACGTAGAGTTTAAAGATAGATATATAATATTGCCACATGATATAGAAGGAGATCCTATTCCTCATCATATAATGAAAATGAAATATCCTTATACATATCAGTATTTCTATCAATTCTTTAATGATTTAATAAATAGAAGCGGAGGATTCCTCAAACAAAAAATGGCACCTTATAAAAAGTATCCATTCGATAAAGCTGAGAAAATGACTGTACCATTTTATTATGTTATGAACAACGTTAAAGCTTCTCTAGCGCCTTATAAAGTAGTATGGAAGAGAATTTCTGGAGCTATTAGTGGTAAAGCAGCAAGTTTTTCCTGTTCAGTTGTTGAACCTATTGACGGAAAATCCGTGTTATCTGATGATTCAACAATATTAACAGATACTAAAACTAATGAGGAAGCATATTACATTGCTGGTATCTTAAATTCAATTATTGCTCGTTCAATTATAGCATCATATACATATGAGTTAAGACAAGAAACTCATATTATAGATAATATTAAGATACCTAAATTCGACCCTAATAATAATTTACATAAGAAAATTGCAGATCTATCTAAAAAAGCTCATGAATTAGCAAAATGTATATATTCTAATAACAAACCCGATTATTGCAAAAATATTAATGCAAAGGAAGAACTTAAAAAGGTTGAAGATGAAATTGATTTAGCAGTTGCTGAATTATATAGAATTTCTAAAGAAGAATTAGAAGGATTTAGAGAATTAATGGATATCCTTTCTGGAAAATAAATTTTATTATTACTTATAAAAATATTAATAATTTTTCATAAGCAATTTTATTCAACGAATATAGATAAACACTATTAATATTGTAAAACTATTTTTGATGAAAATTTCTTCAAAGGATAAATATTTCAATTACAACAAAAATAATACTTTTATAATCACCAAAATATGTTTTTATATGTTGGGATAATAATATTATAAAATGGGTGATCCAAGCATAATAATATTAAAAACTATCGAAACCTTAATATTATTTTTAATACTATCGTTGCCTCCTATAGGTCTGATCGTATATTCATACATACTTTCAAAACTTATTCTTTCACTTACTAAACGTTATTTTAATTCGAATATGTCATTTTCAAGAATTTGGGAGATTTCTTTTTATTCGGGATTTCAGGAATAATATCTATATTTATCACCTTATTTTCATATTCTTCTGTATCTGTAAATCATATTTTAGAATCTGCAGCAGTTACAATTTTTATAACAAGTTTAATCGCCCATAATTTTCTGTCCAATGCAAATTTAAAAGTGGCTATTGTTATGTCGTTTATAATCGCTTTAGCATATCTTCCTTTTATCATTATAGTATATAATGTGATAAATCTTTTAATATATCTTATTTCTCTTCGCGCATGTTGTACATGCTATATAAGATAAACATCTATGTAGATAATCTATAACTTTTATTATGCTGATGATCTTTTTATATTGTTTAGTGATAATAATGGTTATGTAAATTTAGGATTATTATTTATGGTTAATGAATAAGTATTTAAAAAATTTTTATTAAGACTTTTTGTATTTACTTTAGATAAAAGTTTTTCTATAAGTTTAATACTTTAATTAATTTACCTTTTAATAAACCTTCTCATTATCTGGTTTGATAAATTGCAATTCCTATCTTTTTGATTTTTCTAAAATCCTTTCATTTTCTATAATATTTACTAAAAAATTTTATTAAAGAAAAATCTAGAAAACTACTTCCTCACCGGGAATTCTTGGGAATAATTGAACTTCTTTTATATGTTTCTTTCCAGTTAAGAATCTTAATAATCTTTCAACACCAACTCCTCCTCCAGCACTTGGTTTCAACAATCCCATTTTAGCAACCTCTAAATAGTTTTCGAAAGATGAAAAATCTTTACCTACTTTTTCTAATTCTTTCATTCTCTTTATGATTCTCTCATATTTATATTCTCTTTCTCCTCCGGATAAAACTTCTCCATATCCTTCTGGCAAAATTAAATCATAGTTTAAATAATGTCCTGGATGACCTTCATCTTCCTTATCATAGAATCCCCTTTTTATATCAATAATCCAGAACGGATCTTTTTCTTTTTCACTTAAAACATCGTCACTACCATATTTTTCTAAAACTTCCGAATATCTATAAAC
>Ga0080005_126993_pt1 | contig 10769 bp, 7 predicted proteins | sample JossMetagenome_2_FD_69208 | JGI IMG/M metagenome (GOLD analysis project Ga0080005, IMG submission 69208) | Hot spring sediment microbial communities from Joseph's Coat, Yellowstone National Park, USA - JC3_ASED (SPADES assembly) (version 2) | ecosystem: Environmental > Aquatic > Thermal springs >... | reverse complement strand
TATGTAGAACCTCGCAACCTCAATACTTCTCCTATACTTCTTACCGACTCTCTTACTGGCGAAAGCGATTAGTGCTATGGGGGAAAGCTCTTGGCTCATGAAGAGACGCCTCGACCCGATTTACTTCTTAACAGGTTTATATTCTACTTTATGCTTTGATAATGCACTTAAATCCTCTTCGGATAATGTAGGCATCTTAAAGCTTCTGCTATCGATAGGCACGATCTCTAACGTTATATTCATCTCTTCTATCTCTGCTAATCCAAACCTCTCAATAATAGGTGTTAATATAGCCAGTACGTCATCTAATTTTACATTACTTATTTCTAGATTTACTTTAACCTCTCTATTCTCTATAGTCTTCGCACTAAGATTAAGGTTAACATTTTTTGCGATCACGGATGTTGCAAGCCTATTCTTTAACACGTTAAGAGGTCTCAAGTCCCTTTGCTTTATGACTAACTTCATATCCTCTATTTCCGTACCCTGAGGTGGTACCCCCTCGTACCATTCCTTCTCAACAGTCCCAAGCCCAACAACGACGCTGAGCTTTGCAGAGGCGACTCTTTTTCCGTCCTCTGTCACAAGCTCAAGTACATAGCTGTATTTACCGGGTTCAGTAGGGGCTTCTATAGTCCATGTTACCTGTCTTTTAGTAAAGTTATCATCAACGTTTAAATCAAGTGGACTAACCTCACCATAATTAGCCTCTACATGAAGTGTTCCCTTAAATGGCCCGCTTCTGCTAACAACTAACTTATGCTCTATTTTCTCTCCAGGTTTAACCTCGAGCTCGTACTCCTTCGGCGTAACATCGACGATAACCCTTCTCCTAACACTAACCAGTGGTGCTTCCCTCAAGGTGTCAGGACCATACTCATTAACATACTCATCAAAGGACGCTACAATATCTCTAACGCTCACAAGCTTACCATCAAGCACCATGTAGTAGTCCTCAACAACCTTAGCCTCACCCTCGTACCATTCTCTTCTTTCTAACCTTTCCATTTGAGCTTTTACCGCCTCTGTGTAGGGTAAAACCTCACAGGTGTCAGCCACAGCTCTGTCAGTTATAGGTTCTCCCTCAACCTTCATAGGCTCTAAGCACTTCTCCTCAGTCTCGCACGTCACGACATGCTTATAGTAAACCCTGTTATCACACCTAAGGCCTATCTCAAGCCTTCTAACCCCCTCAGCAATGGCATCCCTAATAGCCTTCTCCGGCACAGCCGGCAACTTTGGATTGGAGTAGAAGTAGTCAATAATATCGCTAACCTTCCTCGCAGCACTGTTAAGATCAACACCGATGCTTTTTAGTAGGAAGTCGAGCGTGTCGAAATCTAAATCAAGCCTAACCTTCTTTGACCCTTCCCTAGATAGAGCTTGTTCAACAGCAAAGATTATCGAAGTTGTTTTAACGGGCATGTCTACTTCAGCTTTAGTTCTTATGGTGTCTTTTTGGACTGGGTAGGCAAGTTTCGACAGTGCTGAAATTACTGAGGAATAGAAACTCTGAGCAGCATTACTGCAGTACGAGTCAATCTTACTCCTATACACAGCCCTCGCCATCTCTACTTCCTGACCACCTATCCCCTTCGGTAGCAAACTATCTAAGTCTTCTTTACTCACTTGCTCGCATGCTATAGTCTTCTTAGCATAGTTTTCGGCCGGTAACAGGCTCTCCCTTTGTTCTGGATAAACGACATATATGGTATTTGCGTACTTCCTCATACCGCCGCTGCTGGTGTTATAGATGACCTCCTGAAGCATCTCATCCTTTCTAGTAACATCGAGCTCAAGACATGCATACACGATATACTTCTTAGCGTCATGGTCAATAGGCTTACACTCCCTACTAGCCCTAGACTCTTCAACATCGAAGACCTTTATCTTATCCCTTTCATCCTTTTTCCTTTTCTTCTCAATGATGTTCTCGGGGGGTTCCTTTAATAAGTCATTAACCGCCTCTAAGATCTTATTATATACCTCAGCTTCTTGAACCTTTTGCGCACGGTCCTCAATATATTTCACTGGTGACATCATAACTGTAAACCACAGCCTCTGGGTCTTTTCATCCTTTAACACGTAAAGTAAGTTGCTTGGCATCCAATCGATTGTCTCTGCAACGTCCTTCGGCTGAGCATTCTTAGAGCTAAATAAACCAGGTTCGTACGTAAGCACTGCCAGCTCTTCTGATGTTGGGAAGAACTCCGGCTTTGGGACAATCCCTCCTCCATATACAAATGTTTTGATAAACAGCGACTTTGCGACAATCTTAGCGATCCAAGGCTTTACATAACTGTTACACCTTTTAATGATATCTTCTTCTATTGGTAACCTAAACGACTCATAATTGGGTGCTAATAAGAGGTTCCTTATGTCATCCATCTCCACGTCTATATGCCAAGGCATTATAAGGTCATAGACATTCTGTTTATCGCCAACGACGGCTCTCACAACCTTACGGCTAATTCTAAGCAAATCCCTTGTTTTCTGTAAACCCTCATGCTTATCTAATATATCTAGAAGCGTGTCAACGTATAGCGGATGGAATGGATATGTTTCCCTAACCCTCATTATAAGCTTTGAATCAACCTGGCCAAATACATTTTTATTCCTGTCATACTCCTGCTCAAGTATTTCTGCAACCTCCTTAGCTCTAGCATGATCGATTTTCTCAAATAACCTAATCCTTAGCAGGACAGGTATTTCATTAGGCTTGACAGGCTCTAGGGGCGCGGCCGAAACCCTACCAATGGCTTCGGTTAGGCCATGCACTACGTCACTACCTTTGTAAATACTCTCAGTCTCTATTACACCCCCACTACCGAATCTTACTGGTAATGAGATAACAAGAACTGCGTTGGTTAACGCAGCAACAGCTTTGGCAAGGCTCTCGAAGAAGATTACCACGTTTTTCGCGTAATTCCTAAGTTTATTGTCGTTAGCATTATAGAGCGATTCTATGTATTGTGCGATCTCATCAACTATTATGACAAGTCTTCTATGAGATAGCAGGTTAGTAATATCGTCTACCTTTGGAGGTACAAGCGCCTGGTCAAACCTCTTAAAGTAGTCGTAGCTGCCAAGCGCCTGAGCTATGTAGCCCCATAAAGTATTGACCTCATACGCCCCTACCTCTACCATACGTGGATTGATGGGTGATGGCGAAAGTGCTGATAAACTACCATCAATAACTATTACGCTTACCTCGTCTTTTACCTTCTTAAGCTTCTCTATAACATCTCTAACTCTCTTCTTAACACTTTCAGGCTCCCCCTGCCTTTGCAGAACCACATTAAGTGCGTCAGGATTCCTAATAACGTGGTACAGAGCTATCAGTGTATGGGTCTTTCCACCGCCAAAGAACGCGCTAAGCACAATGACCTTGTTACCTCTGCCCTCGCTTACAACATTAGCGATGTTCTCCAGTAAGTTGATCATGGACTCCGTTATAAGGGTCCTCCTGAAGAACTCCTCAGGGTCGGTGTATATCTTATGTTCGTTCCCCGTAACAACTCCTCCCAGAGACGGTGCAACATGCTCATCTAAGGAGGCGTCAAGAACATCATCTCTAACGCGGTTGTTACCAGAGAGCATAGGCCTCACCCTTTGGCAAACTCATATATGTCTCCAACCCCTAGGGAGTCAAGGAGCTTTTGTGTAAGGTATCCCTCAACTTCCTCAGGAGACAAGACTTTGGCAAGTATTTTTGCAAGGCCTATGGCCTCATCCACCATAGCGTCACTCCTAGTTCTAAGTTCGTCAACCCTCCTCTTAAGCTCATCGCTCTTTAGAACAAGTGCTAAGTACTCAAGGACGTGCAGAACGTCAACAGCGGTCCTAAACGTCGTTGCCTGTGGGTTCAAGCCCTTCTCCCTGAGGAGTTCCTCAATAGAGGTCCTAGCATTCCTACTATGGGCAGGCTCTAGCAGGGTTAAGTCGCCATCGGCTTTCTCAATAACCCTAAAGGCCTTAAGCTGGTCAATGGTAGCCCTTGTACCAATAGATAGTATTACGGCTGACGTCCTATCTAACCTTCTCCTCTGTGCCCTACCCCTATCAATAAGAACCTTAGCTAATAAGTAGAACTGCGAAACAGGGGACAGCTTGGTCTCAGCACCAGCCAAGGACTTCGCAACAGCGGCAGCCGTTGCTGGGTAAATGTACTTCTCGACAAGCTCGCCAAGGCCCTTAACGCCAACAATCCTCCTATACTGAGTAAACTGTGACAACGCACAACCGAGAACCGCAACAAATAGGTTCACGCCATCGTAGCCCTGCCTCTTATACTTACTGGCCTCCTCAGAGCAAAGCTCAACAGCCTTGGCATAAACCTCGTCAGCTAAAGCCTCACCTGATGCGCCCCTCCTCCAGGCGACAACTATAGACATGTCCAACACTGTGGCAGCCCTACCAGTAACTCTCTGACGAGACTCAGTAGCCAAAGCGTAGGCAGCAGAAATCCTTAAACCAGTCCTTTGCCAGCCAGCCTCTAACAAAGCCTCCCAAGCCTCAGGCGATGTATGGACATAGTAGGTAACGAGGACGCCATCATCCTTAAGCCTAGCAACCATAGCCTTAAACGATTCGCTGAGCAGGTATTTGAAGTAATCAAACGAGCCAACAGGGACCTTTTTATCATTGACATCTTTATTACCAAATAATTTCGATCTTGCCTCATCCTCACTAATCTCCCTCGCAGCAAACCTTTTCCACTGGGTATCTATCTCATTACCAAACTCGTCAAAGAACGCCTCAGGCGAGAACCTTGGCTTCCTAACTAAAACACCACCAACATCAGCAACATCGCTCAAGGTCCTCTTAAGCCAGACGTAGTAGAAATCACTAAGCTCACTGTATGCAACATCATCCCTATAAGGTGGATCAGTTACTATTACATCGAACTTCTCACCCTCAAGTTTGGAAAGCTCAGAAGCATCATCAAGCAAAACCCTAACACGACTAGAACTACCGGAGATAGCGTTAACCAGATATAATAAGCCTTCGGTAACGGAATTCAAAGACTTTGTATACGAGCCAATAATGTTAACGTATGGTTTCTCCTCCATCCAATCCCACGTCATAGCAATACCTCTAAAAGCTAGCGTCTCCCGAATAAGTTTCTGTGTGGGTTCTGTTGAAGTTACTATTGAATTATAATTGACATGTTTCAGTAAGGCTATTGCTAAGTATGTTGTTACCGCCTCTGCGTATTTTCTCGCATCTTCACTGTTCCAACCTTCCTTTAGTTTCTCCTCCTCAACTGCGTGTCCTACCTGTCTAATTAATTTGACTAGCTTGATTAGGGTGAGGAGCTGCCGTGAGTTAAATAGTTTAAACCATTTATCAAATCCGTATATGATAACCCATATGTTTCTATTATCGTATTTTGCTGTATCTTCTATTGGTATGTCTGGGTCTCCCCACATCCTTCTTAGCTCCTCAGCTGCTTTCCATAGCTTCTCGTCGTCTTCTCTTGTTGCTGGTTCAAAGACTAAATTCCCATTTATTATCTTCACTTTTACTAGTAGTCTTGGTCTTGCTAGTGATTCATTTATAAGCTTATTTAGGTCTATTATCCCTGACAGGTACTGCTCTAGCTTTGTGGACCAGTCCCTCAAAGCCTCTTTTACGTACCCCATTTGTATATGGTTTCCACAGTGAAGGCACGTGGCAAATTCTTTTTTAGCATCTATATTTGGTTGTGGAACCCTGTATACAGTTCCCCCTACCGTTACGGTGCCTGCTCCAGTGTTTACGTCTGCTCTTATTGATTCTCTGTTCAGCTCTCTATTAAGGTCTCTTATTTTGATCATTATCTCGTTTCCTACCTTCTGCGGTTCCATCCACGCTAGCCTTTCGAATACCCCTTTCCTTCTTCCGCCCTCCTCTTCCTTCTCAGTGTTGGCCCCTCCTACTTTTGCTAGCCACCAATTACCCACTATCGGCGTCCATCTTCCACAGTGTGGGCACTTGACCTCCCATGTACCAATGTACACATCAGCGTCATACAGCTCCCTGATCACTGGGTCCTCTCTGAGCTTGTTGATTACCCATGAGCCCCACCTGGCAACATCAAAGATGAGCATAGGTACCCTGTACCTACCAGACTCGCTCACCTCCCTCCTACCGCTGAACCGCTTGACAGCGTCCTCAAGCCCCAACTCCTTTACGGTCTTCCCATCAACCTCTACGAACTTATCGCTAAAGAGCCTCGGGTACTCGAGCACTGCCTTTAGGAACACGTAGGCTGTCGGCAACAGATCAACAGCAACAGCATCAACGCCAAGCCTCGAGGCCTCAAGCGGTATCGAGCCAAAGCCGGCGAACGGGTCAAGCAGCCTCTTCCCCCTGAGCTTCTCGATTAACCGTGGCGATGGGTTGCAGCTATGCACTGTCTTCTTCTCGTTCTTGCATGGGAACAGGTCGTTTAGGAATAGCCCCATGTTTTGGTAGGCGTTATCCGGCAGGAGCGATGCAGCGATTATAGCCCTGGCGCCAGCAAGCGGTCTCCTGGCCCACCAGAAGACCATCTCCCAATGCGGTGGCCTGCCCGGGCCCTTCTCAGCACTGGAGTAATAATTGATGTCTTCGATTGGGATACCGCGCTCGAGCAACGTAGGCATCGAGACGGTTACCCAAAATTAAAGATAGTTGCCCCTAATAATAAGGTTACCAACTCAACAAGGCTTAATAGCATCACCTAGAAGACGATACAATGCCGTGGTTTATGTATAAAGACGACCTGCTCATCCCCGTGGAGGCCAGGGCGTTAACAGTTAATGAAGCAGTTAGTGCTAGCTTGACCACCGCTAGGGACGTGCTTAGTAGCGTCGATAAGCACTGCCTGTATGAGGTCAGTGGTGAGGTCGTTATTAAGTATTGGAAGGATAAGAAACTATCGGTAAAGCTTATCCATACCGATGACCCAGCTAATGCCCTTATGCACCGCTATAACGCCGAGAAGACAGGCTTGGTCAGGTGTTCCTTGGTCTCCTAGTTATGGTCACTAGGGAAGTAAAGGACGCTGCTAGGCAGGCGACCTATAGGTATTTCATGTACTCCTCATTCACCCTATAAGCACGGCCCTAACGGGCCGCGTCCTTCTTGCCACTAGCTTAAAGATGCCCACGGCTACCAGAGTAGCCACCGCGACCCCTACAGGCGTCACCAAAAGGCCGTCAGTCAGCCCACAGCCTCCGTACACCAGGTAGGCCGGCCAGGGAATGAGGCCCCTGAGCTCGGCCACACAGGACAGCGCTACGGCAAAGGTGTCAGCGAGGAGCGAGAGTGCCAGGGCCGTGACGTAGGCCTCCGCGGCCAGCCAGGGCCCGGTCTTCTCTGCCAGCAAGTGAAGGGGCTGGTCCCTCGGCCTCATGACCTGCATCGCGGCCACAACTGGTACCGCGTAGACGAGGCAGAGGGCCAGGACGGCCGCTACTGTTGCTGAGGCCCCTGACTGCCAGGAGGGCGGCTGAAGGCGAAACCAGCGGTAGCAGGTCGCCTATGGCCAGGAGGGCAACGGCAGCGTAGGTCAGGAGCCTGGCGACGCTTATGCCCCTCGCGGCGAAGGGCAGGAGGACCCCAAGGCCCCTCGCCCTCAGGGCAACAGCTAGCAGGGCAGCGGCTGCCATAGGGACCAGGGAGCCGAAGACGTCAAGGCCAACGTTGAGGTCCCTGCACCTCAGCCAGATCACGTACTGCGCAAGGGGGCAGCCTAGGAGGCGCTGAAGGGGCAACGGCCATATGACCGGCATGAAGGCCACGAGCGTGAGGGAGAATGCAAGGAGGAAGGCCAGGGAGAGGGCCTGGCTACGGCCTTTGCCTCCGCGCCCTTCCCCTGTCGCCCCCTCCTGGTCCTCCCTGGGCCCCTCAGGACCCGCCAAGCCCTCCCTCCTGGGGCCTGGGCCCTCAGGGCTTAAGGGGTTGCCCTGCGGGGCCGCGCGGAGTCCGTTGGCTCCCTATCTAACCAGCGCCCGGTGTCAGCATTTTAACGCCGCAAGGGGGCCCCTCGCGGGCCCCGAGTTGAGGTGGAGGGACGAGGGCGAGGGAGCCGAGGGCACGCCGACCCTCTGCGACGAACTTGACGACCTCTGCAGGCTCAACGAGAGGGCCATCATGGCCCTCAGGCCTGGGCTCCTGGACGCTCTTGACGCCATGATGGAGGACCTCCTCGGCTTCCCCGACGTGAAGGGCTACGCTATGAGCGAAGTGGTGAGCGCTGTGGTCTCGACCTACGCGTATGAGTCCGTTCGCTCAGCGCTCAGGTGCTCCCTTCCCTCCCTTTACCTGGGCCTTAGGCTGACCCTGGGCTCCCTGCTCGTCGGCCTGGTTGCTGACCTGGCCTTGAGGGGGCCAGCCGCCGAGGCCAGGCTCAGGAGGGCCCTTGAGGAGGGGGTCAGCCTCAGGGAGTTCGCCAGGGGAGAGGCGTACAGGGGCCTCAGGGGAAGGCTTAACGAGGCCCTTGGCTGGCTGAGGGGTGAGCTTGGGGCTGAGCCCGTGGACTTCATCTACAGGGCCTACGTCACCCTTTCGAGGCCAATCCAGGTAGCCCCTGGGAGGGGGAAGGGGGCCCTTGCGGAGGCCATGGATGACGTGGTGGGCCTCCCCCCATCGATCGGCTCATGCCTTGACTACGAGGAGGGCGAGGAGGGGGCCCTGAGGGGGCTCCTGAGGAGGATGCATATGGCCGTGGACCTTGCGAGGCTCTCCAACGGCATGGTCCTCTACGCATGGGGCTACCTGACTAAGGCCGTTGACGAGGAGGCGCTGGAGGACCTGAGGGAGTCTATTGAGGAGACCCTGAACGACCTGAGGGACGCCAGGAGGGACGAGGAGGACGAGGGCTAGCGGCCAGGCCTTTCCTTTTAGGCCCTCAGCCAGCCTGCTGGAGGCGCCCTGGTAATACCATTTACGGTGTCATTGTAGTCCCTAACCGCGGAGCCCTTGTCCTTCAGTGCAGGGAGGGGGCCAGAATGACGTAAAACGGCCTGTATGCCGCGATAATATTTATCGCCTCTGTCGCGTTGCCACTTTTGGTGAGGTGATACAATATGTTGGGCAACGATGTTAGTAGTTCAGGGGACCTGGGGAGAATCATGTTGGAATTCTTAATCGGCACAGTGCTCGTCGTAGTCGGCACAGTGGGTATCTACCTCACGGTAGGCGTCGGCGACTACATACTCAGCATCCTCAACAGGACTGGCTTCACCATCCCCTCTTCAGCTAACTACGTCACTCCCATAGGGGGCCTGCCAAGCTCACTGTTCCTGATAATGAGTATAGTCTTCATAGTAATAGGCATCGTAATAATCATAGAGGCTCTGCTGAAGTATTATGGCAACCTCGGCACGTAAAGCCTTTCCGCCAGGGTAAACACTTCCTTGAGACGCCCACGAGCACCAGGAGCCCGAGCCCCCTATCCTCTGATAGTATAATATCATGCCAGTGGTGCCCAGGCACTTGTTAATTAGTAATGGAGGCCTCTGAGGGCCTTAAGCCCCCACAGAGCCTCTCTTTGCAGTTACTTTAGGCATTTTTTCCTCGTCGATCACTCTCCTGATAGCGCTAAGCACCTTGGAGCCAAACTCGTCTGCGTGGCGGACGGCTAGCTCCTCCGCTTTGTCCTTGTCTTCGCCTACCGCGTGGACGAGCTTGTTTCTAACACAGCTGATGCTCGTATCGTCAAGCTTGTAATAGCCGTCTAAATACTCGTTACTGAACTCCTTGCACTTCTTACCCTTGATCGCGGCCAACATCTCGCAGGCGAAGTAAAACTTCAGGAACCTGTCTACAGGGTCCTCGTCCTTTAGCCCAGAGACCCACCACCTCACGACTCTCATCAGCTCATTAAAGGTCTTCTCATTCTCCTTGGCCTCGCTGACGGCCTTCTCGAGCTTTAGACCGATCTCAATGGCGCTCTTAACCTTGTCCTCAGGTATTAAATCCTGAAGAGCGTAAGAGAACGAAACGTTTAGCTGTAGAAGGGTGTCTACTCTCAGCCCTTTGTCGTCTTTTGATTGAAGTGGCTCTAAACGTACGTCCTCGACCTCAAAGGCGTAGCCGAGCCCTAAGCTTAAGCCATAGGCTATCAGCTCGGCCTTCTCCTTGGCTTCCCTAAGCGCTAGCTCGAGGACCTTATCATCGCTTTCCGCCTCCACGTTAAAAGAGATAGTCATGCTGTACCTCCGAACGCTGGCGTGTCTCTTAACGTCAGCTTTCTCACCCTTGTCAGTATTGCCTTTACCTCTGTCAATCTCTTCACACCTATTGACGCTGGTGCCCTCTATTGTGAATGGCGTCTGAGGGCACTGGAGCTCGGTTGGCCGTCTCCCGTTGTCGGTAACTTCTTGAAGAAAGGCCCTTAGCACAATGGTAGTTGCAACCTCATACAGCATGCAGGTCCCCTTTATAACTTACAGGTATTACCATTAGTGCTTTACATGGCTTGTGGCCGTTGAGGCGGGTCCGCCCAAATGTCATTGTCGCCGCTCCTGACGGCGCGCAGACGCAACGACCGCGATAGGCGTCGCCAGCGCACAAGTCTTAGTGCGAGTCAAAGGCCTTCGCAGTCTCATGCCCACAGACCTGGGGTAAGAGCTGTTAGCCCTAGGAAAGGGTTGTGGGATACGAGGCTAAGCGGGAAGGGCCCTAGCCCTGGCTGGGATATAATTAGGTCACCTGGTGGCATTGCGGCATTTACGGGACACGCCCTCAAGCAGCACGTAGACGTCCTCCGCGCGCCTCTTCTGGGCCGTGATTAAGGG
>Ga0080005_129054_pt1 | contig 10789 bp, 7 predicted proteins | sample JossMetagenome_2_FD_69208 | JGI IMG/M metagenome (GOLD analysis project Ga0080005, IMG submission 69208) | Hot spring sediment microbial communities from Joseph's Coat, Yellowstone National Park, USA - JC3_ASED (SPADES assembly) (version 2) | ecosystem: Environmental > Aquatic > Thermal springs >... | reverse complement strand
ACATCGAGGTTATGAAGGCATGCCTACGTCATGACTTGTACTGGGCTAGGGACATTATTGCAAAGTTTTATTTCAAGGGGCTACGCTATGCCCCCCTAAGGTTTTTCCTGCAATCATTTATGTCATACGTCGAGCGTAAAACCGCCAACCTAGATGCACTCATAGAGGATTTCCTCAAGGAAAAAACAGAAAAGAAAACAGCCGCGACACCACTCCAAAAGGCGACGGGTGGTTAGTAGCACTTGCCTCCAGATTACTTTCTAGAGCAACGCCCTGAACGATATGCAAAAGTAACTTATTGATTTTCGAATAATTCTCTAAATGTTTCTGGGTCTAGCTTGTTTATTGGGAAGCCCACCAGCATCTTGGTCGGCTTCTTTTTTGGCTCTCCGTAGACCTTTTCGACCCTTATCTTGAGCTTAAGCGGCCATACCGTGCGCGATTAGTAAATTGAATTGATTAAGCCTCAGCTAAGAATTTTTACTGTGAGCTTCTCTTTGGGGTATTCTCCTGGGTCTATCTTGTGTAGCCGTTCTCTGACGCGTTGCCTGTACTCTAGGGCCATGTCGATAACCAGCTTGAGCTCGTTATTGTCGAACTGTTTATTCGGGAATAGGAGCTTCAACAGGCCGCTAGCCACTCGCTTGAAGCTTTTCTCGTCCCTAATCTTGGAGTTGTCCGAGAGCTCAACATGCTGAGACACAAGGCTACATGGGCTTTCTTTCCGCATAAATTGAAGAGCCTCTGCAAAGTAGTCCGAGGCAACACCGTACCCCTTAAAAGCATATGTAATAAGACATTTACAGCTTCTACTTCTACATGAAGTCTGTTAACTTAGTTGAATAACCGTCAGAGTCAGCACTCTCTGTGCGCCCTCTCCGGCGCCTGTTTCTATGATACAGTCGCTCCTCAGAGCCGCTGAGAGCACCAGTATTAGCCTCTGTGGCTCTTGATAGCCTTCTCCTAGCCAACTCTACAACTAAAGCCCTGACAGGCTCGACAAGCGCCTCCATCTGTAGAATATTACCAATCTTCTCGTCGATCTCCCTGATAGTTGTGTTGAAGAGCCCGGGAACATCCTCCTTAACTTTCTCCCTTCCTCTAAGATCCTTAGCCAGCTCAGAGCCAAAGATATTCTCTACTTTATCAGCACCTCCGAGCCTCCGCGCCTCGGTTTCAAGTTTGTCAAAGAGCTTCGCAAGGTGTTCTACGTCTTCTATTGGTAAGCTCTTTACGTCCAGGATAGGCATGTCCTCTAGCACCTTGGCTTCTAGAGCCAGAGCGCCACCACCTGTGGATCTCCCGCTCGCTTCGAAGTAAAGCTTTGCAAATGAAGAGTTAAGATATGCAAGCAAAGCCTTTAATTCGTTATCAGCGAAGGTTATATTCTCACGTGGAACGAGTGTCATGAGGTCGTCATCACAAGCCACAGTAAAGGTGAGGAGAGCGAATCTGTGCCAGTACTGAGCGTAACGAGAGGCTATAAGCGGCGTTTTTTCGACTCCTCCAAGGTCGTACCAGTCGAGGAATAAGTTGCTGTGCTTTTTCCTAGTTTGAGCCGCTAAAGATTCACTCACGGGCCTGCCCTCTGCCTCGCCGGGCCTTCTCCTAAGCCTTATCTGGGCGTTGGAACCTTCTCCAAGCCGTATATAGTTTCTCACGCTCTCTGGGAGCTCGTTCTTAGCCTTTCGGCACAGGAACAAATAACATTCCGCACCTTCCTTCCTTAGGTTCTCCCAGTCCCCCTGGGTGAAGGTAAAGAACCTTAAGTACCTGGAAGATGGCAGAAGCGGGTGTAAGAATTCTTGCGGAATGCCCAGCTCCCTAGCTCTCTCCTCGGTCAAGTAGAAGAACTCATTACCGCCAACATCAGGCCTCCCGCCATGCCTTATAGCCCATACAGACCATCCAGTATTTCCTCGTGCTGGTTGAAAGTAATCGGAGAGTCTCTTAATAAGGGGGCTTTGTTTTAACGCTTCTAAAATTTCACCGGGCCCCAAGAGCAGGTCGAGCCATCTCTTGTCTTTCGGGATGTCTCCCTGCCTATAGACCTTTATCCAGTATCTCTCCTTTGCCTTTTCGGGGTTGTTTATTGCCCAGAGTATGTCTTCGACCTTAAATGTTTCTCCTTTGGGGATGCTGAGATACATGAAAACAATTTTGTTGTTCTCAATTGACTCGCCCGGGGCTGGCTTCTCCAGGAGGATTATGCATGTACCTATCAGGGGGACAGGGAAGACCCTTGCCGAAATGTCTATCAGTGCCTTGACCTTGAAGTTCTCTAGCAGGTAGCGGCCGAAGTCTACTCCGTAGGCTGTCTGCAGCCAGCTGTCTGAGATTATCATCCCGAGCCTCCCGCCAGGCTTGAGGAATTTGTGGGCATGCATAATGAAGTACACGTATAGGCCCGGTTCCCTACCCCTCTTCACGTCGGCGCGCAGGTTATACTTCGTGAGAAGGTCGCCGAGCCTCTCCTCTATATTCTTTTGCACATCTCGTGGTATTTCTGTCCAACGTGTGTAGGGGGGATTTCCCATTACAACGTCGAAGCCTTCTGGGAATACTATTTCCTTATGTTTACTTCCAGAGGGTGTCACGACGGGGTAGGGAGCTAAAAGCTTCTGTCCTGGAATTATACTGAAAAAGTCCGAAGTAACTATGTTGAGATCTGTCGTTGGTGCTCTGACGTTCTTCATTGCTAGGTTCATTGCCGTGAGTTGGGCTGGGAACGGGTTTACGTCTATTGCGTAGATCTGTTTCAGGATGCTCTTGTGAACTTCGTTGCCTGGAGGGATTCCCCTTTTTCTGCCGGTCTTCAGGTATGACAAGTGCCAGTATGCTTCAACCTCGAAAGTTCCACTACCGCAGCCGGGTCCCAGAATGAGGGCGTCGGGATTGCCGTTTATACACCATTTGGCTATAAGCTCAGCTATTGGCTGGGGAGTATAGAATTGCCCCATCTTGTGTCTTTCCTCTTCTGGAATAAGATCCTCGTAGATGTAGCCTACTATGTCGCCTAATTTTTCTATCTCTACTTCGGATAACAGCCGTATGAGCTCATCTATTTCTATAAGAGCGCCACGCTCCTCAGAGAGAATGATGTGATCATACAAATCAGTTATGAAGATCTGCTCGAAATCTCCGGTAACGCTAAGCGCCTTTTTGAAGTGCTGGTTAAGAATGTCGAGGTAATCTTTGGAGTTTATATCGGGCTTTCGTTCCAGGATGGGTTTTAGCTCGTCAAGGTTGTAGTGGCGCTCCAGCACCTTGTAGAAGATGATTTTATTCATTAGGACGTAGACCATCATTCTAGCCAGAGTCTCGGTACGGCTGTAGTCTTCTCCTATAATCTCTGTTAAACCTTTCTCGTAGCCGGCTTTTACCGCTAGCGCATTTAGTTCAGCGGCAAACTTGGCATCCGTCATTAGCCTCGTTCGCAAAACATCTGTCACGTAGTAGCTACTAAGAACGTCGACAAAGGACCTCAGCCTTCCGAGGAGCCAGTCTCCGGGTCTTTTACGGAAAGCCTCCGGCGAGACCTCGCGCTGCCAGATCCTTGCTACTTGGTCTAACATATAGAGGAGGAGCTCTTCGCGTAGCGGGTTCTTTTCGTCAAAAAGGTAGTGTTCATGTATCAGGGATACATAGGTTCTTGAATCAAGCACATTCTCATAGTCACCGGCCTCTACTGCCTCCCAGTTCAAATATTTGCGAGGATCACTTACGGGGCTGAAGAGGACTATCGCGTCACGGTTTGCAGTGGCAAAGGCCGGGGTAGCTGACAAGTTGTACTTTTCCTTTATTAAAGCTGCGTAGCTCAGGGCTTGGCCTAGGACGGCGCGCCCGTAGGGGTCGAAGCGTTCCTCCTTCTTGTAGTAGCCCCTGCGCTCGACCTTGCGCTTAGTCTCAATTATGAGGATCGGGACGCCTTCGGGATCCTTCAACACTGCGATGTCCACGCGTCGGTTGTCTATGGGGAACTCTGTCTGAACAGATAGCGTTAAGCCTGCGAAACGCTTGCCCCTCACTATGTTAGCTATAATCCTGTAGAGCTCGTCTTGTAGAGGCCTCTCTCTTTCGTACATGTTTTTTGACCCCAGCCTTAGTGCTGTCTACCAGAGGTTTTTGGGGACCTGGGCTTGACCTTTATCGTGAACTCTACATCTTTGCCCCTCGGCGTTGTGCCGTGGTAGCGGTTAAAGATTCCCCCGCAGTTGGGGCACTCAAGCCTTTCGACGCTGTAGAATAGGAACCTCCATGTTTTGAGAACCTTGAAGTTTCCCTGGAAGCCGCAGTACGGGCACCGAACCATCTTATATCGCTTAGCTTAATGGTAGAAAATAGATAAATACATGACGCTTAATGCAAGTTTTAGCGCGTGCTCATCATGGTGGATAAATTTGTATTTACGTCTTAGAGACGGCGATTAACCCGCTTTGGCCAAGAGCTTCCCAGGTTTGTGGCTAGTTGAGAAGAGCCCTTTTCTAGGCAGAGTTAAGCGCGCACAGGGAGGTTTTACATATGTAAAATAGAAAATTATTTTTGGGTGTTATGTAATAATTATTGTTGGCTGGCCGTGTCGAGCCCTACACTTGTGGGGCGAGGAATACACGCGTCTAGGGGGCTACGCAATACAGGTCTCTTTGTTGCGTAGCCCCGCGACGGATGAACTCTGGGGACAAAGGTGACGATGAGCCTGCATTAGGGGTCCCCAGAGGGATGGGGGAGGATAAACAATAATGCAAGAGTTAACGCTACCTGGCAGAGCTAATTGAAAAGATTTAATTTAATGAGGGAGCTCTCTTAAGATATTTCAAATATTTCTAGGGATTTCTTAAATTAAATTGATCGATCACATGCTCGCGCTAGGAGGGGTGGGTTCCGCAGAGGGCCGAGTAGCCTACAGTATGCAAGCCCGTCCGCCAAAAAACGAGTCTTTTTTTTCCCTTTCTCCCGCTCTTCCCGAATCCATCCCCACCCTCATAGGGTGGCGCCCCCACGTGAGGGGGTGGTGCGAGGCCCCGCGGGCATGGCTGTGCCTTGCCTGCGCCGCGTGTAGGGGCTGTGCCCCGAAGCCGGGTTGGGCCAGTGAGGGTCGCGGCTTAGACTGGAAGTGTGAAGGCCTGGGCCGCGGCTAGGGGGAGCGGGAAAAGGGGCCAGTCAATGACAGCTACTGATGGCCATGAACCACACAGCTATACATCGCTTAACAAAGGACCCATGATGCACGTGAACCCATGAAACCCACACTTACGCGTATCCACCATTATTCGCTATCTCTCCTGGCATGCAAAGAAGTGCCCGTCCAGCTGGCCTCTGGGGCCTAGCCGTATCCACGTCTTCGCGCCCTTACAGGGCGCCCCCGGAGCCATGGATCCGGGGTGAGCAGGCATGGATATGGCTATAGGCCCCTCGGGCTGGCGGACGGGCTCCACCGACTTACTAGCAGAACTACACAATAGGATAGAATTAGCTCTGAGAATACTTGACAAAAAAATCAACGAAGAAATAAATAAAGTAACAACAAAAATAGAAAAAATCATTAAAGAGCTTCACCTAGAAGGAGAACAAGAGAAAGCCTTACTTGACTTCAAAGAGAAATTAGTGGATGCATTACTTGCAGCGAGAGTTCAAGCAAAAGAAAGATTAGAAAAATTAATAATGTATGTAGAAGACGGCACCATAACATTTGAGAAGAAGTCCAAAACAATCCATGTAAAAACAGCTAACGATGTTAGCCTGTATATTAGTAGTAAAGGAACATTTCGCTTACCATTGAACAATATCAGCTTTTACGCATATTTTCCAGAACTTTTCAAGATGACGCCTAGAGAACTAATTGAATTACAAGCTGGCTGGCGTGCTGGAGATGAAGGTGAAAGGGGAACCCCAAGAATGGAAACAGTTTACATTGAACAGTTGTTATTTTGGCTTGCAACTCGTTTTGGCGATGTAAACATAGAGATTAGAGGTATAAACCTAAATCAAGGGAACATAACAATAGTTTACTTTGCTTCAGCGCTTTCATGGATTGAACAATGGCCCAAAAAGAATGGTAAAAACATTGCAAAAATAATCGCCAAACGGCTAGGTCTTCTAACGTGGTACTTATCGGATGGTTTTACAACAAAAAATCAAAACGTCTATATTTCAATTGAGAACAAACATAAATACATCTCGAAATACATGGCAAAGAAAATAGTTACTTGGTGTTACAAAAAAGGTTGTCACATAATCTTAGAGGGATGGGACAGATGGGAATCGATAAAAAATATTAAAGTACATCTTCCACATCCTATACATGCGACAATCGAGCAATTTACTTTTAGATTGTATTGTACAAAAACAAACACTGGAATATGTGTTTTTGCAAGAACGCTATTGAAATCAGAAACAGAACTACAAAGGCTGAAAGAATTACTCCAGAAAAGGGGTATCAGTATAACATGGCAAGTTTGGAAGAAAAAGTATTACCTTGCCCAAATAAACGGACAAAGTGTCTTGAAGCTGGTAGAACAATTGCCTGAGTGGTGCACGGCTGCTAGAAAACTTTTGAAGAAATACAAATTACAATGTACAGATGAGGATGAAAAAATTCCTTGCAGAATGCAAAGATGCAGGCCCGCGGAGAACCCACCCCTTACATGTGCGCTAGGATGTTTTGGAGCGCGCGCTAAAATCTTCTGACATTTTTTGCTCACCGTTCACATTTCACATTATGCTTATAAGGTGGCTCTGGGAAGATTTCCCCTCTTGAGCGTTTTATTTAGACTGTCTAAAAAGGGATGATATGTCTCGAATATTTCTGGCTATAGGACTACTGATAATGCTGGTAGCCTCTCCAACCATTTTGGATACATATGTAGCCTCCTCTAGAACCATCTGCAGTTGTATCGTAACGGTGCAAGGCTTCTCTGGGGCTAGGGTGGAAGTGTCCCAGGTTGGAAAAACTTGCCCACCGATAGTATCAGTAAGAGCCATAGGTACGAATGGTACTGTGAAAGAGATGCTCTATATTTGTCGAGGCAACTTGCAGGTCAACGTCTCTTCTATTCTTACAGGTGGATTAGATGGCTAGCAGACTTGCCATTCTCATAGTTCTCTTGTTGCCGGCTTTTTTATCGACTCTTGCATACGCCGAACAAAACGTGACCTTGGCGTTGTCCGTGGACCTCTCTGTGCCAGGAAATCAAAACTATCCGCTATGGTGGAGTGGGCCACCTCCAAATGTATATTTCCTGGTTCCAGCTAGGTCTACATATGATAGTGTCGTTTTTAATGGTAGCGTAGTATTCGACGGAGCAATAAAAGTCAACGGAAAAATTTTTGCTACCGTAAACTTCTCTGTAGTGCTTGGAAACTCTTCAAACACTATACAGCTCCGACTTAGAGGCTCTTCACCCGCTTCGACTATTCTGTCGGTAAGAGAAGGCTCAATGCTAAGACTAATTGCACCGAACACTGTCTATACAAGGTACTACTTCAATTATAGCGACATAAATCTTATTGGAACGGTTCTGGAGGGCAAGAAATTCATGCTTTTCAGCGTTAGACCTCTCTCAGGCATATACAATTTTTCGGCCTTAGACGAAACAAGCTCTAAAGGCGAGCCAGGAAAAGTCTACGTGTATGCGTGTTCAAGCCCATATGATCTATCGACGTGTAGAACCATTTACCAGAACTTGTCCCTTGTCCCGGCCGGCCCTTACTGGCTTTATTCTCTTCGGCTACAGAATGTAGTGCTGAATAATGAACATCTCGTGTATATCGCTGAATTTTCAAACGCTATTGGAACACACAAGGTAACCCTTTCAAGCTACATAGATTTTCCGCTGTACTTTTCTTATTGGAGACTTTCCAACGGAACAATAATAAGGTCAAACATCCTGGAGCTAAAGAGCAACGATAACCTGCAGGCTACGGCCGTGTTCCAGTTTCTCTATAGCTATCTAGCAGTTTCCACTAATCTAGACTGCCCAGTACCGATAAGTGGAATTCTCTTTGGAAACTATTCTCTGTTGCCTGGTGGCGTATCTTCTGTATCAAGCAACGAACAGCTTGGTCCAAACATCTATAACCGTCCCAAAATGTCCCAGAGCTCTATACTTTACCCTGCGACCAGCCCCTATATTCACCAGTTTGGTAACACGCTTATACGTTTCGGCGGAGGGAGCGAATACGTTAATTATCGTGAGGGGGCTTTCTTCACCGTCTCCCCCTTCAGCTATGACCTCAAAGTGGCAGAAATTGTGAGAAAATACTCTAATTGGACAGCATTGAGCTACCAAGCCTACTTTGACTGGTACTACAATTTTGGCAACTACTACAGCACTAATCAGCCCATAATTCTCGGAAGCATAGTAAATGTGCCCCAACTCTTCAACCTCTCGCTTTCCGGCCTAGTTCTCGACATACCTAGGAACGCTTGGGGTCTAAGGATCCTCCCAGAGTCCTCAATAACATTTTACCTAGCAAAAGAATCAAACAGCTTCAAAAACCTTGTATACAATGGGAGCACAAACAGCTTCTACAAAATTCTTGGGACGCTTAACTCGAGCGATATACTTGAAGTCTATACCCAGAAAAATCTGTCTTCACCCATTATTATTGCAAACCCTGGCCTGGTTTACTATGTTCTCCGCACACAGAACCCAAATAGCATAATTGTCTACAGGCTGAACTTTTCCAATGCTAGACTTATCTCCTCTATACGTCTTATCGACGTCGTAAGCCCAAGCTGGCTCTCAGCTAAACAAAACAAACCACTAACCCTACTCAACGCGTCCAGCTTTTCAGGAGAAAAGCTCTACACGATCCTATACTTGAAGCTACAACCCAACGACCAAGTATATGCTCTCAGAGTCTCATATACTATACGACTAGAAAACTTTACTGACTATTTCTTTGGGGGCTGGGACGTCTACGAGGCAACTTTTACAGGTGACTCTTGGACCATCCCACATAATGTTTACTTCGAGCCAGTGAGCTTAATTACCTCTGTTCCATCCAGCTCTGTTAGGGGCTTTGTTTCTTCTGGCAAAGCCATTCTTCTCGTTGCCAAGTACTCGAAACTATCCAGAGACAACAAGGGGACATATATCCTTAAAGGGCCCCCAGGAATCTCGCTCCTACCTTTCAACACAACACATTTCTTAGCGTTGCCGCCTGGCGTCTATTATCTGTGGACAAACGCTACCCTGTGGCTACTGGACAAGTATGGAAAAATCATGATGCTTAACAATGTTTCTGGTAAACTCTACGTTAACACTACTTTTGGCAGGACGATAAAGACTGGGTCATACTGGACATTATTCCAGAAAGAGACTTTTGGAGCAAACCTCTCAAGATCTTTACCGAGTGATGCCACAAGCATGCCTATTGTTATGCTTGGAGACGGCACCAGGTATATGTTATTAGCCATTCAAGCCCCAAAAAACGTTGGAACAACTGTTCTAAAGCTCAACGAGAGCACCTTTATCTATGAATCCGTACCGGTCAACCTAACCCTGACGAAAATATCCTACAACGAGACACACATAACAATACACTACTTTGTTCAACCCCTCTGGGAAGCACTGAGCGTTGTTGCCGTCTTTCAGGGTCAAACGATCGGATGGGCCCCGGCAAACAGCTCCTCGATAGAGATACCCTACTCGAGCTTCCCAGACGAGCTGGACGTAGGCAACTTGTCTATCTATGCGACATGGGGCGGAACTCTTCTAGCTAGCCAAGGCAGTGTTTCTATCCCGGTTGTCTACGCAGTACCGGTAGTTGCATTTAACATGGCAAATGGAAGCTGGAGAGTCTCCTGGAATAGAACAATATTGATCCCCAATGCATTAACTAGTAACATATCTGGGAAACTGCTTCTAGAAATTAGAAATAAGACTTACATCTATTGGAGGGGCTTCGTTGAGCCAGGAAAAGACACCTCTATACCTTTTTACGATCCAAACAGATACTCCCTTTATTTAACATTTGTCCCCGAGGAGACAAAAGACATTGTGGTAGTACCCTGGGTCGAGAAACTATAGGCAGAGGTGAAGAGTCATTAGCATCGCTTCTTTTTCTATCTTTTTGATTCTATCAATTGCATCCATCCTACTAGTATTCCAGGTTTTCCATGTGCCCATTAGCCAAGGACAAGCGAAAATATCGACTGAAGGCTTGTATGTCCTCCTTTCAGGTATCTACGAGGGAAGTAGCTACATCGAGCTCCCGGTCGATGTTGCTATACATGTAAATAGTTCATCCATAAAAATCAATGGAAAAGAAGTAGTTATATACAACCAGACAACGATCGAGGTTTCAAAGTGTTATGGAGCTGAGGTAGCGACAGACACTTTCACTATAAAAAGATTGGGAGATACATGCAGAATTATGTTTACACCGTTGCTAAATCTGTCCTCTGGCGAACTCGTAGTTGTAAGCGCTGTAAACAATGGGTCGTTTAGAAGACTCTACGTTTCAACGAAAAACATGATTTTTAAGAGCTACATTGATACTCTCAATGTCGGAGCTTATACGTTCTACCTGCATTCTCCTTTAATACTCAAAGTAAAAATAGTTGAGGTGGCAGGAGGATGACGGTTGACGAGGCTTTGTTCACGTTTCTAGAGTTTCTCCTGCTTGCAGGGGTAGTGTCATATATCTATGCGTCTCAGCATTTAGAAAAAGACTCCCTATCAGCGACAATCTCTCAGCTACCTAACGGCTCATGCATCGTAGTAATGTCTGACAAAACAATCACAGTCACGCAGGCAAACGTATCTGGCAAGCTTCTCTACAT
>Ga0080005_111487_pt1 | contig 10793 bp, 12 predicted proteins | sample JossMetagenome_2_FD_69208 | JGI IMG/M metagenome (GOLD analysis project Ga0080005, IMG submission 69208) | Hot spring sediment microbial communities from Joseph's Coat, Yellowstone National Park, USA - JC3_ASED (SPADES assembly) (version 2) | ecosystem: Environmental > Aquatic > Thermal springs >... | reverse complement strand
GTTTTAGATTATAACTATTAAAATGACTTGATAACATACTATTATATATTGAAGCTAGTACATCAAATTGATTTGTTTCTAAAAAACTAAGAAATTTATCATTATAAGTATTTGCTAAAGCAGTATATAATGTATACTTTTTATTAAATTCATTTATATAATGCGAAGGATTTTGAGGAAATTGAAAATTTATTAAGAATAATAATATCAAAGATACAACCAAGATTATTTCTACTAAATAATTAAAGGATCTCATATACTTAATTATGAAAAAAATAAGTTTATATATTTTTTTAAGAATATGTAAGAAATGGGTATGTTAATGAAAATTTTATCGTTTATAGAAAATAATTATAAAAAGTTCCTACTGCTTTCTATATCACTATTTGCAATATTTACCGGAATAATATTATTCAATTATTTTAAATATGGGTATATAATTAATAAATCTATTACAATTTCTGGAGGTTATGTAACATTAATAAATAATAATTATCATATAACAAATTCAGAAATACAAAATATATTAAATCAGATGAATATAACAGATTATGTATTGTATGATACACCAAATATTATTTATATAGAGTCAAGAGATCAAATTAATGGAACATTATTAATTAGCTTATTAAATCAATATTATAATATTGGTATAAAGCCTTCAGATATATCAATACAACAGTATAGTTCTCTAGTAGGTGATCTCATATTTAATCAATTTTTATTCTTTGTAATTCTAGCAATGATACTTACAGCATTTGTAATATTTATAGCATTTAGAGCTTCTAAGATTACTTTAAATATAATATCTACTATATTATTCGACGTTATCGGATTGTTAGCAATATTGTCCATAACAAAATATCCTATAGGAGCAAATGGATTTATTGGAATGTTAATGATTTTGGGATTTGCAATTGATAATAATGTAGTATTATCAACAAATATAGTAAAAGAAAAAGATAAACCTTTTATTGAAAGAGTAAAAATGTCTTTTAGGGTTGGGATGCTAATGGAAATTATTGCATTATACACACTACTTTTATTATATTTTATAGTACCAAATCCATCTGTTGATGAATTTGCATTTGTATTATCTATTGCAACAATATTGGATCTAATATACTATCTAATTGGAAATATACCATTGTATAAATATTTTGAAGCTAAAAAAGAACAAGAAGGTTAGACATCAACAACAATTTCTGCACTCCAATAGGTCTTCATTATTTTTGTAATATTTATATCATGTAAAGTAACTGCTTTAACTTCCTTTTTAAATCCATGCTTTTCTTTATCATATTTTTCTCCATAAACTTCAAATCTACATAACCATTTATATTTCTTGCTTTCAACTCTTACTTTTTTTAAATTTTTTACTCTTATATCTCTTACAGCAAATTTATCTTTATAAAAAACATCCTCTAAACATATTCTAGCTACATTATATATAATCTCCAATACATTTTTTCCTTCAATTATAAATTGTTTCGATTCTTTTTTCTCAACTTTTTCATTATCATATATTATATTGAACATTCCCAATATTAATGCCTCAATCGCTCTCTTTGGTGTATTTCCATAACCAACAATCTTTATATCTGCAGTATGATCTTCATATTCATACTCTCTCAAAACAGTCATATTAAAAATATTTTTAAATAATTTTATAAATCAGTAGACCGACAACTCATCATCTTTCAGATTTTAGATTCTCATCATAAAAGATAAATATATTAAATTTTTAAATAAATATACTTTATGGAAATATTAGATATAAAAATACCTGATAATGCAATAAAAGTGAATGTATATTCAAGTTCCTTTAGAGATTTAGAAAAAATACCAAAAGATTATACATGTGAAGGAAAAAATATATCATTTCCAATAATAATTGAAGAAATACCAAACAACACAAAAAGTATGTTATTATTTGTAGAAGATCCAGATGCACCTGGTGGTATATTCAGACATTGGATTGCATATATAAATAAACCAATAAAAAATATACCTCCGGGAATTAAAAAGGAAAGAATTGTTAAAATAGATGATGTACAAATTATTCAGGGTAAAAATGACTTTGGAAAAATTGGATATGATGGACCATGTCCTCCAAAAGGTCATGGTAAACATAGATATTATACAATAATATTATTTCTAAATAAAGAATTGTATATAGATGGTTGGTTCTTTGAAGATTTTATCAAATATGTAAAAGAAGAAAATATTATTGGTTATGGATATTTTATAGGTATATACGAGAGATAATTTTTTCAATATTTTTATCATTTAAACTAATATGGAAAATGCCCAAATATCAAAAGAACAAATTAATGATATAATAAAAGAATTATGGAATAAGGGTTATACACCATCACAAATTGGAAGAGAATTAAAAGAAAAATATAATATAAGAGTTAAAGATGTATTAAATAAAAAACTAGTAAGATATGCTATAAAAGAATTAAATTTAAAACAAGAAATACCAGAAGATCTATTATATTTATTTAAAAAAATAAACAGAATGTTAAAACATTTAGAATTACATAAGAAGGATATTGTAACAAAGAAAAAACTAGAAGAATTGGAAAATAGAGTAAAAAGTTTAATAAAATATTATAAGAAAAATAAAAAATTACCACAAACATTTGAATATAGTAGAGATATAGCAAAGATGTATGGTTATTCATGAACAATAGATTTTTATCTTATATAGAAGAGATATCTAATAGAATAAGTAAAGCAGTAGAAAATAATCAAAATTTTTTGATCATATCCTCATTGAATCCTGATGGTCTATCTTCTTCAATATTTTTATTAAAATATTTATATGAAAAAAATTCAGAAGTTCATTTAACATTTCTAGATTATATAGGTAAAAAGGAAATTAATAATTTATTTTTGGGTGAAAATGGATATGAATATGACAATATAATATTTTTGGATATTGGATCTATATTTTCTGATGATATAATAAAATTAAATAAAGATTTAAATAAAAAGATATATATAATAGATCATCATTTTTTAACAATAAAAGATGTTGAATTAAATAATGTTATAAATCTAAACCCAAATATTTTTAATCTAGATGGTTACAAAGAAATATCCACATCAAATATTTTATATTATTTATATAAAAACCTAAATCCATATGATAAAAATATTCTATACTTATCATTAGTTGGAAATTTATATGATTTCGATAAACCAAATAATGAAATTTTAAATGAATTAATTGATAGAGAAATATTATCAAAATATACTGGAATAAATCTTCCAGGTATATTTACAAAACCTTTATATAAAGTATTAAGTCTACCATTTAATTTTTATATCCCAAATATTACTGGAAGTGATGAAAAGGCTTTGGAATTAATAAAAGAATTAAATATAAAGGATAAAGGTACCGCTGGTATATTTTATAAAGACTTATCCGAAGAGAATATTAAAAAATTAGTTAGTAGTATAATAAAATTAAAATTAAAATATACTTTACAGAGAACAGATGATTTAATAAGTGAAATATATAAAATTAATAAGAGTGAGGAGATTGGAGATTTATTAGAATTATTATATAATATTGAGGGGTTAATTGAGAACAATAAAAGAGAAGGTATATTATATTTCATTAAAAAATACAATATCGATATTTTAAAGGAATCTGAAAATAATTTAAGATTGCAATTTTCAAAATTATTATATGATATAATAAATAATAACATACAAATAAAAGATGAAAATGGATTGAAGATATTAACAATTGAAAAAAATTATGGAAATGGATATTTTTTACCTCTATTATTAAATCTTTTAATTAAAGAAAATATAGTAAATGGAAAAATTATTATTTTATTATATAAAGTAAATAATTTTTATAGAGGGGTTATCAAAACGACTAAAGAAGAAAATAAAAAATTAATAAATAATATACTAAAAAAACTGTTTGATAATAATTTAATTTATTATTCTAGTTTTGATAATTTTGGAGGTTTTTTATTAGATACAAATAATTATGAAGAATTTATTAAAAAATTAAAAATAAATTTAAGACAAGAAAATCTTATATAATATTTTTTTCCTTCAATCTATAAAATCCTTTCTTTAATATTTTCCTAATAATATATCTTTTATTTAATCCTCCTAATTTGATTGCAGCCTTTCTTAAACTTCCACTTTCAATTAATATATTTAGTATTTTTCTTTCTTTTTCATTCAATTTTTCATCATATTTTAATATTAATTTTGCTAATTCAATTAAATCAATCTTTTTTCCACCCCAAGCAAATTCTTCAGAAGATATATTATTTATTATTTCTATAGGTTCAAATTCTATAATTGCAACTTCTCTATTTAAATCTAACCTCTTATATATTCTTTTTAAATCATTTATTAATTCTTCCCTATTATTATAACCATCTCTCTTTGCCTCTTCATCTGTTATTTGATATAATTTTTTTGTATATACATTTTTTACCCTAAATTTCCCAATTACTTTTCCCCCAGCATGTAAAATAAAAATATCCCCTGGTTTTAAATTTGCCTTTGATAATCTTATAGTTAAATTCTTTTTTCCCTTTATTATATCATCTATATATTTTCCAAAAAATTGTAAATGTTTCATTAACTTTCAATTGGTGAAGGTTGTACAGACAATTTTTCTACCTTATATACAGAAGCTCTACCATATTTAAATGCTCCATATACCATAAATACTGCGATTAATACTGCAGCAATTATTATTAAAATAAATATCCCCTGTGAATTTCTTTCTTTATTACTAAATTGGTTTCTTAATATATTAAATGCTGTAGAAAATCCTTCTATATAATTATATATATTCCAAATAACAGCAATACTATTATATATTGCAATAAATATATCAAAGAACCTTTTTGTTTTTGATGCAACAATTATACTATTTACAGTTACAACAATTCCGAACAATATTATTAAAAATCCAAATACTAAAAATGAGAATGAAAGGACTCCTAATAATGTATATATATCAATATATCCTAAATAATATGCTACAATTGATAATAATGATGCATTACCATATGCTGCACCTGCAAAGGATAGTATTAATGCAGAATATGCAATCATTCTTAGCCAATCACTTTCTATATTATTTAATTTCATATATTCCAAAGCTTTTCCAGCATTGTATGCATTCCATATAGATATTAGTATATTAAATATTGAAATTAATATATAGAATATCTCTACAGCCATAATTCTTTCTTTATAGGATATATGTTTAAAAAATTAACATTTTAATATTTCAAGATTTTTACTTATTATAATGATAGATATAGCATCATTGTTTCAAACATTCTCAACAATATTTATATCTACACTTACAAATGTAGAAATTATATGGGTTACATATCCAGTTTATATAGTATGGTTTTCAATGGAATTGTTTATAGAAAGAATAAAATTTACGTATGGCCACTCATTGGCAAATAGTATTATATTTTCATGGGTTTCTATAGATTGGTTAAGGCATCTATACTTACATCATGAATTTGGTAATTACAATAAGTTAATTTTAACAATATTTTTCCTATCATTGTCCATCTTCATATTGATATCATCCCTAAAAAGAAAGAAAATTGCAAGAATATTAGGAAGGACAGGGTCTTTTGCATATTTTCAAATTATGTTTACACCATTTATATACGGAATAATAGAATTTACTTATATAAATTTTCTTGCAGTAATAATTTTCTATCCATTAGTGTACTTCGCTGTATACGTAATAGATAAATTGGTACCAGAATTCACTGAAGAAGAAGAAATATTTGAAGAAGAAAATGTTGAAAATATTGAAGAAGATTATGATAATTTTGCTGAAAGTAATTTACAATATAATCAACAAAACTATAGTAATTATTATAATTATTATGGATATTATTATGGAAACTACTACGGAAATTATTACAGATATAGAAGATAGCCCCGACCGGGATTTGAACCCGGGACCTGTGGATTACGAGTCCACCGCTCTACCGCTGAGCTATCGGGGCCCATATTTTTAAATATTATTTTGTATTTCAATATTAAATGGATTTTTCAGATATAGCAAGAGAATTAAAAGATTCAAATGAAGAAATATTAATAGTAGCAGATTCTGATTTGGATGGAAAAATGTCATTGGGATTGATGAAAATAATATTGGAAAAATTAAATAAAAAATATATAGAATATTTTAGAATTACCAGGGAAAATGATTTAGATTTAACAAAAATATTAGATGGAATAATATTTAATAAGAAAACAATAAATACAATAATATTTCTAGACACACCAATGGATGACAAATATTTAATTAATTTTTCTAAGAGACATGAAAAGATAAAGGTAATATATATAGATCATCATAAAAGAAATGTTCCAAAATTTTTACCAAATAACTTAGTATATTTTGATGTGAGAGCATTATTTAATTTAGAAATATGTACAACAAGTATTGTATATAGAATTGGAAAAACTTTGTTCGGTGAAGAATTTTCAAAATATTCATTATTAGCATCTATTGGAGCTGTGGGGGATTTTATGTTAGAAAATGATAATGAATTATTAAATGACTTATTGAAAAATTATAATAGTTTTTATAATGGTAAATACTTTTATGTTCCATATATAATATATTTTTATCTGTTTTTAATATCTGATCCATATAAAATATCAAAAAACATTGATAAAGCATTAAATATAGAAGAATTTATAAAAGAATTTGATTTAAGAAAATTAAAGAATGAAGCAATAAAATACTATGATAGATTAAAAAGTGCTAAAAAAATATATGAATCTGAAAAATTGTTAGTATTTAAAGCAAAGAAATCTTCAGTTATATCTACAATTTTATCATCATTTTACCCTGAAAAAATAATATTAGTACTATCTTTAAAAGAAAAATTATTTGGAAGATTATTTAAGGGAAAATATAGGAGATATAATATATCTTTAAGGAATCAATCTGGAAAATATGATTTAGGAATATTAATGCGAGAGTTTGCAAAAGAATATGGGATAACTGGTGGGGGTCATCCAAAGGCAGCTGGTGGATTAATATATGAAAAAGATATAGAAAATTTAATAAAATTTTTAGAGGAAAAAACAAATGGAAAGAATTAGATTTTATTTATATGCGATAAAAAGGTTGATTAAGAAGATATTAAGGAAAATTATATAAAAAATTATAATCTTCTTCCTCTTTTTCCTCCCTTTCTTCTACAATGATCATGAGGAATTGGGGTTACATCCTCTATAACCCCAACCTTTAATCCTGAAGTAATTAATGTTTTAATTGCAAATTGTGCAGATGGTGTAGGAACCCAAGGACCATTATGTCCACCGGGTGCTCTTACCCTAATATGAACAGCAGTTATACCTTTTTCCAAAGCTTTTTGAGCAGCCTGTTTCGCAGCCAAAATTGCAGCAGTTGGAGTGCCTTTTAATCTTTGAGCCAAAACAACCCTACCACCTGAACTAAATGCAATTGTTTCACTACCGGTTATATCTGTAATATGAATTATAGTATTATTTTTACTTGAATATATATATGCAATACCCCATCTTTCTTTTTCAGCCATTAAATTTAAAATTGTAAATAATCTTATAAAATTAAAAATAAGGAATTTATTAAGCCGCCGTAGCTCAGGGGTTGGAGCGCCTGGCTCATAACCAACAAAATCGATGAGTTTGTGGGAAACCAGGAGGTCCGGGGTTCAAATCCCCGCGGCGGCATTGGTTTACTTTAATATCTTCTTTTCTATATATTCTTTTAATGCATGATTTAACAAGAGAATAAAAATGATTATTCTCAATATGGCATGCTTTGATTGTACAATTAGTTCCAGGTAATAGTAATAATATAAATATATTTTTCTTAATTATTTTCTTTAATTAATAAATATATAATTATTCATCTATTCTTTAAAATAATATATTTAGAATAAGGAAAGTGAATACACAATTCCATAGCCTACTTTCACATATTCTTCTACTATTCCCTCCATTTCATCTCATAGCAGCAGTAACCTAAAATATTTATAAAAGAAATAAGGAATATGTAATATGCAGCATGTGATTGAATTCAAGGGTCTGGGTGTATATCCAGGTGAATACACGGGAAGAGTTAAATTAGTTTTTAAACTTGAAGATCTAGAGAAAATTGAAAAAGGGGATATATTAGTTGCTCCTATGACAAACCCTGATATGACAATTGCTTTTGGAAAAGTAGGCGCTATTATTACTGATGCTGGAGGCCTAGCTTCTCATGCTGCAATAATTGCACGAGAACTAAAAATTCCAGCAGTAGTAGGTACTGGCATAGCTACTAAGCTTCTTCAAGACGGGATGATCGTTCATGTTGATGCAACCAATGGCATAGTAAAGATAATTTCTGATGAAGACATAGAAATTCCAATAAAATTAAATGAAGTCAATGAAGTTTACACTATTTTTGGTAACAAATGCACTGTAGTTAAGATTAAAACTCCTAGAAAAGATCCTTTTTTTCAGAAAGTTTTAGATATACCTTGGCAAGACCCACCAGATGAAATTTATGTCATAGCACCTCGTGCCGAAATTAAAGTTACACCACTTACAGGATCACTTGTCCTTCCCGCTATTGAGAGACTCCCTTATGCCCTGGGTTTCTCTGATATAGGTCCACTATACGCTTATTTTATAGATAGAATACTCTATGTTGCATATGAAAAAATTTCAATGGTAATGGAAAAAAGCAAAACTATTCTTTTTGATGAAAAGAATTGGAACCTTTATCTTAAAAACCTCTATGAAAAATATGATCTCTTCACTAAAGCTACTCAGGAATTTAAGAAAAAACTTGAAGAAGGAAAAGACTTTGGAGAAATATTGGAAAAGAACTTTACTGAATGGTGGAAGTTCCACAATATGTTTTTCTCACAAACCTTTTTAATTCAGGCTTGGGGAGATGATATTGTTTACCCCATGATTAAAGCTATTTTAAGAAAATATTATGGTGAAGAACAATCAACTGTCTTCCTTTATTCACTAACTAAATTATTTGAACAAATTCCATCAGTTGAATTTTATAGCGATTTTCTAGCACTTATCCCTAAAATACCAACTACAATACTAGAAAAACTTATTTCCAACAATGATAGTGATAAATTACAAGCATATGAAGAGATTAAAGAAAACCCTTACTTCAAAGAATTTATGGAAAAATGGTATTGGGTAAGAGATAGAGATCTTTGGGAAAAGGACTTGAGAGACCCTTATGTATTCTCTCGATTCGTAAAATTATTACGCGATTCTCAACCTTTACAGGAGGAAGCTCCTTCCTCTCTTTCCACTATAATAAGTAAAATGAATAGTGAAGATTCAAAAAACTTAGAATATTTTGTAAATGTTGGAAGAATATTAAAAAAAGAAAGAGACTATCATCACTTTCTTTGGCTTAAGAATACAGCACCTATCAAAGACTTCTTTCTAATGTATGGAGCTGATTTAGTAAAACAAGGTATTTTAAAGGAACCTGAAGACATTTTTCTTTTCTGGCTATCAGAGATTTATAGATTAGAAGAAGGAGACCTGAGCAAAGAAGAAGCCAGAGAGATTATACTTATTAGAAAGAAACATTATGAACACATTAGATGAGAAAATAAAAATTTTTCAAGAAATTTTAGAGAGAGCAGAACCAAACGAAATTGTTATTCTTTCTCATGCTGACCATGATGGACTTACATCGGATTGTCTGATAGACTTGTTATACTATGACTCTTATAAATCATTCATTAAGAGATTCCATCCATCTAAAGAATTTGGATATTCTGCAATCTTATACAAAGTTCTATCCTTAAAACCAAAATATTTTCTCATTATAGATGCGTTAGTAAAACCATATGAAAAAATTATTAAAAAAATATTGGCCCAAGGAAGTATAGTAATTAATCTCGATCATCATGACTTACTTTCAATTAAAGATGAAAATTACCTAGATTTGAATCCACATAATTGGAACATAGAATTTATGAACTCTTCTGGATTAGTTTGGCTAATAGTTAAAAGATTTAATGAAAGATTTTTTAAAGAAAGAAGCTGGGTAGCAGGGATTGGTGCAATTCAAGATTATTGCATTGAAGACAACAAAGAGCTTATGGAAGAATTAAAAAAGAACGGATATATTGAAGAAATAAATATTTCCTCTGCACTTAATTCAAAACTAATTCAAATAGCAAAAGTAATAAATTCTTCTTATTTTTCTATAAATACAATTTACCAAATGCTTTTCCAAGCAGCTTATATAAATGATCCAGAGAAATTGCTAACTAATGAGAAGTTTGTTAAAGCTCTAGAAATTTATAGAAGTAAACTTGATAAAATCTACGAAGAAATTAAAAAAGAGGAAAAAATAATTCAAATAGGAGATATAAAAATAAAAATATATGACTTAAAGGGAAAACCTATCCAAGTGATTTCAGATATATGTGAAATAGAAAGAGAAAATGCAATATATATTGGATATAGTAATGGCTTATTGAGTTTCCGATCACTTTTTTATCCCTATGATGTAAGGAAATTAGCAAGATTGTTTGGAGGTGGAGGACCTCATTCAAGAGTAGCGAGCGCTCAGACGAATAAGTCCTTAGACAAGGTAATAGAAGAAGTTATTCATTACATTGAAAGTAATGCTCCTAGAAAAACATTGGATGAATTTATGTAAATCTTAAATGAAAAAGTTTTCTAATAATTTCAAAGAACAATAAATCTCAATAGCTTATCTCCTAATCTAA
>Ga0080005_152281_pt1 | contig 10797 bp, 8 predicted proteins | sample JossMetagenome_2_FD_69208 | JGI IMG/M metagenome (GOLD analysis project Ga0080005, IMG submission 69208) | Hot spring sediment microbial communities from Joseph's Coat, Yellowstone National Park, USA - JC3_ASED (SPADES assembly) (version 2) | ecosystem: Environmental > Aquatic > Thermal springs >... | reverse complement strand
AGCCCCTAACCCTGTCAATATACTGATCTATGCTGCTCATCCTAGCCAGTTGGCCTACCAGCTCACTCCTCCTAACCCTCACAGAGGCCCTTAACACGCCCCTTAATAATAATTATTGTAAATATATGGCCTCACGTAAGGCTTATTTAGGCTTAGTCGAGGAGTCAGGGTGCGTGGTGAGGGGGCCTCGTGGCTAAGGGTGCTTAGCGTTGAGTTCTATGAGGAGCCCAATGTGGGTTACAGCAAGTATAGGCTGCACTTCAATGAGAACCTCTTCCTGCCCAGGGAGTACTATGAGGAGATCCTCAGAGTTGCCATGGACCCAGACCTGGTTAGGTACTACACTGAGCCGCTCAACCCAACGCTGAATGAATTAATAGCTAGGCACCTTGAGATTGATGAAGCCAGTGTGTTCGCCACGGCCGGTGGTGATGAGGGTATTAGGCTCCTCATACAGATGGCCCTACACGGCGGTAGGAGAATACTGGTTGTTGAGCCAACCTACTCAATGCCCAGGGCCTTGGCGGAGTCGATGAATATTGAGGTTAGGGAGACCTTGCTAAGGCAGGACTACCAACTGGACCCTGAGACCGTGGTTAAGAGCGGGGGTGATGTTGACGTGGTTTACCTATGCAACCCCAACAACCCAACGGGTAACCTGTTCAGCAGGTCGGACGTGGAGTACGTTGCGTCTAGGCTCAACTCACTGATCATCATTGATGAGGCCTACGCCGACTTCGCTGGTGTGACCTTAATGGATCTTGTTAGGCACTACGATAACGTAGCCGTGGTTAGGACATTCTCAAAGGCCTGGGGCCTGGCTGGGCTTAGGGTTGGTTACGTGGTTGGCAGTGAGAGGGTTATTGATGGGCTTAGGAGGATATCCCTACCCCACAACATACCCTACCCATCAATAGCCATGCTAAGTAGGGCATTGCAGCTGAGGCATTACGTTGAGGAGAGCATAAGGAGGATGGTTAAGGCTAGGGAGTACCTAACCAATAGGTTGGTTGAAATAGGCCTCAAACCACTGAGGACAGTCACAAACTTCGTAACATTCCACACACCCAACACGGACAGGGTCTACGAAGAGCTGTACCAGCGGGGCTTTGTGCTAAGGAACCTAAGCGGTAAGGTAATGTGCGAGGACTGCCTAAGGGCAACAGTCCCACCTGAACCAATAGCCGAGGAACTGGTGAATAACCTAGCCAATATACTAAAGTCTCAACAATAGGCACCTCACCATTAACCGGCTAACAAGCCCTGTAAGATACATTGCTTAGCATTCCCTATGTAGTGGCATGCCTAACGGCGCAGTTAACAATCTCAGCAGGCCTTAGGTGCCCTACTGTGAATTCACCGGTAAACAATTGTTTAAACCAGTTACGCATCAACAACCCCAATAGCTCAAGAGGATTAATTCACTATTACACGGGATTCATCCCTGAAGGGGGATTAAGTTCATCAAATTCGTTAATACAAACTATAGTAATAAATATATATGGTTTAAAAGGCATTTAAATAATTGATTAAACAATACTGATCATATGGATAAAACTTATAAGGGTACTAAGTATAACTATTTTATGTCTACCATAGGTAGGTATACCCCATATCTACTAATGGCCACTGCAGTAGTGGCCGTACTAATCCTAGTAGTACCCAGCCTAGTCACCTATGCAGCCTCCCCGCCTCAGATTATTGCTGCTGCCCCTACTACAATAATCTACACTCCTGGTACTCCTGTGTATAATCCGTATGCTCCAAGTAACTTAATAGGCGCTGTCATGACTTACCTACCACTTGCACTCTACAACCCATTCACCGGCCAATTCTACCCCGTTTTGGCTGAGAATTGGAGTATTCAGGTGCTTCCTAATGGTAGCGGTATCTTCACCATTTACCTCAGGCCAAACATATACTGGTTTAATGGTTCAGCCACAATACCATTCACAGCCTGGGACGTCTACGCATACTTCTACATCGGTATGAAGGCATTCGCCTGGTACACGCCTTGGATTAATGTTTCACTTGTGGATGAGGATATTAGTGTCCTTAACGACACGACTATACAGTTCCTATTCCAGAAGTGGACCCCAATGATACCCTACTGGATGCTCCCAAGCTGGATAAGCACACCATACCCGGTTTGGAAGCCTATTGTGGATAAGCTTAAGACGATGAATGCTACTCAGGCGGCTAAGTACTCGACGAATGTCACTGAGTTTGTTGCACCGTACTGGGGCCTTAACCCATACTACCTATCCTACATAAGCACCACCTACATAGACTACACCCTTGAGCCGATGTACTACAATGGTGTGCCGCTATTGGCTACGTGGCAGCAGATATTCCCAGTGAATACCTGGAGCCTATACAACCCAACAGCCATTGATTGGTATGTTGGTGGTAATACCCAGGCCATGAGCGCCTTCCTATCCGGTAAGGCTAACTGGGGCTTCATAGGGCTATCGCTACAGCAGGTTGCCACGCTTAACAAGAGTGGTTTTGGTGTTTACCTAAGCCCTGACTTCTCAGCCTTTGGTATAGCTATAAATCCGCAGTTGGGTTGGCCTTGGAACCTGCCACAGTTTAGGCAGGCCTTGTGTGATGTGATTAATAGGAGTGAGGTTGTTGCCGCATGGGGCTTAAACTACCCAGACTACTACCCAGAACCAGCCCTACCATACACAATTGACCTATACCCACCAAGCTTCAAGGATGTTTTAGTACCATGCCAGTACAACCCAAGTAAGGCAGCTCAAGTATTCCAGAGTCTTGGCCTTTACAAGAAAGGAGGGTATTGGTATCTGCCTAATGGAACACAATTAACGCTCTACGTCTATGGCCCAAGTGGTTGGACTGACTGGATGACAATGGCCAGTGATGCTGTGGAGCAGTTGGTGGGCTTTGGCATTAACGCTAAGTTGATTGGGCAGGATGTTGGTGTATTCTGGGGTACTACGATACCTCAGAGTCAGTACCAGGGTGCAATATCGTGGGTTTCATTCATTAAGAGTCTTGATAGTGCGTGGACGTTCCTAAGCTGGCCTTGGTGGACGTTTGGTGTTGCCATTCAGCCATACACTAACCACAGCGTCTTCCCATTCGCCTGGCCTAATGGTACTTGTACGCCTGTTACTGCTCCCCCAGAGTTTAAGCTACCTAACAGTACCATTGTTTGGTGTGTTAACTCGACATTCGGCTTCATTAACCTGACTAATTGGCAGATGGCCTTTGGTGCGGCTGCACCCGGTACACCGTTCTACGATGAGATGGTTAAGACTATTTTCGGTTGGTACGGCTACTACATACCGATAATACCACTTGGGGCTAAGATTGAGCCTCTCGAGTATGATAAGAGCCTCATGGATCCGCTTTGGGCTTACCAATGCCTACCATTCTACACGTTGGAAACCCTAATATACGAGAATGACCTATCCGGTATGCCATTCGGCTGGCCTAACACCATAGTTGCTGGCTTATTCTTTGGTGCATGGGCACCACCAGGCCAAGTACCAACAATGGCTCAGGTTATTGCAAACGGCACACTATGGACAAAGTACCCACAGCTAGCGGCATTCATAGGCCTACCAACACCAGACGTGAAGGTTCAGGAGTGTGTTGCCTCATACTTCCACATACCATACACACCAGTCACAACTACAACAACCACCACTACCACAACTACTACAACCACGACGACTACAACTACGACTACCGCCGTTTCAACAGTCACATCAACCGTGACCAGCACAGTAACCACAACAGCGGTAACGACAACGACAGTGGTGACTACTGTTACTGTAACGAAGCCTGTGGTTTCAACTAGCGTGGTGGTTGCCATTGTCGTGGTTGTTATTGTTGTTGCCGCTATTGCGGCTGTATTAGCCTTAAGAAGGAGGTAACAGCTTAACCCCTAGAGTCCTTAATCTTAAAAGCCTTATTTTTCCCTTCCTCACCCCTGGTTAATGCTTTAAAGGTTGTTTTGCCTTGGTTTACTATGGTTGTTGGTGTTAGGCCTAGGGTTGAGTTGAGTGGCTTCTGGCGTTTTAAACCGGATCCTGGGGATGTTGGCGAGTCTAGTGGTTGGTTTAGGGGTTTTGACGGCGACTTGATTTACGTCCCAGCCTCCTGAAATGAGCAGAATCCTGATTGGGATGGCTACGGTGGCGTTGCCTGGTACCAGTATGACTTCCACATCCCGAGGGAGTTTAGTGGTTTAACGGCTTGGCTTGTCTTTGAGGGTGCTGGCTACTTAACTAGGGTTTGGTTTAACGGCTTGTCCATAGGTGGTCATGAGGGTTCCTTTACCCAGTTTAGGCTTAGGGTTAATGGTGTTAGGTTTGGTGATTGGAATAGGGTTGTGGTTAAGATTGATAACACCCTTAAACCAGATTCAATACCACCTGGTGAGGGCATGAATTCAACGTACTTCGACTTCTACCACTATGGTGGTATTCATAGGCCTGTTTACCTTGAGTTTACCCGTGAATGCTTCATCAATGATTTATTCGTGACCACTAGGCATGACGGTTACCTTAAGGTTGAGGTTGAGTCGAATTGCGGTAAAGCCCACAACATAGCCCTTGAGCTTATTGACTCAGGGGGCTCAACGGTTTATAGTAGGGTTGTTGAATCTAGGGGGCTTGTGGTAATTGAGGATAGGGTTAAGGTTGAGCCTTGGTCAATTGAGCACCCGGTCCTCTATAGGCTTGCCGCTAGGCTGCTGGTTAATGGTGAGGAGTATGATGAGGTCATGGAGAGAGTTGGCTTCAGGACATTCGAGGTTAGGCCAAGTGGCTTCTACCTAAACGGTGAATCCATATTCCTGAAGGGTTTCGGTAGGCATGAGGACTTCCCAATCTTCGGCCGCAGCCTACCTGGCCCAGTGCTTGTTAGGGATTTCCATGAGCTTAAGAGGCTTAACGCAAACTCATTCAGGACAAGTCATTACCCATATTCAAACCAACATCTTGACCTTGCCGATGAATTCGGAATCCTAGTCATCCTAGAGGCGCCGCTGGTTGGTTTAAGGGAGCAGCACTTTAAGGACCAGGCCTACCTGGCTAAGGCCAAGGCCGTTATTAGTGAGATGGTTAGGCAGCATAGGAATAGGCCCTCAGTGGTCATGTATAGCATCGCCAATGAGCCAAACAGCATAGTGGATGAGGCTAGGGTTTTCCTAGGTGAGTTAATCAGCCACGTTAAGTCCATTGACCCAACCAGACCCGTCATATACACGTCGCATAGGCACCTTGAGGATAAGGCCCTTGGCCTTGGTGATGCAATAGCCCTAAACACCTACTTCGGCTGGTACAGTGAGACTGGTGACATTGAGGCTGGTGTTGCTAGGGTTACTAAGCTGGTTGATGAGGTGCATGCGAGGTACCCTGATAAGCCAATCATAGTAACTGAGTTCGGTGCTGAGGGTTACCCAGGGCTTCACCACGACCCACCGGTGGCGTGGAGTGAGGAGTGCCAGGAATTATTCATAAGGAGGTACATTGAGGAGTTGAGTAAGAAGCCTTACGTGAGGGGGTTGCACATATGGAACTACGCAGACTTCAGAACCCCGCAAAACACCCGCAGGGTTATACTGAACACTAAGGGCGTGTTCACGAGGGATAGGAGGCCGAAACTCGCTGTTAGGGCGATCAGGGAGTTGTTCGCCGGGTTAAGGTAGTTAAACGCTGATGACTAGGCCATCCCTGGCAACAAGTGTGCGTGGGAATATTGAGGCAGCACACTTGAGGAAGTCCCAGTGGTATTCGCAACCATACCTGTAACTAATGTGGGTGAGTACCAGTAACCCAACCCCAGCCTCCCTGGCATCCAAGGCGGCGTCTACGCATGTTGAGTGGCCCCGGCTCCTAGCCTCATTCACATCACTGGGTAGGTATGATGAATCGTGGATCAGTATAGTTGATCCCCTAGCCAGATCCACTAGGCTGCTGCTCGGTGCAGTGTCACCAGTATACGCCACGGAGAGTGACCTGTCCCCGATATCATCCATTATCATTGACGGTTCAATAACCCTACCATCAGGCAGCCTCACGGTTTCACCCATCTGTATCCTCCTCCAGTAGGCCACAGGCACCCCAAGTTCTCTAGCCTTAACAGGGTTAAACCTACCCACCGGTCTCCTTAAGGTGATGAGGTACGAGTTATTCTGGACCGTATGCCTAGTGGTCACGTACCTAAGCTCAACGTTATCGGCGGCGTCAATTAAAGTAACCTTGTCAGTGGGCTTAAGTTCAATTAAGTTAACCTTGAATGAAGAGTTAACGGATGCGGGGACTAGGTCACTGATGCCCACGGGGCCTATTATGGTTAATGGAGTAACCCTACTAAGCATTAGCATGGTTGCGAGTAATCCGGGTAACCCATTAACGTGGTCAGCGTGCAGGTGGGTTACCATTACGTGCGTTAACCTGAGTGCGCTGACTCCAATAGCCTCCAGCCTCCTCGTGACCCCCTCACTTGGGTCTATGAGTATCCTATACCTATCAACCTCAATGAGTACACTAACCAACTCCCTGCAGGTCCTAGGTATCGCTCCACCAGACCCAAGTATAGTTACCTTAAGCACGTTCAGCCCTAAATTAACCCAGTTATCTACTTTTACCGCTTCTCAGCAGGTAACGGCAATAAACCGCCTATACTAACGATCCCCCGCCTCCTCACCACGGGGCTTATTATCCATCGTTGGGGATTTCAACTAACCGTGGATCTCGGAAGCCCAGGGTAATCAATTTAGGCTAAGAATTACAATAAGTTCCCTCTCATCAATGCAATTATAAAAATAAGCAATTTCACATATTCATTAAATACCCGTAATCTAAATGGGCGGTTACCTTTGATTTTTTGGGCCTTTAGCAGTTGTAGATTTCGCTTATCCTGTTCCCATCCTCATCGTAAACATCAACAACGGAGCACTCCCTCTCCCTCCTCGTGCTAGCCCCCTTATTGCCGCGCAGTGGCGTGGTGGGTGTTATTAATGGTATTGGTATTGAGCGTAACTTGCTTAGGGCTCCTCTACCCTGAATTACAAGCCAGGTTAGCAGCGCCACACCTAGGTTGTAGAGAACTATGCCGTACCCAATGTACTTATCCCCAACCACACCTTGACCGTAAACCTCAACTAGTATAGCCGTGTGGTTAACCATAACCATGTACGTGTAGTAGGTTAAAACCACGAAGGCGCCTATGGCGTAGATTAGGAGTATCCACGTGTTGGCTTTGCTCCTGGCACTTTTAATGAAAAGTATGGTTGAGGTTAATGATAACGCATCGAAGGATAGTAATGACGCTAATATTAAAGCGTCGAGCACTATATTTAAGGTGGCGGTTCCGTAAAGCCATAGGTGTATCAGCATGTAGTCTATCGTGTAGGCTATTGCAAGTACCGTTAATATGCCACCCCAATACAGTATATCCACTATTATTCCTGGTATTAAGCCCCCTTGATTCTGGCTCACGATATCCTATACTTTCAACCACTTTTTAAGTATTACGCTAATAATATTTAAATATATCGATCATAAGAGAATGATTTATAAAGAGTTGAATGATAAATGGGCTGGGGCTTAATGGTAGGTGTTGGTTTAAACTTTTAACAACTTGATTAATGTAAAGGCCTAGGCATTAACCCTTAGCCAGTTTAATGAGGTCAACGTTACCCTCCCTCAGCCTTGAAATAACGCCATTCCTCTCTAGGTTAGCCAGAGCCTTACCTAAGTATGATACAGGCACCTTGAGTATCTCATCACCATACCACTCACTTAACTTCTCAGTCAATTCCAGTAAACTCCAGTTAACCTTACCGCTGGCCTTATACTCCTCAACCATTATCCTGGTTATGAAGTTGGATAGGTCCTCTGTGAGGTTCCATGGGTACATGAACCAGGCCCACTCCTTAACCTCGTATGCGTAGTAGTCGGGCTTAAACTTGGCCACGGTGGATATCCACTGGAGTGCGCCGGTCCTCACATCAGCCTTAGGCCACCTGGACAGCACATGGTCCCTAGCCAACAGTACGCTGTCGCCCGTATCAACTATGTCATCCACGATTAGGACCCTCTTACCGTTAAGGTCCATTTGGGCCACGGGGTACTTTATGTAGGCCTTCTCGGCAATCTGGGCACTACTGGGCCAGTGAACCACCTGCAGGCTAACGAGGTCATTAATCCCCATGTGGTCGCAGAGGAGCCTAGCCGGTACATACCCCCCTCTAGCTATGGCGACGACTATATCAGGCATCCACTTACTCTCCGTTATTTTACCAGCCAGCGTTGAGACCCAAGTCACTATGTCATCCCAGGTAACAAGTTTAACCGGAACCTTAACCACAATTAATTTTAAAGAAATACCCTAGATTTATAAGCATTTCATCATAACCCGCCTCTGCGCGCCGGGCTCTAATTGAGCCGTGGCTCATCGATCGGCGTTATTCATGGCTACTCACCCTTCAGTATTAGTTTAAGTAGGGCCATCCTCAAGGGTACCCCCAACGCGGACTGCTTAAAGTACCTTGCGTATCTGGTTAAATCCAGCCTATGGTCAACCTCATCAACCCTGGGTAGTGGGTGGAGTATTATTAAGGTGTCCTTGGCGCCGGCGAGCGCCTCTGGGGTAACCCTGAAACTCCCCCTAACCCTCTCATACTCAACGGGGTCTGGGAACCTCTCCCTCTGAATCCTAACCACGTAGAGTACGTCTAACTCACTCAGTACCTCGCTCAGGTTTGAATGCATGCTGTAACTCATGCCCCTGCTATTCATGAAGTCTATCAACTCCCTCCTCGGCCTAAGCAGTTCAGGTGATATTAGGCGTAGCTTAACGTTGAAGTTGCTGAGTAGCTGTATCAATGATACAACCACCCTGGCGTACCTCAAGTCACCCAGCACCCCTATGGTTAATCCATCGATCCTCTCGAACTCCCTCCAAATCGTGTAGGCGTCCAGCATGGCCTGTGTTGGATGGTTCTGGGTACCATCACCCGCGTTGATGACGGGCACCGTGGCTATCTCAGCAGCGTACTTGGCGGCCCCCTCAAGGCTATGCCTAATCACTATCACGTCTGAGTAGGAGTCGAGCATCCTGATGGTGTCCCCCAAGCTCTCACCCTTAGCCATGGATGAAGCCTCCACCGAGCTGAATCCAATCACATGCCCACCAAGCCTTATCATAGCCGTCTCGAAGCTTAGCCTAGTTCTTGTGCTTGGTTCGAAGAAAGCCGTGGCCATTATCTTACCTTCAAGTATGTTTAACCTTGACCTGGCGTACTTCTCCATTTCCCTAGCCTCATTGAAGAGCGTCACCAAGTCTTCCCTATTGAAGTCCAGGGCTGATATAACGTCCCTGTTTAACCAGCCCAAGGGACCCTCGCTCAACGCTGTTGAGGGGTTTTTTAAGTTAAGCGGATTTATAAGGTATTAGAACCACGGGAACCTCCTCGCCAGTTGGCACTGACAGTATGCTCCTGGTTCTTTCAGCAAGATGCTCAATGATAACCATGTCCTCCGGGTACACCTCACCTATCACGTTGAACCTGGGATCTGGTGGAGCATCCTCTTTAAATATCCAGACCTGTATGTAATTCGGGTTATTGTTAATCACAGTCACGGCACCCCTAAACCTCCTCACAATGTTCCTAGGCTTAATGCTGTTCCTGACAATGGCCGTTAGGCCAATGGTCTTCTCCTTAACCCTAACATCCCTAAACTCCACATTAAACACCTTAGCCTCCTCCTCCGTTAATCCATCGTAAACCACAACCCTTATCCTAGTCCTCCTCCTGGCGTTGGCAACCTTAACTAGGTCTTCGTCTGTGGGTAATGGGTCCCCTATGAGGACCCTGTCTATGTACTTGGAGTTCATGAGTATTGTCGCCGAGTTCTCAATGTCCATGTGCCTAAGGCTCTCAATGGTGGTCCTCTCTCCATCCTTAACGGATATGAATATGCCCACTGGTATACCCCTATCGTGGAATTCCTTAGACTTGGCCAGGGCACTCTCAAGGCTTAACCCAGTGTATTCCCAGGGATACCAGTCGTGGCTTGCCATTAGGTTCTCCGGCTTCTTAACAAGCTTCAGTAAGTTATCTAATTCGTCAACCGGGAACACGCTTGCGTTTAGCTCAACCTTGAGGCCTAGGTCATTATTGGCCATTGCGGCTAGCTGCTCCAGGTTGAATCCCCAATCAGCCCTAACACCCCCAACCCCAATCCTCTTGAAAACACCCAGGTCGCCTGGGGAGGCGCCTAGGTCTGAGAGTACCTTGGGGTTTATATCAATGAAGTAGTAGTAGCCCAGTGAGTTAGCTAGCTTGGCAATATCCTTAACAATCTCCAGGGTATCAAGCCCCACGCCAGACCAAGCCTCAGTGAAGCCGAGCTCAGCCGCCTTCTTCATAATCTCCATGGTCCTTGGAACAGTCTCCCTCCTACCCACCGCGAAGGATATGCCAATCCTCTTAACCATGTCGGATACTAAACTGGATAATTTTAAGCATTACCGTTGAAATATTTCACTAATCAAAAATGTTAGGGAATTTTATGTCGCAAATTTGACCATGCTGAGAAATAATGAAAATTTGACCCGGAAAAGATTTATTAACCCTCAGTCTAAGTTCACGTATGGCTAAGGTGGTTGTGATTGGTGGTGGGATAGCTGGCCTAACCGCAGCCACAACGTTAGCCTCAAGGCTGGGGGATAAGGTAGAGGTGACTGTATTAACTAAGGAGCCTTATTACGTTAGTGGTCCAACAAGGCCATTAATACTTACGGATGAGG
>Ga0080005_127929_pt1 | contig 10806 bp, 18 predicted proteins | sample JossMetagenome_2_FD_69208 | JGI IMG/M metagenome (GOLD analysis project Ga0080005, IMG submission 69208) | Hot spring sediment microbial communities from Joseph's Coat, Yellowstone National Park, USA - JC3_ASED (SPADES assembly) (version 2) | ecosystem: Environmental > Aquatic > Thermal springs >... | reverse complement strand
AAAATAGAAGCAGTAAACATATGCAGTTGTGAATGCGAATGAGGGATCCCTATGGTCAGCTACAAGCTTGAATATCTAAAATGCGATGAAGAGAGAGAGAAGTTGAGAAAAGAGGTTGAGAAACTTAGAGAGGATCTTGGAAACGCCAATTTAGAATTACGAATGTGTCTAAAGAAAGAAGAGAAGGAAGAAATTCTTAGAAAGGTCGAGGAAATGGCAAGAAAGAAAGCTGAAGAGATATTAAGAAGTGAGGAGTTCAAAGAAAGATTATGGGCAGAAATAGAGGATATAATAGATAAAATATTTGATGGCTTAGCGGATAGTTATGCTGAAAGATTAGCATCAATGATTGCAGAAACGTTAGAGGTAGAAATATTGAAGATTATGGAGAAGAAAACGGCTAAGATAAAAGAGATAGTGAAACAAGTCTTAGAGGACTCAATATATAACATGATGGTATGAAAAACATGTTTTTAAACAGTCTCTTTTTTTGTTCTTTTTCGCCTCCCCGACCTGGCTCTCCTTGAGGAGGCCAGGCGGGAAGGAGGGATATGGTATATGAGTGAAAAAGAAGAGAGAACAATAAACGTTAGAGTGATAGAGAAAAGTGATAAAGTAGAAATAGTCATAGATGATAAAGAGTTAGTTGAATATATACACGATTGGTTTAACGACTATGAAATACATTTCGATACAGACGTGCCCGACCGACCACTACTCATAATAAAATTCTATCTAAGATAAAAAGATAAATAAAATCAATTAATTTTTTTATATGTTTTTCCTCTCCCTCCCGTACTGACCTCCTGAGAAAGGGGGTCGGGCGGAAGGAGGGTGAGGTGAATGAGTAAAGAGAAAGAAGGATATGAAGTATTACCTTGGCACGGAAGAGGATGGCATTGTTACAACTATCTGGATAAATGGGGAAACTATCACTCGGAAGTGGAAATCCCATGGAATGACGTGGTTGCAGATATAGGATTTAACGGAGGATATGGATATGACAGCTGGGCTGCTACATATTACCTACTGAACACGGGAGAGGTAATTAATTCATCATTCTATGGATCCAGCTCTTACTGCAGAGTTTATAGAGATGAAACTGCTAGAATAAAATCCATCATTATGGGGTTATGGTCTGAGAGAAGTCATCCAATGATAAATATTAATGATCTAGAACAATTCAAAGAGAAGTTTCCATTAACATATAAAATAGTGAAATATCTCTACTGCAGAAAACACCTTAGATGGATAAGTGTAAAAGTGTATGACAAAAGATATAAAAGCATATGTGACTGAATAAAAACAATTTTCTTTTTTTATCTTCTTTTTATTTCTTTTTCCTTATTGTGGCCAGGATCTTTCTGGCTCTTGCTTCGGCTCTTTCTCTTCTCATGCCTAATGATGTTAAATGCTCTACATATTCTTCTGGGGTCATCTCTCCTTTCTTTAATAAATTATCGGCTTCGGCCAGTAGGTCGCTAAGCATCTTCATCTCTTCTTCTTCAACTGCGTTTCTTATTTTAAGCTCTATCTCTTCGTCTGTGAACATAAGCTTCTTCAGCTTCTCTTTTAATTCGTCTTCAGTCATAAATCCAGCGATGTATTTCTTTATGTATGTTTTTGCCAGGGCGTTTCTCTCATCTCTCGTTATGTTGTAGAACTCATCGCCGATATATTTCGTCCAGTAGTAGTTAGCATACGCTATACATCTCTCATATTTTATCCCCAGCCTGGTGCATTGATCCACGAAGTCTGACTTATCCAGCCTGCCCTGTCTCAACCTCTCAACTAAGTCTTTGAATAAAATCTCTTTCTGCTCTGCATCAAATTCTAATTTAGCTCTTGCCACCGTAAGGGCGATCTCTATTTCGTTAAGATTAAGCTTTATAAGCTCTTGCTCAAGCTCCTCATCTGATAATAATCCGCGTTTGTACTTGTTTATCAGCGAGGCTTTGAGCGCAGACCTCTCATCTTTAGTCTCTTTAACAGCTATGTAGTTGTCTCTGACATACTGTAGCAAAGCTGCATACTCTCTAACAAGATCCTCGTCATAACCATAACTTGTTAATTGATTCACAAAGTCGTTTCTATCCATATAGCCTTCGAGAAACTGCTTCTCTAAATAGCTTAATGCTTTTCTTCTAATGCTTTTGCGCCTGGCGTGGTCGGCGACCTCGACTATGCTACTTTGTAATGCTCCTGAGATCCCTAACAGACCTAGATAATGACTGAACTCTTCTATCTTCATTGCTCCCTCGATGAAGCTGTCTATAACATACCTTCGTAATAAAGATCTTTCGTCTCTGACAGCTCTCCAGAACAATGCCTTCGTAACAATATCGATAAACTCCGGATGAACCAGGTCGTATTCTAAGATTCTTCTTATAACATCCTCTGAAACTTCTCCAGACTCAATGGCCTGGGCCAATAAGAATGGGCTTGGAAGCGTGTATGCAGCCTCCTCCATAACTTTATAAGGATGATATGTTCCGTTCAGCAATTCCGCCTTGTCGATGTTCAACACTCTGAGCCACACGTTATACTCTCTCTCATCGATTTTGCCTCTCTTATATGCTACGAAGACCTCTCTGAACGAAGGCTCTCTATATATGCTTCTGATATATTTGTTAGCTATTTCATCTGGGTATCCAGCGATCGCCAGATACTCCATTGTCTCGTTCTCATCTATAATGTTTTTTGCAAGGAAGTTTAGTGCATCACTTGGCGAAGGTCTCTCGGTCCTAAACGCTCTTTTCATCGCGTGTTCAAGCGGCTTTTGAACCGCTATAGCCATCATGACAGATGTGAACATCTTTATGTCGAAGAACGCCTCGAAAAGCTCTTTTAATCTGTCTTTCACAGCAACAAGGTCAAGGCCTGTGCCCATCACTTTTATGCCTATAAGATCCACGGCTATCGATATTGTGAAGCCTAAAGCAGCCATCTCGATCATCCTGACAAGGATCCCCTCAGGCCCTTCGCCCTCGGCAATTTTTGGTAGTCCTGTGAAGAACTCCCACGCTGACCTCACGAAAGATCTTATGCTATCGACTATTGTGTTCCACACGTTTGTCGCGGCCTCTCTTATCTTGCTGATAATGTTTTCATCGAGCCAGGCCCATGCCCTTCCAAGATAATCCTTAACTGTCTCTGGAAGCTCTTTAGTGAAGAAATTAACAATCTTGTTAGGAAGATCCTCCAGAAAGGATCTTACCTTCTCAAACCAATTAGGAAGATCCTTGGTGAAGAAGTCTCTAATAGCTTCTATAGATTTCCAAGCCTCGTCCTTCAGCCAACCGAAGAAATCAGCGATCCTGCCAGGAAGATCCTTAAAGAAGTCAGCTGCTTTCCCTAAAAAGTTAGGAAGATCCCTTATAATGAAGTCTCTGACAGCATTGGCGAAGTTTATTAAAGGATCTACTATCGGCGAAAAAGCTGATTTGAGAGTGTCTGCAGCAGCTTGAAACGCTCCATCAAAATATCTTTTTGCCTCGTTTATGGCATTAGACAGCGCAGGGCCTATATAATCTCTGAAGCTTTTGAAGGCGAATGCTGCGGGAAACAAGAATAATCGTGCAATCGTTCTCCAGGGATCCTGCCAGCCGCGAGTCCAGTCATCCGTTATAAGCCAGACGTCTATGGCATACAGAACAAGATTGTAGCCCACATGGCCCCAGAGCCATGTGAGACCTTCACGTAGCTTGTCAGTAAACACTGCCCAGACGCGGCCAGGGATATTCGCTATCGCATTCCACATATCCTCGAAGAATCTCTGCACACTATCGAGCGGCCAGGGCCATCCTGTGTCTAGATCCTTCTCCAGACTAAAGATATTATCAGGATCTTCAGGGGGATCCTCTTGGAAGAGGTTTAAAAAAAATTATTTAGGTTGAACTCTTGGGAGCTCAACTATCCATTTCACCTCGACATCTTTCTCCGAAATTTTATATCTCATTGCGTATTTCATTTTTATAAGCTTCTCAATCTTCTCTTTATCCGCCTTCTCCACGTCAGCAATAAAAACCTCTGAGTGTCCGTATTCATCGGTTGTCAGAATAATATATTGATACTGTATTTGTGTGATTTTTGGCTTAACGTATGTCAGTTGCACATCTTCAACTTTTACTAGCATGTTCTTTCTCCTCCTCCAGTCCCTCCTCAAAGATCTTTACAAGCTCCTGAGATATTTGAAACACAGCTTCCTTATCGCCTTTGGCTGCTTTGATTATCAGCTTCATAAGCAACTTGTTAAGCTTTGTGCCGATCGGTATCGCGCTCACACTGATCACCTGCCTGGCCTGGCTCTCATTTCAGATATTATCGCATCTACGAATGTTTTCACCACACGCCACTCTTTTAATGTAAGCTCTGCTGGAGATCTTGCTACTTCGATTATCACACCATCTTTTGTGACTGTGAACTTAAGCTCTTTCAATATAAGCATAACCTTTTCCGCCATTTGCTCAGCTTTTTCCTCGGGCGAAGGAGGTGGGGCGGCTGCCAAATCTATTCACCATTTTTATTATTTCTATTGTTTTTATTTAAATACGGCTTTATCCCTCTCTCCACTGCGATCTGCACCAAAAAGCTGTATAGAAAAGCCTTTATGGCGATATAAAGATCCGTTATATATGGAAGCCTGTCGCTTGGCAATGTTGCCAAACCCGCTATCCCAGCGATAACTAAGGAATCAATTATCATCCATTTCCAAGGTTTGCCAGGGTTTCGCTCGGGAGGATCATATATGAAGTCTAGGATTTTTCTTCACCTCTCTCCTCTTTCTTCTCCTCTGATGATCCCATGAGCATTTGTTCTAACATCGCCTCGTCTAATTTCTCTTTTATGTATGCCAGAAGCTGTTTTCTGCACTCTTTATTCAGTCTTTTATATAATTCGCGAAGATCAATGTTTATTCTAACGCTCACCTAACATCGCCTCCAATTCATCTTTAGTGAAACAGACATTATATTCTTCAACATTGAAGCACCACTCGATAAAAGATCCTCTCACCTCAGAGATTTTTCTGCCTTGATAATATGATCTGTATCCGTCTCCAAGCCTCTCAAGATCTATAGATATTGTCTCTGTGATCTTGTGTGAGATCTTTTTCGGCAGTCTGGGAGGGATCTTCTCCACCTTGGGCATACATCATCACACCTCCATGATTATGATATCACATTTGAATGCCACATCTGTGTCCGCCGCGATCTTCAAGCTTTCTCCAGCATTCATCTTAACAACTCCAGCACCTAGATAACCCCAGGCGAAATCGCTTGGTCTGACTGTCATGTCTATCAATATGTATTGTGTAGTTCCAGAGACAAGATACAGCGCGGCTCCCTCAGGCGATGCTCCAGAGAAGTTGAACGCATTATAAGATATTGCTATGATATATGCTGTTTTTCCGCTTGGGACGGTATATATTGTTGCTGATCCATTGCTCACATATCCGCTTACGATAACTCTATTGCCTTTAAGCAGTAATGTCGTGTGTGTCAGCTGTGCAATAGCGTCAGAAACATTTATGTTAAGAACAATAGACTGTGCAGATATATTCACATTCACAGTAGTCGATGCCCCAGCAATGTTCACGTTCAATGTTACGCTTTGCGCCTTGATATCAACAGGAAGATTCAGTCCTGCTGTGACAGAGTTTATATTAACGTTAAGAGTTATCGACTGCCCCGTGATGTTCACGTTTATAGTTACAGAGCTTTGCACAGAGACTTTTAAGTTTCCAGCCGTGTCGAGAGGCGATGTTACAGACACGTTAAGCGTTATAGATGATCCAGAGATATTAACGTTCAAAGTCGCAGACTGGCTCTTAATGTTCACGTCTAGTGTTATGCTTTGCGCCGCAAGGTCTATCTTCAGCGGGATGGGTTTTCCGGTCGCGTCTAAAGCATTTGTAATCTTAAGATCGATTGATTGAGCGACTATCGCAACATTAACGTTAGTGCTCTGAGACTTTATATTCACGTCTAACGTTATAGCGCTAGACTGTATCGAGATTGGGACGACTACATCTTTTGAAACTCCTGCGATGTTTATGTTGAACACAGCATTGGTTACATTAACATTCAGAGTGGTCGCCTGGCTCTTAATATTTACATCAAGTGTTACTGTCTGAGCGACTATCGCAACATTAAGCTGTGTAAGAGATTGCGCCGCAATATCTACTTTTATATTTCCAATTGCTTGTGCAACAATATCAACAGCTAGAGATCCTATTAACTGTGCAACAATGGCTACGGGTAGCGTGAAATCAGGGAGGCCCTCGGGATCCTCAAGCAATATTATTTGTTCACTCAATGCCCATCACCTCGAGAACCTTCTTTAATGCTAACAACATTCCTAATTCGGGAAATGCGTAAGGCTTAGGTAATATTAGAAGCCTAACTATGAAGCGATGCTCGTATTTAGAATCTTCATTCCATCCCTCTAAGATTAATATATCTTCTGTAGGCAGTTCATAGACTTCATCGAAAACAAGTTGTTCTCCATCGCCGTGTATATCGCCAGTCCACGGAATGATTTGTGTTGCTCCATGCCTAATGATCAGATGGGCCAGGGCTTTATGGCCGTATGGGATCAAGACCCATACTTTTCGGATGACGCCTGCAGGGACTTTAATGTTTACTCTGACAGGCGATGTCTGAGGCGTGTTGGCTGGGATGTTGATATCTGCACAGATCAACGGCATATATTGTTACCTCTCAGAGACAGATACGCTAATATCACAGCTGAAACAATGACAAGCGTGATAGACAAATCATGCCAGAACCATATCGGAGCATAGAATATATAAAACGGCGATGGAAAATCTCTAGACCACGAAGCTGGATTCATGTTTTTAAGAGGCTTAACAACAGCCTCCCACATAATCCATTCGCCAATAACTATTAATGTCAAGCTTATCACAACAAGTATCTTCCTAAGCCTAGCATTCATAAAATCACCTCACAGGCTTAAGCACTCTAACAGGCTTCAACACTCTAGCAGGCGTCTTATCAGCTGAACAAGCTGAGCACCATAGATCTTCCCGTGATTACCATAACCAGACAAATCAATCCACTCTAATATACCGTCACCATCAATATCTTTAACATACTGCGGATCAGCCTTAAGCCATAACACTAAGCCGTTTCTCACAGGGTTATCAGAATACAAATAATTCCATCGAATCTCAGAGTCTGAGAGAGCACGAGAGTAGATGAGAACTTCGCTGAGGAAACCATTGATATACCCACAGTTTGCCCATACCTCTCTTCCAATGTATAAATCAGTATTGTGAGTAATGGCTGGCGCATCTGTGCTATTCTTTAACACACTGTTCACGTATATATAAACCTTGCTTCCATCCCATACGCCCGTTATGAAATACCATTCATTTACCGTGATAGCATCGGGTGAAACTGTTGTATAAAATACTGAAGGTGTGGCTACACGAAAAGTAGGTCTACCTGTATATCCCCACAAATATAGCGTATATCCTCGGTAGAAACCGTCATATTTCGAAACAAGTATTGGCCCCCAATCTGTTGAAACCAGGCTATTCATCCTTGCCCATACAGTAACGGTTAACTGCGAAGGTTCAAGAGAAGAGGAACGAGGCACCTTAACATAGTTATCTACGCCGTTAAAATACATCGCATGTCTGAATGTTCTCAACACTCTTCTAGGGCTTAGAGGCATTTACATCACTAGCGTCTGAGCATATACAGAGAGTGTGAAGCTAGGTGAGGTTCCTCCAAGCACCCATCTAACACGGATATATCTAAACGCCAACTTAGTGATAGTGAAAAACCACGTGCCTGGAGAAGTAATGTTTTCTTGATAAACCAACGGCTTATAATCGCCTGAATCCTCAAATTTGCCCTCGATATATACTGATAACGTAGGATTAGTCCCTGAAACATTTGTAACTTTAAGCTCAATCTCTAAAACAGCTATTTTAGACATATCTATATCAGCCGTATTGCCATTAGCCGTCACAGTCCCGCTAAATAACGTAGCCTTATCCTTAAAAACAGCCTGGACATCTATAGGAACCATTATTTCTGCATTAGCAATATCAGACTTCAAATTGTTATTAGCATCAAAAGTAAGCTTATTCAAAACATTCATAAGACCAATAGTCTCTCTGACAAGCTCAAAACGACCACGAGTAGACCAGTATCTATACTCCTTACCTAAAACCAAAGCAAGTCTTTTACCAATCTGATCAGGCTCACATGTAATCTCAATTCTTCTGCCAACAACAAATGTTCCAACAATATCGGACAATCGAAAAGGTGAGGCCTCACCATCAATCCTTATATACACTCTGGAAATATCAGCCGTAGTATTAAGAGGATCAAAATCTATAAAGTCGAAATACTCTTCAAATCTATCTTTACCAGTAAGATCAAATATAATCTTGCTGAAACTTCTAGTATAACTCTTCACACTCATCTTCTCACCTCCCTAAGAATTAAATATATAAGAAACAATATAACTATTCCGCCAAGCCAAGGAGCCGTCTTCCCTAAAGTCTCAAAGAATTTTCCAAGAACCTCTTTACCACCTTTCTCAAGAAAACCTGAGAATCTATCAACAACAAAATAGAGAGCAATAAGAAAGCCAATGAGAAAGCTCATGACAATGACAAAACCAACCAACCATCCGACATCACCTTCAACAACAATATCAATAGAAGCAGTATAATGACAATAAACACCATCAAACTTGAGATACTGAGCCTTAATGTTTTTACTTATAAGAGTAAGCCCATGCCCCTTAAGAGTATCAATAGAATCATTAAGCTTAGAATCAATCATAGAAACAATTTCATCAGAAGAACGACACTTAGGAAGAGGAAGAATAATAATAGGAAACTCAACCTTAGGCATAACCCTCAGATACATATCAACATGAATATAAGCTCTCTCTCCTTTCTCAAGCTGAATGCCTGAAAGCTTTTCTCTCATCTCATCAAGACTGTTAAACTCTATCCTCTGGCTCAAACCAATCCAACTATATATATGTAAAAAGGTTAAAAAATATATTGTTTAAAAAATCGATTTTAGAAGCGTTTTACGGCAGTATCAGAACGTCAGCAAACACTTCTACTTGCTGAGCAGTAGATTGACCAGGTGCTAGATTAACAGCCTCAATGCTTAGCTTACTATTAGGCTCATAACCCAACATAGGCAATTTTCTTCTACTTGGATTAGATATCAACAAAGAGCTTACAGGTCCAGTCTCAATCATATATTTTCTATTCTTCTTTATCTTAATATTCACATCTATAGCAGGAGAGGCTTTAACATATATGTCTCTAATTATCCATGTCTCAGTTGATGGAATAACAAACTCGTTTACAGGCCCTACTAACTCATTTTCTACTATCTGAGCATTACCTCCTACTAGAAGGCTATTAGCAGGCTGATTAGCTGGAACCGTTACAAGGAATTTAATTGTCTTAGTGTAGGGCATATCCTCTCACCTCACCAATAGACATATCCTTCTACACCAGTTGTTCTAGCTCCAGCACCACCTCCGCCACCGCCACCAGTCTGACCGCTTACAAACAATGTAGATGGTATCAAATCAGCACCAAGTCTAGCAACAGCACCAAATAACAAACCTAATCCCCACCATGTATCTCTCTTCCAATAGCCAATAGCTAAAAGCACTATATCAGCCATATTAACACCAGCAATAGCCTGAGCACCAAAGCCTCCTAGAATATTCTGAACAAACTGTCTGATAGTGTTGTAGAAAGCCGCCACAAGCAATGATTTTATATCAACCATCTACATCACCTTCATGCTGTTCTCAGCTTCTCTTCAACTAATCTATCAAGCTCTCTCTTTATACAAGCCATATACTCACTCTTAGGTCTAGCAATCACTTTTCTCTTAGTCCCGCCGTGTGTCCCTCCAATCTCATGTCTTCTAGGCTTCACCTCTTCTCTACACTTCTCATGAGCCAGTTTGAAAAGTCCTTGAACCTCTTCTCTAGTCATTATTCTATAGATGTTTCTTGTAACTGTTTTTGTTTTTACAACTACCATTTTCTCACCTTTCGAATAATAATATTTGTCTCAAGCTTATATTTTTAACTTTTCTCCGAGCCTTCGCCTAGTTTAGTATGCTGGTGTATGCTTTTTGTATGCTTATATACTTTTAAACAGAATTGTATAAAATGGTGAAGAAAAAATGAGTCTCATATATAAATTAATCAAGAAGAAACCGAGAAAATACGTGTTGAGAGCTAGAAAAGATGGTGTCTGGGAGGATATTGCTGAATACGATAGATATGTAGGTATGGCTGAAATCTCAGATGTTTTAGATGGATTAAAAGAAGATGGATACGACTTTGTAAGGCTAGAGCTGGTAGATGAAGAAGGCAAAAGAGTGAAAATAGCATGGTCAAAGAAGTGGAAACCGAGAGGGAAAATGATAGAGAAAGCCATCTCAGAAATAAAAGAATACGTGGAATTTATAAAGGCTTTTAAAGAGGCTTTGAAGACCGAAGAAACCGACCCGTTTGCTGTGATGGCTTCAGCCGTATCGTTCTTAGAGACATTTAGAAAAATATGTGATAACTATCCAGTTCTATGTGGAAAAGAGAAGATGGGAGAAGACAAGCTTATTGAAAACTTATTGATGAGAATTATAGAGGCAAGACTTGGAATGCCTATAGCTTCTAATCCAGCTCCCAACCCAGCCCCTGCTCCAATAACTAATCCAGCACCTGCTTCAATACCTAACATCTCTGTTTCGCCTGAGGTAGCTGAGAAATTTAATCAAATAGTTG
>Ga0080005_127380_pt1 | contig 10808 bp, 23 predicted proteins | sample JossMetagenome_2_FD_69208 | JGI IMG/M metagenome (GOLD analysis project Ga0080005, IMG submission 69208) | Hot spring sediment microbial communities from Joseph's Coat, Yellowstone National Park, USA - JC3_ASED (SPADES assembly) (version 2) | ecosystem: Environmental > Aquatic > Thermal springs >... | reverse complement strand
CATTGCTGAAACCGCCGACCACAGTTTCTTCTTTCCCATACTTGGTCACGTAATCGTTGCCTCACGGGTTTATAAACACTTTGTTAATTAAGGCGTCGGTTGGGGTGAACGTTGGAGTAAATGTTTTATTTACTAACTACATGTTACCGTGTGGTTATACTAAGGTTCTCCCCAGAACGTAGTACTAACAAGGACATCACTGAATTGCTTAGTGAAAGGGTTAGGGGCGTGATTAGGGAGGGGATTATTGAGGATGTTAAGGCGTCAATAATGCACGATATGTTAATAGCGAGGTTGCCGATAGGCGTTAGGTTCCAGAGGGACGTGAGTAGGTACTGCCTAATAATCACTGAATTGCTCGGTAAGCCACCTAGGGAGCACAACCCAGTGCTTTGTTTGGTGTCTCCGTACTACATGTTGTTCGTGTTCCCAATCATTGTTGGTTTATCGCCCGAGCTTGTGGTTACGTACATCAAGGTCACCAGGACCGTGTCCACAATATCCATGACTAGGGCGGAAACAGCCTCGTTAATCAAGTCAGTGCTGGAGGGCGGTGTACCCGTACCTAACGAGTTACTTAGTGTGTTTCGGAGGTACAATGTTACGTGGGAGTTATGGAAGAAGGGGTTGTGTACACTACTGAGGGAGTTCCTAACCAGGTGGGTTCGTGTGGCACCCATTGAGGACGTTATTGAGGTGAAGAACTACGTAGCCCACTGCCTAGCTGAGGGTTTACCCTACAGTTGCTTACTTAGGGCTTTGCCTAGACCTATTGCGTACACCATCTATAACCTAATCTACCTATGCGAGGACCTTCAGTTCGTTGTTGGTTCACTACTCAGTAAGGAGAAGACCGTAGTAGGTATGGAGAAGCTAAGTGAGGAAGAGAGGGAGTGGCTACAAAGGGCTCTGGAGGTAACCAGGCTGTTTAGGGAAAAGAGGTAGGTGTGACGGAACCCCTATTTAAACCCCTTTTTAAGCCTTACGCCGAAAAGTTCTTAACCCCCTTTTTAAGGGGGGTCGTCACACCGGTGTGACGAGGGGGGGCGGGTCCGTCACACCGGTGTGACGGGGGGTGGTTTCCCGTCACTATACTAAATCTATATCTAATAATATATGCAGTGACGGTTTTTGGGGTTTCCGTCACACTGGTGTGACCTCAATTCCTCATGGGGTTTCCCGTGGTTCGTCACACGTTATCGGTTCTGAGTTTGACGGGGTTGGGGTTCGGCAACTGCCGAACTCAGTCGTTTACCTAGTTTCGTTCAACCAATTAGGCGAAAGTAATTAACTGGGGGTTGAAATTTGTAAAGCACCTGGGGGTTGAAGTTTGTAAAGAAGGTAGTTAGAAAAACGCATCAGCGGTAAGGGTAGGCATCACGGTTCAGCTTGATGACTTATCATCACGTTCCCTGGTTTAACCAAGGCACGACCCACCTGTGAAGGTAGTTCTTAAGTGTTGCGTACTTATAAACCCAAATTACCAGTCCGGGGCATGTCCTAATTGCGAATTTCCTAAGGTTTTCGCCACCGCACTTACTCTTTTTCGGTGTTTCCTTAGCCATTTTGAACTGGGCGAACAGTGAGTCACTATCGCCGAACGAGAACAACCTAAGCCAGTTGAAGCACTCACGTTTGAAATCACTGCCTAGGAGTACAGCGATTATTATGGCTTCGAATTGCGTAACTTCCCTACGAAGCCTAATTACCATGTGGGTGTTTCCGCTGGCGCTCCTTGTTATTCCGTAATCCATGAATAAATCACCAAGTAACTCATTAGCCCTGTTAATAATGATTGGTAAGTACTTCCCTTTGAATAATTCATAGGGTACATCGTAATCAAGTAAAATCCTGTCTGTGTTGTACAACGTAGCCATCAGCATACCATCCACCTCCTACTGCTTACGCACGTCCTCCTATCAACAACCCCACCCAGGTAGCACCTACACCACCTAAGCACTGTTTGGTCCCTCCAGCTTAGGAAGCCGATGTACTCTACGTAGTCGGCAAGTAGGTCTAGGAACGGCTCACTCATTGTGAAGCAGGCATTAACCCACTCATCCGCATCCCTCTGTGCGTCATTTACAAAGTCCATGAGGAAGTCGTGGAACACGTCGCTGGCGTTCTCAATGAACCAATGCCTGCACTCCCTACGTATTTCACGCCTGGTCCTAGGTCTAAGCCTACCCCATGGTACATGTATGAACTCACGCCTTGGGCACTTCATAACCAACCTGTCTATATCAACGTCCCACACTGGAATACATACGATGGATTCAACGTAAACATTGCTTGTGGGGTTGCTGTGGGCGCAGTAGGTTACACGCAACCCACCGCATACGTAAATCAACCTAGCACGCCTACACGAACCCCAATCAACCCTGTCGCCAGAAGCCTCGCACCTGTACAGCAAGTACCTGTTCAACCTCACGTTGTACATGATTACTGCTAAGGAGCCGTCACTGGTTTCATACGCTATGTATGCATGACCAACCCTAAACGGTGCGCCTGTGAACCCAACCTCACGACTCACGCCTGTTCACCTTACCTACCATGCTTAGTTGCACGGCTTCATTTATCGCCTCAACCACCTTACGCTTCAATAGGTCCGGGTCCACCCCCTGTTTAATCGCCAGCTCTATGTGCCTCGATATTTCCATGGCGATTTTCCTAGCGTTGATGTTTTGTTGCTCAACGGGTCTCACACGCCTCAGTATGCAATCCATCACGTTGTCTTCATGAGAACACGTGATTAATGTTTTCGTGTTTATACACGACTCCTTTATTGATTCGATTTCTTCCGGCTTCAGCTTCAGTAGCAACTGCCTATATGCGGAGACGTAGTTCTTAATCGTCCCCTTACTCCTACCCAATAAAGACGCTATCTTATCGGTATCAACGCCTTCGGTTAATAGTTCATTAATGCCGACCAGGATATCCCAACCGCATCGTTTACCCCTTACGTAATTAATCAGCATGTTTATGTACTCGGTACTGTCGTTGTCAATTATCACGGCTGGTACAGTGGTTGCGTTCATACGCTTTAGGCACATTAACCTATTATACCCATCAATTAAAATGTATTGCTTCCTGTCCCTGCTTTTCTTAACCACGATGGGCATGACGAACTCGCTCACGGCAATGTTCCTACACAGCCAATCCAGGTTTATCCTAGACGTGAAGCGGTTTGGTGGTATAACGATACTGTCGATGGGTATATCAACCAACCTGTGGTTTACCTTGACCATACCCAACCACCCCATTATTACTCCAGGGTAACCCTATAAAGCATGCCTCCCTGTGTCTCAGCCCTTGTTTTAATGAGTACCTTCCTCTCCTCCCTGGTGTTTAGGTCGAAGCCCGTGAACAATAGGTAATGCATTTCGTAATCCCCACGGTTCTCCACTATGAACCCCACAACGTTTATGTCCGAAAAAGCCAAAACCGCAAAGGGCTCTTTCGTAATAACCACGCCCCTCTTTATTGGTTTGCCGTTGATTGCGGGTGGCAGTAGAAGCAAGTTATTGAGTAGTTTGGACTCCTCTGCGAACTCCTCGGTACTCACCTCATCGAAGTGGTCCCTCCAGTCGTCGTTAATTAATTCATTAATCACGTTTGTAACCCCAGCCTTAATCCACGCCTCCGCTACGTCCTTATCCCCAACCATGAAGATGAAGGAGTATGTCTTCTCTAAAGCATTGAGTAGGTCCTCAATACCCCTTACGCTGTACTTAACCTCCCCGGTCATATCACTACTCACCCCTCACACCCGCACTTAACCTCGGCTTCGTATAAATTAGCGTAAACGCTTGTTTCTGGGTCGTTTTCACCCCAATCTTTCTTACCTACCTTGTCCTCTATGTACTTCTTGATTTTCGAGGTTATAATAATTGCGTACTCAAATATTGCGTTGTTCACCCCGGTTATTTCGACATCGACTGTGCCGAAGACCGCATCTACATTAATCACGGCGTCCCTACAGACGTAACTACACCAGTTACACTCGACAGGTGATGTTTCGAAACACGGTAAATCATTAACAACGCCCTTAACAACACCAAGCCTCTCGTTCCTTGTTTCTTCCCTACCACTCCACTTAATCTCTACCGTCACCATACTACCCACCCCAATCCTCCCTCATTTTCCCCAACTCCTCCCTTGCCTTGTTTAACTCATTAGTCACGTAATCAATGCTTAACTCAGCAAACCTTATTATTGCGTTGGTAAGTACCTTAACCGCCTCGTTGTTTTCCACAGGCTCGTCGGTTAAGTCATCAACCTCATCCACCATGGACTCAAGGGCAGACGCCCTTTTGCTGAATTCATCGGCTAACAAACCCAACCCATACACAAAACCCCTTAGTTTTTCTACGAACTCAAACAACTTACGGGTGTCGATACCCACTACCCATCACCCCATTGTCTCTATTTTTTTGGCTATGTCTTCAATGTTTTTCTTGATTTCACTCAGTTTGTTCGTTATTTCGTTAATAATTGACAATACATACCTAATCATTGCCTCGGTTAGTTCCTTAGTGTTGTCCTCACCTATCCTTATGTTTTCGATTTCATTAATTATCGGGTTTATAGAGAACATAACCTTATCGAGTGTATTGGACACCAACGATAAATCATCAATTATATCCTCAATCGTACCTTGTAACTCAATCATATCAATCATTACCCATCACCCCATTGTCTCCAATTCCTTGCTTATGTCCTCAAGGTCCTTCTTTACCTCGTCTAGTTTAGGCACTATATCGTTTATTAACTCCAGCATGAACCTAACCATGAATTTAGCGAATTCTCTCTCTTTGTCATCGCTTATTTTCATGTCGTCAATCGCATCACTCATTGAGTCCATCGCCGAAACGCCCTTATCCAGCGTGTCCGAAATAATGAGCAAATCACTTATTACGTCCTCAACCCTTTCCATCATGTCCTCAATATTCGTCATCACCCCTCACCCACTGCTTTCCAACGCCTTTCTTACATTCTCGATTTCACGCACTACCTCACTCACCTTCCCTAGGTAGTGGTTGATTATCCTCTTTATTAACTCGGTTGCTTCAATATTACTTATAATATCGTCTATATCGAAAACGCTGTCTAGGTGCTCCCTAAACCAATCAGTTGCGTTTTCCATACTGGACGCATCACTCTTTAGTTTCTCAATTATGTACTCCACATCAGTCATTACCCATCACCCCTTGGTTGGGTTCTTGGTTAGGTTACTTACGGTTACGTTTAACTTCCTAACAACCGCATCCCTAATAAAAGCATTCAACAGCACAGCCAACTGCCTCTCGCACTCGCTTAATTTCTTCATTAATTGCTCCCTACCCACATCGCTTACGTTTAACCTGCTTACCTTGAGATGCAGAACATCTAGTGTATCAAGTACGTCAATTAACTCAACAGCCACGCCACCCAACTCACCCGCTAGGTCCCTAATCGTGTTCTTCAAACCACGCAATTCATTAATTGGCTCACTCATTACCCCTCACCCCTTGGTTAGTTCCTTCGTTGCCTTGTCCAAGTCACTAATCACGTCCTCAATTACGAAGCCATGAAGCATCAAAACCCACTGGTTAAGCAACCCTATTAATTGCTCCTTCTTCTCGTTGCTTATTTCCAAATCCTTAACCCTCTCCCTCAGTCCGTTAATGTAATCCTTAATGTCATCCAACTCACTAGCAGTCCTCCTCAACTTAACCAGTAAGTCTATCAACTCCTGCAACTTACTCACAGCCTCACTCATTGTCCCTCACCTCCCTCACTGGTTTCCTCACTAACCTCCCTCCTCCTCCTAGTGGGTCTCGCTCCTAACGCTTTTTCGATAAATACTCCTAACCTACTGTATGCTTCATCGGTTAAGCCGTTTATCGCCTTAAGCGTAGTGTGCATTTGCATGACACTTAGCGTGAAGCCCCTACCGCTTTGCTTATCCTCTATGTATATGCACGGGAACGGTCTATTCGTCCCCTTGCACTTGCCAATAGCGACTACCCACTCACCAGTCTCGTTCTTTACCTCCTCAAGCTTAATCAACTTGTCCTCGTTGTTGGGGTCCTGTATGTACTCAAGAGCCTTATTAACCGCCCTGTCCAGCCTTTCTTCATAAGCCGTTTTTACGTCGGTTTGCTTCCTACCTACCGACCTACTCATTTATGACCACCTCGTGTTTTTCCGCTGGTTCGTGTCCTCCCTCCCTCACTATTTTGAACCTCATTGTCACCATATCGCCCTCCCTCTCCACCCACATTGGTACGTACTCCAGAGGTAACTCCCACAGCACCATTAGGTCAGGTATCTGTATCCTTGAGTTCTTCGTGCTTTGTACTTTCCTTTTCACTCTCACGTACTTCACCTGTACCTGGGTTTGGTTTGAGATTTGACCCGTTCCCGACATGTTCCCCACCCGCCTTGGGTTTGGCGGGCGGGTTTAAAAGCTTTTCGCCCGCCTCGGGAACCCACGGTCCCCCGTAATACTCATTACAACGCATGTAGATTACACTGCCCATCCTACCCATGGCTCTTTTTACCCATACCTCGCACTCATTAACCGTAAGTATTGTTTTGATTAGCAACACTAACGAGTTCATGTGGGTGTCTAGGTAATTGTTGCTTAATCCTATGTACCTCAGTACCCTCCTTATTATCGACGACGGTAGTTTTAATGTGCCATTATTGTTTTTAACGTTTACCTCGAATAACTGCTTATTGCTCATTACGTAATCAATGATTACGTCCACCATTGAGTACATGTCTTTTTCCCTAACGATTTTTAGGTAGGTGGTTTTCTTAACAATCACGGCTTTCTTCACGTCAGTTAAGCCGTTATGCCTACTGCCGTACCTAATGGGTATCAACACGAAACCCAGTGAGTTTAGTTCCTCACTTAGTTCATTAACCACGTCAGTAGTGAGCCTCTTAATCCCTAGTAACCCCCTCAGTTCCTTGCTCCCTAGGATTACTAACTCGTGGTTCTTAATCGCACTTAGTAACCCATTGATGTTCATAAGTAACCCACCTCCCTCAAGAAAGTAAGGATTGCTTTAGTAGTTTTACCCTCACGGTTAAGCATTATTACGTAAGCCCTACCCACCCTACTCACCTTAACAATACCGTACTTACTCAATAAATCGATGTACTCCCTAGCCGTTACACCGTTCATCCTCAATGCTTTTTCGAGTGTTCGTAATGTGGCGTAGTCATTATTGTACAGGTACCTAATTATCCTAAGGCTCTTCTTACTCAGTAACCTACTTATTGCGTCCTCATCCATACCCACCACCTACTCACGGATGCACTTCTTTATTGCCACTACCGACAAGCCGTACCTAAGCCTTACCTCTTCCTCGCAAACGTCGTAGCAATTCACGAGGGATGAACTACTGTTTGCGATGCACTCGTCGGTGCACTTCCAAAACCTCTGCTTAACCTCCCTACACAATGCCAAAGCTTCTAGGAAGCATTTCTCGTCAATGCTCATACTTACCTCACCTCACCATCCCTGTTTTCCTCATTGGTTGTGATTGCCTGTAACCACTTGGTAATTTCCCTCATTAAGTCGTCGTTTAGGCACTCGGCGTATTTGTACGTTCCGTATATCGATATGGATGGTACACATGCGAATAAAATGGTTGCGAGCATTATGAGGAACAACGCCGAATAACCAGGCAGTGCTATGGTCCTCAGCATCGCAAGACCCAACACAACGAAAATACTCACTACACCTATGCTACAAACCACCATCGCAATAATTGTTTTGGTCGTAATACTATCACAATTCATTCACCTCACCTCGTCTTCTTTGCATTTTTCTTTGCACTCAGCCTCGCACCACATTAAGCAACCCATCTCGAACTCCGCTAAGTAGCCCTCCCTATCCTCTGGGCAGTTGTTTATGCACTCCTTCATGCATTCCCTAATGCAGTCCTCACGATTCACTCACACCACCTGCTCCTCGGCTTTCCTCTTAAACCTCCATTTACTGAGTACGTAGTTCTTAACCTCACTTATGTTCCTGTCGTTAATTCCATCAATCCAGTGCATACCAACGTCTATCAGCTCAACATAGTCATTGTCCTTAATGATTACTTCGTAAAACACCTCATAAATGGTCCTAGGTATTTTCGGTCTAATCCTCATTACCACGTATAAGCCGTTCTCCAACTCCTCGAAGTGCTTGTAAACCCTGTAGATACCTTCCTCAGTGAACATCGCAAAGTCACTACCTACTTCATCACCGTACTCATTAAACACCTTAATGATTTCCCTATAGTCATTAAGCACCACTAGGTACTTCATGACTTTACCACCCAATTCAGTCTATCCTCGAAATACTCCTGTGCGTGTTTACCGTTTAAGTCCTCACTGAAGAACACAAATTCTACCCAGCAATCTATACATATAGGCTTCATATTCTTCAGTATCCTAACTAGTTTTTCTGCTTCCTCCTTTGTTAAGCCATCGATTATTACTGAGTAGTGAGGTCTCCCTACCTTGCTTATTGTGAATACGTAACCCCTCATGCCATCATCATCAATGGTGATTATGTACCTCCTACCCTTGAATTCATATGACACATTGCTCACTCCTCACCACCCCCCTGCTTGCTTAGTTGCTTTATCCTGTCTATTGCTATTTCGTTCATTAACCCAACGAAAGTACCTACCTTCCTCTCTGTCTCTATTGTTACCATGTAGTAACCGTCAAATCCTAGGGTAACTTCACCGTGTTCTGGGTGCTTAAGCACTACCTTGGAGTCCCTACTTACTATGAACGCTATCCTCGGGTAGTTAGTAGGTCTCAACACTAGTTCTGGCGGTAACGGTCTTATGTTCTGTATGTCGTTTACCCACGTTTCTGGGAATTGGAAAACCGCTACTGGGTTGCTTACGTTGTAGGTCGTTATCTCGTGCCTACCCAACACATACGTGTAGTTACTCACGTCATTAATTACGTGCCTAAGCAGTAAACCCTCTATTTTCTCGTGTAGGTAGTAATTGTCGTCTATGTCGAACCTTAGTCTTAAGACTACAGTGTACTCCCTAACCTCCAGTGCGTTGTTGTATTCCGCTGGGTACACGTGGCAGTCCAACCTAACGTCTTCGAGAGAAACTGGGTAAACCCACGTGCCACCACCGCTCAGTTGCTTAACTACGTAGTCACGTAATGGATAGTAGAACTCATCCTCGATTCTCCTCCATATCTGGTTGTAGTTCTTGTCCCTCTCGTCTGGTTTCTTCATTAGTCGTATCCTCAGTACTGGGTTGCTTACGTTTTCGTATGCTTCACGTAAATCAACGTCTATCCCGTTCCTTATCAACTCACCTACGAACTTGTCCATGCACTTCCACCTAAGCAGTGTTTTCACTGATTCTTCGTACCAATACCTTATTGCTCCGGTGTTTATAACGTCCACATTCATTACTAAGTCACCCTGAACCCTATAAGTTCCTGTTTCATTCACTACGTTATTGCTCGGTAACTCATGCCTGTAACCCAGTGTGCCTCTTACCGACTCGTTGCTTGTCAAACAAACGACTACTTCGCCGTATTTCTCGCACGTTATTGACATGGGTACATCCCTAATCTCCCTAATCCATAATTTACCGTTCTCGTCGAACCCCAGTATTATCCTCATGAACCTTGTGCTTTCGTAATTACCCTGCTTGAACTCGGTTACTTCGTAATCAAGCACTACGTAGTCCTTAGCAACAGATACTCCGGAAACACCCTTCAATACACTCATTACCCTACTTGCGTACTCATGCATTAGTTCGTTACTGAACTCCTCCTTAGTTAGCGTGTCCAACCTCCAGTTGTTGTCCCTTAATCTCCTCAGTATGGGTACTAACCTCCTATCTACATAACTCTCTATTAGTAACCAGTGATTAGTTGGTATCTCCTTTACTCCGTCCTTTAGGTTGGTGATTTCGTTACTCATGGTTTCACCACCTCATGATAGTTGTATTAGCCCGTGCTTTTTCAACAGCGTAATCACCATTAAATCGTACTTATACGTAAAGCTATTCAGCCTATAACCTAGTGCCTTCAAGTGAATTGTCATTTCCGCTAATTCCTTATACGTTGGACAGTCTATCTCAGTGACGTTCTCTATCACGTAGTTCGTATTGGCAACTACATGGTTTTGAGCAACTACTCCGCATTTTGTGTGTTTCTCTCCGTCTATTATGACTATCGAGTTCGGTGGTGCGAACAATACATCAGTTACGTAACCACTAGGTTGCATGTAACCTATCAGCATTAGTTGCATTTCCCTCATTCTCCTCATTAATCCCTTAGGTTCAGTGTCGTTGTCCGTGTCCTCAGGTATTTTCTTCATAACACCACTAACCTCCACTAACTTAGTGTCCGTGTCCACGCTTACCTCCCATGCAACGTATATCACTAGCTTTTCCTTGGTCCTTACCTCAATCGGTATGTCCATACCCATGTCCATACTCCCACCCATAGGTCTCCCGTTAAAATGGGTTTCAGGGTTACCTAGGATTGCGTAATATCGAGAATACGTGTGTAGGAAAAAAATTTAGTGATTTTGATGTGGGTTTAAATGTTGCTTATAAACTCAGTACTTCCTCCTGATTATTATCCTATCTTCACTCGGTGCGTATGTCTTTCTACCACGTGGTGTTACGTATTGTTTCAGTGCAGGTAACATTTTTTCGAGTATTTCCACGGTGGTCTTTAGGTCTTCTATCTTCTGCTCTATATTGTCGTCGATAACGATTGGTAAACCGTTCCTTAACGTTGGTGGTTTCAACCAGATTGAGATTGTT
>Ga0080005_127016_pt1 | contig 10811 bp, 12 predicted proteins | sample JossMetagenome_2_FD_69208 | JGI IMG/M metagenome (GOLD analysis project Ga0080005, IMG submission 69208) | Hot spring sediment microbial communities from Joseph's Coat, Yellowstone National Park, USA - JC3_ASED (SPADES assembly) (version 2) | ecosystem: Environmental > Aquatic > Thermal springs >... | reverse complement strand
CAGGATCCTTAAGATAGCCTTTTACTCTATTCCAAGCCTCATCAAGTCTAGACATTAACATCTTTATGTTCTCTTCACGAGCCTTTGTCTTACTTTCTTTAAGAGTTTTCAGGTCGCTCTCAAATCTGTTTATCTCATCCTCAATAGCTTTAATATCAACATTAGGATCCTTAAGAGCCTGATCTAACATCTGTTTTATCTTTGAATAACGCTCAAGCCAAGGCTTACGCTCCTGAGGATCCATAAAAAGGTCCTGATAACGATTCCAAATATCATCAAGCTTTTTCGATAGCTCATCAATTCTCTTCTTTCTATCAGCTAACCCCTGAAATTTTTTAACAATCTCAGTTAGTCTGGAGACAAGATCTGAGATGTTATAGTTCTTCTGAGAGATCCTTCTATTTGTTTCGCTTATAAGATCCTTCACATCCTGAGAATTTTTAGCATCATCACTCAGAGAGTTGTAAAGATCTATAAAAGAAGATAAGTCTTTACTGAAGTTATAAAGATTTTCAAGAGAATGATTAACACTTTGAACTGAAGAGATATCATTAGATTCTTCAAGCTTTTTGGAAAGATCCTCAACATCTTTGGTTAAAGGATCAATAGAAAAAAGAGAAGATGCTTTAGACAAAAAGCTTTTGATGTCTGAGATAAGCTTCCGACCGTATTTCTTCAACTCGTCTAGGCTCTGAGAAGACTGTTTCGAATATGCCTCATATAAAGATTTAATATCGTAATAATAGGCCTCGACCTGAGACTGCAACTTCTTAAGGTCGTCCTCAGACGCCTGAGAAACCTGTCCTCTTAATCTTCTACCTTTCTGTCTCTTCTCTAACAATTCATCTTCACTAATGATCCCAGGCAGAGGCTGGATCCTGTCTAAAAGTGACAAAGCCTCATCGATCATTGCTAATAGCTTGTTTCTAAGATCCTCCTTCTTTTCACTTTCTATCACACTTGTCTGGGGAACCTCCTCAACCTTCTCCTCAGATCGATATATATTTACCGTAACATACTCTTCACTCATAGATCGATCACCATCTCACTTTAAAATCAAGGGGAAAAGAAAATATAAAGGTTACTGATTCATTGTTTTTTCCGTATTCTTGCTTCAACAAGTGGAGTAATGTATTTATTCAGCAATACCTTGTCGCTTTTTGCTTCTTTCTCCATGTAAGAAAATCTTATTTCTATCTCAATCGAGTCTTTTAAAAGACGTCTCAAAACCTCGATAAGAACGAGAAGCTTCTCTATTTGCTTCCCACGTGCATCAATGATGATCTCATCGAAATTATTTAAATTAAACAATGCATATAGTACAAGCAACTTTAATGGCAAATTTCCTGCATACATACGCTGCTTAATCATGTTTTCACCTTTCGTTTCAATTTTGCTATATCTTTTGCTATCTCGATGATCTTCTGACGCTTATGTTCTAGATCCTCCTCATATATTTGTTGCGGAAGCCTCATGATTGGAAACACAAAGACGTCCATAATATCAAGAGGATCGAATTTTCTCTTACGCTCGTGAGGATCAATCAGGTAGAACGCCGTGGCCGTAGTTCCTATTTCATTGATAATGTAATCGCTTAGTCTAAGCTTGATCAATTTCCTCACGAAAGAAGCAATATCGTCCTTTGAATTAGCTATAAGCATCATGATCCCAACATCGGATCTTCCGTAGATGATGATCTCTCTTATTTTTTCGTAGAAACCTCGAATAGGATTAGAGCTTGATGCCCAGTAGGGGCCTAGCCAATCGCTAACGTCATCTAGAATAAGTAGAGGGATCCTTATCTTCCTTTTCGAGCTTTCCTCTAAAAGATAGTGAAACGTCTCCAGATCATTTATTCTGAAAAGTCTTACAAGATCCTCATCTGAAATATTATGAGCCTTATCAAATCCTATTAGCTTCGCAAATGCTATTAATGATAAAACGCTATACGTAGTCTTGCCACGACCAATGTGAGACTCGATCGAGAGGTAGTGTGAAGATATCGATTGGATCTTCTCAGAGACAAAAAGAGAAGAGAGGTAATAGACAAGATATATAAACTGTATATGTAGAGGTTTCGAGAGTTGATCGTGTAGGAGAAGAAACTGTTGCCATCTTTCCCGATCCATGTAGAATAAAGCTAGATCAAGCAATAACCGATACATCATTCCAAGAAGAGATATACCATAGAAGGATCCTCTATAATAGTATTTTTGGGTTCCTTTTTCTTCTCTTATCTCATCGGGCAGGTATTTAGAAGGGATCATCCCAAGGACTTTTCTCACAAGCTGATCATAGTCACGCGGGTAATAGTCTGATTCATGCACGATACGGTAATAATTGGCTGCAATATCATATACACTGATCCTGAGATCCTTATGTTCTTGTAACTTCTTTAATGTTTCGTGGATGAATAAAATAAAGCTTGGCTTCATGGAGCTGATGATCCTGAAGCCGATCAAGAAGTCTTTTAACCTTAGTTCTGCAGAAACCTCAGAAATAATCTGATCCTTTGAGTACACATCTCGATAGTTTTCCAATGACCTTTTAAAGGTATAGAACAAATCATTATTTTCTTTTTGCCACTTGTACACACGATCTTTTATCTCCCTATTTATTTTTCCTTCTTGAAGATAGTCCTGAAAGGCCTGTGAGATCTCCAATGTTTTATAGGCGTCTATTCGTGATTGTTTCAAAGCCGATCCCCTCAACAAAAAATATATAGGGGTAGGGGTAATATCAACTTTACATATGTCCGTACAGAGAACCGAGTAGATCATTTCCGCCTGAGGATTTAAAAAATTGAAAACTCTGGTGAGAAGAGTCCTAACGATCCGAGAAAGGATCTGGACGATCCGAGGATAAGTTGATTTTAACCTTAATCCAATAGAATTATACGAGTGATCCCATGAACCCCATCAGCCTGAAGATATGGGATCTCTTAAAATTCGAAAGTAGACCTATGCTCGTGAAACTAGGGTTCATGGTTCAAGACGATGACATCCCAGTAGTAAGAAGATTAGATCTTGCTGTAGATGGACTTTCAATAATAGAATACTATCTGAAGTCGCTGGGGCCAGATGTATCGAGATTTTGTGAGGAAGAGAGACTTCATGAGCTATATGTCTTTGAGGTTATTGCTAAAGAAGAGAATCTCAAAGTGAACAACTGTAAAGATTTTCTTGAGTCGATTAGGATCCTTCAGGATAGACTGAAAGTTGAAGGTCCACAAAGCGACGATCCTGAGGAGCTTCTGAAATGGATAGGATACTTCCTAGTCGTGGCAGGATTTGTAGTGGAGAGAAGAATGATGGAGGAATCACTAATAAAAGTAATGTCAGAAAAATCAAAAGAACGTGTCCTATAAAATCATAATTTATTTTTTATAATATGAAATAGAATTTTACTTCTTTGCTAGGCGGTCTCTTCACAGGGCCAGGCCCGTAGTCTATCCATTCTTCATTCACTTTAAATTTTCTGCCTAGCTTCCCGTCTTCAGCCAGTTTCCTAAGCGTCCTCTCCCAATGATGCCATTCAGATGCTTTAACCTCTCTATTACTCTCTAGCCACTTCTTGAAGTCCTCATATGTAAATTCTCTCATTTTTCTCTCTCGAATGAATTGGACAAGCTCCTCTGGGAAGCCGTCCTCAACAATATTCTCTCTAGTGATAAGCTCATAAAGATCCTTATGATCCTCGATTAATTTTTCAAATCTTATCGGGCCATAGCCTCTAGACCTTATCCTTTTTATCTCGTATAGGATCCATTTCTCTCTTATTTCATCACATCTTCCATAGTTTTTACATGAAGCGTCTAGAAACATTCTTACTCTTTCCAGGGCCTCCTCATCCTCTAGCCTCAGGACATTAATCAAATAAGGAATTATTGCCAGGGCCAGGATCCTTTTACGACCGTCTGGCAGTCCTCTCTCTATCACATCCTCTATCCAGTCAATTCTATTAATTTTATTCTGAGACCTTCTAAGCCTCTCAATGACATCAACTTTCTGAGGCAGGCTGAAGCCTTTGAATATGAATATCTTCACTTTAGAGACGTCTAGAGGTTGCAGAAGATCCCACGAGAATTCTGACCATCTCTCGATCTTAGGTTGCAACATCCAGGCCCAGGACCTCTTTCCATCTTTATAGTTTACTGTCATAGGGATCCTGGCCAATCTGTTAAACTGTAGCATGTTAGGATCGCATAATCCTCTCTTATCCTCTGGCAGAAGATTCAAAACATGTCTCCAGAGAGCTTGATAATGATCCCATTTCACAGGTTGCTTAAGAGGTATATAGACGTGTGCACCTTTATGACCCGACCTGACTATTATGGCATCCGCATCATATCTTTCTTTCACAAGTCTAGAGAGTTCATAGGCAGTCTTGATCGCAATGTTAGGATCCTCCTCAGAATCAAAATCATATACAAGCCTATCGTATAATATATTTTCTTGGATAGGATCCTGGTCAGGCGTCTCCCAATAGCCTATCCCCATAAAGATGTTAGAATCATAAAATCTCTTCCTAATCTCAGGCCAGTATAGTAGCCTAAAGCCTTCAAATACCATAGGATCTCTTCTAAAGCCTTGTTTAGAAGACATGTCACCTATAAGGAGGCCGAACTCCCTTTTAGCATCCAAAGAGATCTTTATAGGACCTAGAAACCATTCATGCAGATAATCAAGAAAACTATCCACAGATCCTTTTGAAGTCTTTATTAGCTTTTTCACATTATCATCTACTTGAAGCATCTACATCCCCCTTTGATCGGTCGGTAAAGTCGGTAAAGTAGTAGGAAGACATTACCGACCTTGATCCGCGAGGGGTCTGGCGAGGTCGGTAGAGTCGGTAAAGTCGGTAAACTTTTTTGGGGTATATATATCAAAAAATTTTTCTTCGGATGACTCATTTTGATCCCTCATCTAGTTTTTTATATATATAATACCCTCAAAAACATTACCGACTCTACCGACTTTACCGACCTCATCAGGGGGTTCGCGGGGATCGGTCGGTAATGTTTTTCTGACCCCTCTACCGACTTTACCGACCTGATCATTTTTTCTCAACTTTGTTCTCTTCTTTTGTTGCGGTAGGCTCATAGTCGTATCTTTTAGCTATATTCACGAAATCACTATACTTCACTTCATAGACGTATCTGGCTCCGCTTCCTTTTCCTTTCTTTTTCTTATACTTCTCAAATCCCAGGTTTCTGAGAACTACTCCTATCTTCTGCGTCTTCCATTTCTTCTCGATCTCTTTTTCAAGCTCCTTACATCTAGGTTCATTCTTTGTCTCTACTTTCTCTATAGTCCCTTCAAAAGTTATCTCTACACAATCTTCATCCTCTAATAGACGTCTCTTGATATTCTTCTGAAGATCTTTTGACATGAACGTTACAACTTTATCCTCTTCAGATGCTAGGGATGATGTCATGTTGAATAGCTTATCTATTGCTCCCAGGACAATCTTCTCCTCATCATATATTAATTCATTGGTTCTTCTCCTACTCACATCTTCTACTATATAATCTAAGACTGTCTTCTCTCTACCGATCAATATTGCTGCAGCTAAGATAGGTGCCCATACCTCTGCCTCACGTCCCCACACACCTAGATCTTCAAGCATTCTCAAAGCCTTATCTCTGGCGTCAAGGATCTCAGGCAACTTAGTTAGTCTCATGTAATAAAGAGTCTCTCTAATTTCTTTAAACTCGTTAGGCTGTGGGTCGAGAAATTTCTTAGGCTTTGCCTTCAGCATGTTTATCAAGATGTTTCTTTGAATAAAATAATCCTCATGAGGAGGATGTTTAAATGAAAAGATCCTTGGTGAAGTAACCTCGAAAAACTTAAGTATTATTCCATCCCTGGTAGGCTCCGCTCGTGGGACGGTCGCTCCCTTTTTATAACCTGCTGCCAGGATCCTTTTAGCATTTTCACTAAGAACACTCTCATCTATTCCTACCGTAGGTCCTAAGGCCTCGACCATTCGATAAAGAGACGCGTCAGAAGGATTCTCTACCCATAATCCTCTCCTAGACATATATGTTATTGTGATATTAGCTCGGGTCTTTCCAGATCCAGGCGGGCCGTGTAGATAAAGGTATGGGACTGCAGTAAAGACATCAAAAAAGTATGTCATCACTATATATGACGCAACTACATCATAGATCCTTTCATCATCAAGAACTATCCAATCTTTCAGCTTTTCGATTATCTCATTACCAACTTCTGCCCATGTTTTTTTAACCTCTTCTCCATCTAGTATCTTTTTGAATGTTAAGATATCTGGAAAGTTCTTGGTTAAATTAGTTTTTATATCTTTGACGTCTGCATGTAATCTTAACAATCTGTCTCCAACTTTGATCTTCTTTTGATATGCTGGATAGTAGAGTTTTTTCTCTAGAAGGTTTAAAGATCCTTTTTCACGTTTGTATATCATCACAATACCTACAGGCTCAATCTTCTCTAAGACGCCATTCTTTGTTTCGATTTCAGCAAATGCAAATGTAGACTCACCAATCACTACATAATCACCTAAATCAACAAAAGATCCGTGGGCATTGAAATATGCACCATCTGAGGCACGGATCCTAATTATCTTTCCCTCGACCTCATCCTCTAACAAAAGTTCTAGACCTTCTTTCAACCTCTCCTCTTCCGCCTTTAACTCTTCCGCCAGTCTAATGTTCTCCCACTCTTTAAAGATCTTTCTAAACTCTTCTGCCACAGCCTCTTTATCAAGACCTGGAAACTTCTTTTCAAAGACTAGTCCTATGCTTTGGAAACATTGTTGATTAACTTCATCATCTTTTATGCTACACTCGATTATCTGAGGGGTCTCTTCACCAATATATTTAATTGCTATTTTAACTTTTCTCTTCAGCTTCTCAACTCTAATGATCGCTCTATGGCTGTCATTCTCCATTAAGTATAACGTGAGATAGTCATCACCTATGGAAGCGATCTTTAGACTGAGTTCACTAATCCCCATGAGGATCACCTACAGATATGTGAAAAGGGACAGTCAGAACACCAAGGCCCTTTTTCAGGTATAGGCGGCTTAAGATCTGTCAATGCCTTGTATAGCTGTTTGGCTCTCTCTACAAGTTTTTTCACGGCCTTGTTATCACGAAGGATCTTAAAAACCTTAACTCGACCATTTGTTCGAGAGAGATAAATGAGATAGCCTTTCCTCAGTTTAAGCATAAGCAAGTAAGCCTGAAGCTGCATAACATGAGAATCATAAGGCTTCTCAGGGATCTCATTGGCCGTCTTAAATTCAAGAACGACTTTTTCTCCTAGCTCCTCACATAACGCATCTATTCTTCCTCTCAATCTGAAACCGTCTAACTCGATATTCACAGAAACCTCTGTATCGCATCCTTCATTTCGTAAAACTTCCTGCAGCTTAAGATGGATATCGTTTCCAATTGATTTTAGAAACTCACTTGGTGTAGGAAGGGATCCTCTGACCCTGGCATAGTAGGATCTTCTTAGACAAGGTGCTGCAGCCTCTGTCACCATGATTTCGTCTTTAGAAAGGATCTTTGGGGTATCCATTGCCTTCATAATCCACTTGTTCACGTCTAGCTCTGTCACCATTTGTTTTCACCATTCTGCCATTCTTTCTTTATTATCCCCTCTAGGATCGGCCTTACATGTCTGAATGCTGCTTTAACATGTTTACACTCGTGATTCCTATAGACAAAATCTTCACATGTGCAGCTATACTTTAACAGCCTCATCTCTACAGATATTTCGCCTGAGAAATCTGGGAAGGGGCAGGCGTCTATCCAGAGACTCACATGATGATATAATGGTCTCGATGAAGATGGGACTAATAGAGATGCTGAATAGGTGCACGGGCCTCTTCTATCGAGAGAGATGAGCTTTATCTCTCTAAGACTCTGCCTTAGGGCCATCTCAATCACCATTATAGATCCTATCGATCTCTTTCATCGTAATCCAGAATGGGCAGACCTCTATCAATCCGCATAAAGTTGAATCTGTCTCACAGGTGAATCTTCTCTGGTTAAGGCTGCATATATCGATAAAGTTCTTCCAAAGCTCTTTCGGTATAAGCCCATATCTTTTGATCCTGTATCCTCTATTGATCTTTTTCGCCAATCCTATTGTCTCTAAGAGAGATAATGATCTTCCAAATCGCGTGAGAGATCCAATATCATCAATGCCTAGATAGATCCGCAAGTCCTGGGGTTTTATCATCAAGGATCCTTTTCTTCTCGAGATCTCAATGATGTAGCTAAGAGATTCTGCCATCCATTTCTTCATTGTCTTTCTCCTAGGCTTCTTAGGTCTTCTCTTAATCGTAGAGACCAATGGGGAAATGACAAGGGTCATTTTCTCACCGACTTCAGAGGCATGATATAGATGATCCACGCCTTGTTTAGATAGTAGATCCTGTTCTCAGGGATCGCCACTAGCTTTATCCAGTAGCGTCTAGACTCTTCTATTCGACCGATCAACTTGTCATTCTGTAATAAGACGATCACGTCCTGGCCTTTGAATTCTTCTGAGAAGTCGCTGAATTTAAGATCCTTACGATCCTTTCTTTGAGAAGTCGTTTTTATCTCGTTATTGCTATAATTATTTGGACTGGGTTTTTGGCTCTGGGGGGAGGACATAGATCTCACCTAGCTTTTTTCTCTCTCCTCTAGGACTTGAACTATTAGCATCACTTTCTTTCCTAGAAGATGCTCAAAGTCTTTTCCTAGATAGATCACAGGCTCTTTCCCTGATCTACCTACTCTTCTAGGCCCGATCAAATATATTCTATGTCTATCCGCCTGTATCTTTATTTCAGAGACAGACAGGGGATGAGACATGGTCTCACCAATATATAGTATGTTAAAAAGTATTTAAACTTGATGGTTGATCTAGTTAATTTCCTTATATAGAAACTAACTGATTGGTAAACTATTTTTTGGAATAGGTTTATCAACCTAAAGGATGATAAACCTTTTTTACCTTTCTAGTTTATTAACTAATTGGATTATCATGACTTGTTTCAATTTCAACTGGAATGAGATTCGTGAAAAAATTATCAAAAGATCTTTTCCATTACTTGATACAGAGCTTAGATGGGATATACTGAGATATTTAAAGAAAAAGGGTGAAGACTCGATCTATGGGATTGCCATTGGGATAGGAAAAACTATTCCAAGCGTGATGAAGACGCTACAGCCTTTAATCGGAAAATATATCGTTTATGAGGAAAAGCCTTTTAGACAGAGGAAAAAAGCAACCGTTTATAAGCTGACAGATCTAGGTGAGATAGCTGTTCTAGTGTTGAATGCCCCTGACATTGAGTTGCCACAGCCCTCTACGATACCTGATTTGAGTGATCTCATGAAAATGTGGCTAGATGATGAATGTCTTAGAGAGATCTTGATATCCTTCATTCTTGAGAGCATTGGGCAATCGAATTTAGAAGAAAATTATGAGGATTTGCGTTTAAGTAAGATACAGTTAAAAGGACTTGTGATAGATGGAAACTTTTTAACACTCTTAAAATTGATCTCAACACTAGCATTATTGGATTGGCTTAAAATATTACATGTAAAAGCCGTGGATAAAGATGAGAAAGAGGTTTATGAATATCTAATAACTAGTATCGAGAGTAGGGAAAAACAATATCTTGGATTTCTCGAAGCAAGAGAATACTTACGTAAAGCAATTCATCAAATATCAACCGATAAAAAATATATAGACGTTATTAAAAGATCTATTGAATACATGATTAACGTGCATGTTGGGGATTTTGCAATGTTTTTTGATGCCTACACGAGATTTCTAATCGGTTTAAAAGGTGATAAGAAACTTTTAGAGAAATGGATGAAATTCCGTGAAGAGCTTTTTAATTTTACAGAGGAAATCATAAGAACTCCTATAGAATGATTTTTTATGTTTTTGAGTTAGCTCTTTTTGTCTAAAAATTCATTGTTTTCAGTAGCTCTATATACCTGGGATAATACTGCATGGCCAGGCTGTATAAATTCAAATAATTCTTTTCTAAGATGCTTGTAGGCGTTCTTCCCTGGATGAAATTCACGATCTCTGACGGGATCCCTATGCTTAGCATTTTTGTTGCGACCCATTTTCTCACATACTTTGGATTCACCATCTTGTTCTTGGCTGCCCAGTTAGAGACCCAGTTCTCAGAAGACTTGAAAGGCCTAGGCTTTGTTATAGAGAATATATAAAAGGAATATTTCCTGCCCCGCATGTGGGCCAGGGCATATGTGTAGAAGCCCTTATGATCCTTAAGCCTGGAAGGGTCGTATTCGTTAAGCATCTTTATAATCTCACTAAGCCTGGCCCCAGACTCTATTAGAAGTCTATAGACTAGACAAAGCTCTTCAGATGTTGAACATGCAGCTTTAAGAGTGTTGATGACCTCTTCATCTGTAGGGATCCTCAGGTCAGGCTTTGATTGTTTTGTTTTCAGCTTTTTCCACTCGTCTTCCAATCCTTTAAACTTGAAATAAGCCTTCCAGGCCAGTATAGACCATTTGTTCTCTGTATCAAGATCCTTAGACAAATATCCTAAGTATTGTTTACATGTCTCTTCAGACGTCCCTTTCTCTACACACCATTTGAAAAACTCTGATTTTTCCGACTCGCTGGGCATCTCTAGACTGGGGAAAACCTTGGAAGCGGTCTTTAACCCTCTTGCGGGCTTAGGACCCGATGGCGTAGGCCTGCGTGGGTTCAAATCCCACCCCCCGCATAGATCTTTTGTTTAATATTTATCATATTTAAGTTTTGTTTGGCTTTTTAAAATATTCA
>Ga0080005_117270_pt1 | contig 10838 bp, 7 predicted proteins | sample JossMetagenome_2_FD_69208 | JGI IMG/M metagenome (GOLD analysis project Ga0080005, IMG submission 69208) | Hot spring sediment microbial communities from Joseph's Coat, Yellowstone National Park, USA - JC3_ASED (SPADES assembly) (version 2) | ecosystem: Environmental > Aquatic > Thermal springs >... | reverse complement strand
TGCTTTATTTTTAATCTCTTTTTCAGATATTTCAGCCATTTTTTCTAAAATTTTGTCATTAATAATTGCACTTTCATCTTCTTTAAATTGTTCAATTTCTGTTTTATTATAGATTAAATCTGGTATTTCGTTGAGTAATTTATTTAAACTTTTTATTTTTTTATCTTGTTGACCGTTTATTAATCTTAATAAAATTTTAATTGTATCTATATCATCTTTATATATTATTTTAGTTGAAGAAGCATTATATGGAGATAAAGAATTATAGAATTTTACAACTTTAATTAAATCATCTATTGTAGACTTTAATTTAATAATTTGTTTTAATAAATTTTCATCATTTATAGAATCTAGGTTGTTGAAATAATAATAAAATCTTATTTTTCTTATTTTATCATCATATTTTTTTATCCAATTTTCTGCTGATTTTATATCTCTTTTAAGTTCATCTAAATCTATACTCAGATCTTCTTCATTAACATATAATGATTTTAGATCATTTTTAACTTTATTAAAGAATTCTTTAAAATTATCCTCTTCAGCATTTTCATCTTTTAGAGTAGTCTCTAATTCTTCTTCTATATTTTTTATATCTTTTTGTTGTGATAACAATCTATTATATTTAATTAATGTCTTCTTTAAATTTGGTAAAAGACCTATAGAATCTATAATCAATCCTGTTTCCTTTCCAGGATAGGGTCTATTTACTCTTCCAATAGCCTGAAGTAATTTATGACTATAAATTGGTTTATCTAAATACATAACTCTTAATTTGGGATAATCAAAACCTGTAATAAGCATGTCTGTTACTATTAAAATCCTTGGATCTGATAAATTCTTGAATTTATCTATAATAGTTGAATTAATTTCATCAAAATCTTTACTTCCATATTTATTTCTTAATTCTTCCATATATTGTCTAATATCGGGATCTGTTTCATTATAATTATATGTCATTACTATTTCAGACCAATTTTTAGCTTGTTCTCCAAATGTTTCAATTAGATGTTTATCAAGATACCTTTTCATTAATACACATGCTTTTCTATTAGCCATTACTATCATGGCTTTAAATCTAAATTCTGATATTTTAGTATTAAAATCTTCTTTTGATTTATTGTTTATATCTACTGTTTGTGTATCTTCTAAAATATGTTCTGTAATATATCTGGCTAATGCATCAATTCTTTTTGGATTTAGTAGAAATACCTTTATTTCATTTATTATATTTTTTAACTGCTTATCAGGAATATTAATATTATCTTGTTCGAAATATTCACTAATATCTTTTCCTTCTCTTTCATTTTTCAAATATTCTTCTATATAATTTTCGATTTCATTCTCATCTAGTTGGAATCTTATACTATTTTCTCCTTCCTTTATAGATTTATATATTATTGGTAATGTAGCTCCATCTTTAATTGAATCATTTATAGAATAGGCATCTAAATAAAATTCATTCAGATCTGGATAAGAAAATTCTTTCAAAGTGTTTTTATCTTCGTTAAGTATTGGTGTTGCGGTAAAACCTATAGTTATAGCATTGGGAAATGCTAATTTTCTAATGGAAGCTAGTCTACCATATTGACTTCTATGTGCCTCGTCAATTAAGAATAATATTTCTTTTTTATTGGGAGCTCCTAATTTAAAACATTCTTTTAATTTTTCATCATTATTTAATTTAGACAATCTTTCAACAATTTTGTTATATTCTTGAAAATTTGTAATTTTAAGATTTTCTAAATATTCATCTTTTAATTCACATAATAAGTTAATTATTCCTTTTCTTTCTTCATTTTCTAAATCTCCTTTTTGAAATTTTTGTATAGTTACTATATAAATTCCACGTGGGGCAGTTTTACCAATGGAAAATTCAGATTCTTTAATTTGTTTTATTAATTGATGAAGTTCAGATATACTATTAATCTTGGTAATATTTTTATAATTGGTTAAAAGTTTATCATATATTTTAGAGAAGACATCTGAATGTTGTTTTTCCAGGTCTTGTCTATCTACAACTATGAAAATTATAGGATTTTTATCTGAGTAATTAAGTAAGAACTTGTAAGCTATAAAAAACATCGTATAAGTTTTTCCACTTCCAAGCCAATGCCAAATTAAACCTCTATTTTTATTTGATTTTCCATCTAGATATTCTTTTATTCTGTTAAAAGATTTTTCTGCAGCTCTATATTGATAATATCTGGCAGCTATTCTATAATAATTATTGTCAGATTTTATTACAAAGACATAATATTTTAAAAAATTTAATAAAGTAGTAGGATTTAAAAAATCATATATATTATTATTTTTTCCATCTATTTTCCATACTTGTAGATTTTTTTCTCTAGGTTTATTATCATAGTTTGGAAAAATAGGTACATAACCTTTTTCCATACCAATTGCAAATCCTATATGAACCATTTTAGCAAGTTCTGGAGCTTTTATTTCATATATAGAAAGTTGATTTAATGCTTCATATTCAGAATCTGGAAGTTCTTTTTTTATTTCTACTAAAGCTAATGGAATACCATTTATAAATAATGTAAAATCAGGTTCAATAATATCTATACCCTTAAATTTTAATTCATGAGCATAAATAAATGAATTTTTGGATATATTGTTATAGTCAATAAGTTTTAAATTAAGACTAGTAGAGGGGTCTTCAGGATTATCAATGGTTATACCATGTTTTATATAATCGGAAAATTCCGATAAAGTAGAGTTTTGAATTTTTCTTTTTATTTCATTCAAGATCTTATTTATATCGATATTAGATAGCTTATCAAATATATCTTTATTTATCTCTTTTATTTTTTTATCTAATTCTTCCTCTATGATATAAGTAGGAGAAATACTATGTTCTCTAAGATCAGGATAAAAATTAATAATATTTTTCCATCCTAGTTTTTCAATATTCTCCATAAAGTACTTATGATCCACTGAAATCTCGAGCCTCATTTTAGGTTGTCTATTGTGGTCGAATTTACCCTTATCTTGCCTGTCATTAAGGCCACTAATAATTTTTCTTTCAATTTCTTCATATAATCTAAATATTTTGTTTCAGACTCAATTCTTTTATCAATTGTTGAAAGTATTTCTGCTATTTTCTTCTGTTCTTCTAATGGAGGAAGAGGAATTTTAAGATTTTTAATATCTCTTAAATGTAAATTTTTATTAGTTGATCCTTTTGTTGCAATCTTAACTTGTTTTATAACAACTTCAGAGTTTAATATATATGTTAAAAAAGCAGAATTTACTTTATGAGTGTCTGGTTTAATTAAAACAATACTATAAGACGCTATAAAAGGTTGCTCAGTTGTTACTAATTTTGCATGTCCTATGCTTCCAAATCTAGAATATATAATATCTCCTTTTTCTACATTAAATCTTCGGGCATAATATTCATAATCTTCCTTACTTATAAATTCTAAATCAGGGTCATTAAGATCAAGATAAAAATTAAGATCTGGATATTTTAGCATACATTTAATTGAAACAAATGGTATTCCATTTTTCTGTTTTTTTGGCATTTTATGGTCAATATCTGCAATTTTAGTGGTTACTTCCTCTAGCTTAACAATTTTCCACTCCTCAGGTATTCTTCCAATCTCTGTATCTTTAAATTCTTTATGCCACATCTTTCCAGTAATTAGTAAATTTAATGTTTTTTCTTTTAATAGTTTTAGTTTTTCAATTAAATTTGTTGTATCTGTAATTATGGAATCTACAGTATTAAGAATTTTTACAATTTTCTTTTGTTCTTCTAATGAGGGGATGGGGATTAATAAATTCTCAAAAGTCTCTTTATTTATATGTGGTATACCTGTTCCTTTAGTTCTTTGTTTAAGAGTTTCGGTTTTTTTTAAGAGATAATAATATAAGTATTTAGGATAAATAATATTCTTATTACATTTTATACATACAAACGTAGAGGCTACTATACCTTTAAATCCTATAAATAAATCACCTGCTCCTGATCCATCCCATATCATAAGTATATCTTCTGGTTCAGCAACAATTATCTTATTTTCATTTGGATTTACATATTTAGGTTCAGATTCTCCTCTTAAATATTCGGTAGTTAGATATGGAAGATAATCATCATTCTCTTTTTTAATATAGAATCTTTTAGGTTTAATTCCTTTCCTATATATAATAATATCTTTTAATTTTCTTACATTCCAATCCTTAGGAAATTCTATAAGTTCATTATTATATTCAACCATTTTTATTAACTATAATTCTAATTATTTCTTCTAATTCTTTTTCCTTTTCTTCTCTTTCCTTTTTAATTTCCTCTATATTTTTCCATAATCCTTCTATTTCTTCTATACTTACAGAATTATTATCCTGAATTTTTGTAACATAAGTGGATACATTTAAATTGTAGTCATTTTTTATTATTTCTTCTATATCTACTACTCTAGAAAAACCTGGTACTGTTTTAAATTCTCTATATGTTTCTACTACCTTTTGGATATGCTCATCGCTTAGTTTATTTAATTTTCTAACTTCAGGATGTTTAATATAAAGATCTGTTGCATCTATAAAAAGAATCTTTCTTTTTCTATCCTCCTGTTTTTCTTTGTTAAATATTATTATTATTCCAGATGCTTGAGTATTATAAAATAATTTTTCTGGAAGTAGAATTATCGCTTCTATTAAATCATCATTAACAACCTTTTCTCTGATTGCTTTTTCTTTTCCTCCTCTAAATAAAGCACCTTGGTCTAGTATAACTCCAACTTTCTTTTTAGCATAATATAACATCAACTGTATCCATGCCCAATCTGCAGTATTATTTGGAGGAAAACCATATTTGTAAATTTTACGTAAACTAATATCATTACCTAATGTTTCTTCACCATATCCATCTTGATTCCATGGTGGATTAGCTACAACATAATCAACCTTAAATTGTGAATTTTCATCAAACTTAAGCTTTTTTAGACTATCCCCTACCTGAATTTTTACTAAATTTTTTTCAATTCCATGTAATACAAAGTTTAATTTAGCTATTGCTGCCATGTCTGGATTATATTCTTGTCCAAATAGTCCAACTCTACCACTTTCTTTTGTATATTTATAAGCTTCTATTAACATTGCTCCAGATCCCATGGCAGGATCTAATATATCAGACCCAGGTTCTGGATCAATTAATCTTATCAATAATTTAATTACTTCATATGGTGTATATACTTCTCCTTCTTTACCTTTAGTTGGAGCAAATTGAGCTAAAATATACATGTAAGCATCTCCTAAAATATCATAATCAACATTAGAAAAATCCAACTTATCAAATATTCTTTTTATTTGATCGAGTCTAGCTTTATGTTCGCTTTCTAAATGTGAAATTCCTAATTTATCTAATAAAGCTTTCATTAAGTCTTTGTTTATAATATCTGGATTTAGTTCAGCAAATCTTATTAAAGCATTTTGGAGTTCTTCTAAATAATTACTTTTCTTAGTTACTTCTTTCCATGTTATTAATTCTCTAGTATTTTCATCATACATCTTAAATTCAGAGTTTGCTACAATATAAGCTTCTTCTCTAGATAACCTTTCTTCTTTAATTATTCGATTAACTTCACTTTCATATCTATCACTTATGGCTTTATAGAAAAGAAATATTAATAATGATCTATAATCTAGACCTGTTCTAATTAAATCAGCACCCTGTTTTAAAGCTGCAAATAAATCTTTCTTTGATAATTTAGTCGAGTTATTTAAGTAATCATTAATTTTCTTTTCCATATATTTTATCAATCTATTAAGGGTTTATAAAGATAAAAGTAATATCTATAGTTAAAATATTCCTGTTCTAAAGATTAGAACATTATCCTATAATTTTTGTTAGTATAAATTCTCTTACTTGGCTTATCCTAATATTCTGATATCTTCAATTTATATTTTGGCAATATTTACATGTTAGTAAATTTTATATATGTATAATTACAATTAGTATAATTATGATTATACAAAATTTCAAGGATAGAAAAGAAGAATTAACCCTGCTTAATAGATATTTAAATAGTGATAAATTTGAGTTCATAATAATTTATGGTAGAAGGAGAATTGGTAAGACAGAATTGGTATTAAAAGCTACAGAAAAAATGAAAAGAATATATTATTTAGCTTTAGAAAAGAATAATTTGGATAGATTTTATAATTTATGTTTAAATTATTTTCCAGAATTAAATAAATATAAAAAAGATTGGGGAGTATTATTTGATTTTTTAAAAGATAAAGTAGATGTTATAATTATTGATGAATTTCAAAATTTAATAAAAGAAGATAAAAATATATTAAATATTTTTCAAAATATTGTTGATAATATATTAAAAAATTCTAAAATAAAATTAATAGTAGTTGGATCTTCAATATCAATAATAAAATCTAAAGTTTTAAGTTATAAAAGTCCTTTATACGGTAGAAGAACATTATCATATAAATTAAGACCAATATCTTTCTTTGATTTAAAAGAATTCTTTCTAGATAAAAATATATTAGAATTAATAGAAATATATGGATTTGCCAGTGGAAATCCTTATTATTTATCAAAAATAAATGGAAATTTTTGGGATTGGTTAGATAAAGAGTTAAAGGAGAAAACGTTTATATTAGATGAAGTAGATTTTTTGATGAGATATGAATTTGAAAATCTAAGTTTATACAAATCAATTTTGGAAGCTATTTCATTTGGTAAAAATACTATAAAAGAAATTAAAGATTATATAAAGGTTGAGAGAACTGATTTAAGTCCATATTTAAAAAATTTAATTGAAGTAGAATTAATAAAAAGAATTGTTCCAATAGATCAAAAAATAAATTCTAGAGCAGGTAGATATTATATAAATGATAACTTTATTAGATTCTGGTTTAGATATATTTATCCAAATTTAAGTTCTATAGAAGAAGGTATATTTGATATCGATACTATTAAAAAAGATTATAATAGATATTTAGGATATGTATTTGAAGATATAGCAAAACAATTTTTAATAAAAAGTAAAATGTTTAAATTTACAAAAATTGGAAAATGGTGGTATAAAGATAAAGAAATAGATTTAGCTGCATATAATGAAAATACAAAAGATATATATTTAATAGAATGTAAGTATTCTGATAATATAGATTCAAAAGAAATATTGGAAGATCTAAAGGAGAAATCTGAATATATAAATTTAGATATAAAAAATAAATATTATATAATATTTGCAAAAAGTTTTAGAGAAAGAATTAAAGGAGAGAATTTATATTTATTTGATTTAAAAGATTTAGAAAATATAATATATCGAATATAAGAATTACATAATTTGTTATTATCAATTATTGAACTAAATAGATTGGCATTATACTTATAATAGATATAGATCTTGAATTCTTTATTTCATAATATTTTATTAAATATCTTGCAAAATTATCAATTAAGAAAATTTTTTAAAATTTGCTAGAATAATATAATCATTTTTGAAATAAAAAAATCTAATAAAAGCTAAAATAGTTATAACTCAAAAAGGTCATAAAAGTCCCAAGTCTTCTTAATATTAGATCTATTATTGTCATATCTAAACTCAGAAGGGTCATAAAAGTCCCAAGTCATCCCAATATTATATCTACCATTGTTATATTTAAATTCACCAATATATTTACTTATTTCTGGATTTTCTTTTATTGGCTGGTTTGGATCCATAGAAACAATTGCTCTTATATGTATATATTGCTTACCCATATCTGTAAGTACTCCTGGATTTAATATATTATATATATCTAAAATTTCATTTCTTATGTTTTGTACAAAAGAAGCACTCTGAGACGGATCGTATAATTCAAAATTTATCTTACTATAATCAGTGCATTTAACTTTATTAGGTAAATATGGTGAGTTTGAAAGACACCTAATTCCTTTATCTTTATCATAAACGTCTGCATCAATATAATATCCACACCACATAGGTTCATTACCACGTTTATTACAATATAAATCTATTACTGCAACAAGTCCTTTTATTTCAGATAGATTAGCCTTTTCTTGTGCATTTTTAGCCATTTCGTTTAATAAGTCCCCTAGTTCTTTTGTAGGATATTCTAACCTCTTATTAACTTCTTCTTGTATTATTTTTTCAGAACTTTTATATGATCGTTGGCCGTCCATATTATTACACTATATAGGAAAAATTTATAAATTTATCTTATGCCATAGTTATGTAATTGTAATAAACAAATATTTTTAAAAATAAAATATCTATAACTATAAAAATAAAAATTAACAACTGAATAATTAAAGATCAATCCATAATAATTAATTGACTTATATTTAAGTTCTCTAGATAGTATGTTAAATAATTTAAATATTGGGATATAATATAAAAAATTCTTGAAAATTTTTGTTAAATATATACTGTCTTTACAAAGTTAATCTAAAAATAATTTAAAAATCTTTATTTTTTATTATATTCTTTTATGAAAGCTTCAGTAATAGTTATTGATTATAAAAGAAAGAAATATATATTAGATGCATTAAAAAGTATTAAAAATCAAAAAGGAATTGATTTAAATGATATTGAAGTAATTGTAGTAAAATATTATCAAGATGAAAAAATAGATAATTATATTAAAGAAAATTTTCCTAATCATAAAATAATAAATTTAGATCCAAACGATCCAGATCATTATGTCGGAAGAAATTATTCTGAAGGAATAAAAGCTTCTTCAAATAATTTAATATTCTTATTAGATGATGACGATATGTTTGCTGAAAATAAAATTAGTAGAATATTTGATATAGTAAAAAATATTAAGGATGAAGAATATATGATTGCACATAGATTAATTCCAATAGATATAAATGGAAATATAATTAAAGAAAATAAAAGTATTATAAAAAAGATTAAGGAAAAAATATTTGATTTAGTAAGTGTTGGTGGAACAATAGGAATAATATTTCATACAAAGAATAAGGATGAATTAGCAGAATATTTAAGGAATATATATTTTGTTGTTGATAATAGTTTAATATGCTATTTTAAAACTAAAGGTGAAATAATAAAGATAAAAGATGAATTAACATATTATAGAAGACATAATCAAAGTGCAAGTATTAGTTTTAATAAAGATAGCCTTGAAAAACATTTGAAAGATTTTATATATATTTATGAAAGATTAAAATGCAAAAGAGCTTTAGATTATATAATAGGATTAAAAATGGAATTAAATACTGTTTATAATACAAATTATAAAATATCTATAAAAGAATACCTTCAATATTTAACAATATTAGATAGTAATATAATAAAAAGAATTACTCATACATTATTATATTTATTCTTTAGGAATAAATTAAGAAAATATTATCTAAATAGATATAATTACATAGATTTGGAAATAAATGATCATTTTTAAATAAAATTTTATAATATCTTTATAATGAAGAAAAACTCATCGGCTGATAAATGATGAGGGTCTTGAGCTCAGATTTTTTAATATTTTATAAAAACAATTATTAATGGAAGAAGAATTGTATGCAACAAAATATGAACTTTATATTTCTTTAATAATTACATTGATAGTTATTGCAATAATAGCAAATACATTAATCAATTTACCATATAAAAATCTATATTACATGTCAACATTAATTATATTAATATTAATTGTTATAGATGTCTATGTATATTTATCATATAAAGGAAAAATACCTTTATATAAGGTAAAAAGAAAAGATTAGTTCTTTTTAGATTTTACAATATCTAAAGCTCTTATTTTAACTAAATCCTCAATTCTATTATATAATAATGATTCAGCTAACTTATATTTATATTCAATATCTTTATATACCATATATGCTTTCTTTATTTGATTATTTCTTATATATTCATCAAATATTTTCTTTCTATCAATAATATCTTCCAAAATATTTAATATATCATTATCCTTAAATGACATTAATAGTAACATTTTTGCTTCATTATCTTGAATTTTATTAAATAATTTTTTCGCATGTAATCTATACAAACCAATTAACATGATTAAATTGTTAATCATTTTGTCAATCTTCATAAATTATCATTAATAAAAAAATTTATAAATGAAACTACCTAGTGATCTTAACAGAATCTAATTCTTCCTTATATTTCTTACCAGGTCCTTCAGTAAAATATTTATATACGGGTTCTAATTTATTTGCCAACCATTTTCCAACAGCTTTCTTTAAATCCATTGGATGTATTTTTCCTTCAATCCAATCTTTTCTTAGATCCCATAAATTATTATATATTTTTCTTTCTCCAGTTTTTTCATTAATTATTTCAAATTCAATATCTTTATATGAATATTTATATAATTCATTAGATTCTTTATCAATTATTTTATATATTTCATCCCAATTTATTTTATTAGTATTCTTTAATTCTTCATATATATCATAATTTATTTTTTCAATATTTTCTATTTTATATAAATTATTTTCATATAAATATTTTATTATTCCATAACCTTCCTGATCTCTAAATATTAAATATTCAACTATTTCCCATATAGGATTGAATTCCAACTCCCTTTGAGGACAAAATGCTTTATTTATTTTATCAATAACTTCTGAAGGACTATCATGAACAAATATTGCAGAACCTGGTATTGATTTTGACATTTTTAATTCAGATAATTCTTCCTTAGCTTCTTTTATATTTCCAGATTTTAATTTTTGAAATGTTTCATATGGTAATTGTAGATTTGTTATTAATTGATGATGTACTGCAATTAAATCATAATTTATTTTATCAGCATATTCAATTGTAATTACATGTGCTTTTCTTTGATCAATTCCAGCATGTGCA
>Ga0080005_126069_pt1 | contig 10845 bp, 15 predicted proteins | sample JossMetagenome_2_FD_69208 | JGI IMG/M metagenome (GOLD analysis project Ga0080005, IMG submission 69208) | Hot spring sediment microbial communities from Joseph's Coat, Yellowstone National Park, USA - JC3_ASED (SPADES assembly) (version 2) | ecosystem: Environmental > Aquatic > Thermal springs >... | reverse complement strand
GGAGACGCTGGCCGTGAGGGCCGTGAAGCTCTCAGCCAAGTACCTCTCCACGACCAGAACCTTCGCCGTGAGGGCGAACTCCTACTTCAACTGCACGACCCCCTTCACCGTCAGCCTGACGAACGCCTTCCTCAACTCCTCCGCGATAGACATCCTCGTCAGGGACAGGCTGTCCTTCAACAGGACGACCTACCCGGTCGCCCCCGTCTACATAGGGAACGAGACGGTCGGCGCCTACGCGTACCGTGTCTACCGCATCTCCGGCGCGACGGCAACGGGCTCGTTCTACGCCTTCAGCGTCACGCCGAACGCGCTGTACGGCTCCAAGATGAAGTCTAGGAACTTGGAGACCGCCAAGGCCTTGGTCGGCGAGCCCGTGACGGTCGTCCTCACGGCGACGGCCAACGTCACGGTACTGGAGACCAAGGCGAGCTACCTCAACGTCAACAACGCCACGCTGGCCTTCCTCTCGCCCGGGACCTACACGATAGTCGCGAACGCGACGGACCTCCAGAACCTGATAGTCGGCCTCCAGCAGTTCAAGCTGACGGTCGGATACGGCGCCTTCTCCGTGAGCTTCGTTGACGTGGACGGGAAGCCCTTGGACTACGAGACCGTCACCCTCTCCGTCAAGAACCTGAACACGGGCGAGGCCAAGTCCCTGAGCGCCAAGGCGAGCGCCGCGCTCACGCAGATGAAGTGCGGCGTCCACTCCCTCTCCCTGAGCTTCAAGGGGCTGACGGTCGGCTCCGCGAGCTTGGACCTCTGGATAGGCACCAACGGCACGACGGTGACCGTGCCCTGCTCGGCGAAGAGGCTCCCGGCCGACTACAGGGGCGTCGCTAGGAGCCTGATCTTCGAGGCGGACAAGAGGCTCGTAAGCGTCGCCACGGAGAGCAAGCGCCCGTACGGCATCACCAAGGTGCTCCTCGACGGGAAGGGCGCCTTCAAGCTCCTGATAGACTACTACGGCTACAGGCCCACGAGGGTTGACGTCAGGGCGAACGTGACGATAGCGAGCGCCAACTGGGACGGGTACTACCTCGCGATAACCGGCTTCCTCGGCTCGGTCGGCGAGATAACCGTCACCGACCTCTACAGGCTGAGGGTGGACGCGTACGACAGGCTGGGCAACCCGCTCCCCCTGCCCTCCCACGCCCTCGTCAACGGCTCACAGTACTCCCTGCCGTCCTTCGAGCTCTACGTGCCCCCCGCCTACTACAACGTGACCCTTCCCCCGAGCGTGGGGGGCTTCCAGCTCTACTCTTGGGCCGACGGGCTGAGGAGCGCCAGCAGGGTCGTGGACGTCTCCACCAAGGACGTGGCCCTCAAGTGCTACTACAGGGTCCCGACTAGGGCGGAGGTCGGGGCCTATCAGGTGACCTCCCTGACGTCCCTGACCTCCCTCTGGGAGTGGCTGAGCAGGGTGGTGGGCAGGGCCTTCGGCCTGCAGGCCGACGAGACCTACTCCACGGTCTACTTGGACGGCAGGCTCCTCGACTACTACGGCAACGGCGCGCCCGGCAGGCCGTTGCTCCTGAGGCTCTACATCGCGGCGGGCGGGAACAGATCCCTCTTGGCCGAGCTCTCCCTAGTCACGGACGCGAGCGGCTACTTCAGGACGCCCGACCTCAAGCTCATCAGGAACGCGACCTACGAGGTCGAGGTCTCGTACTACGGAGACGACGTCTACGTCGGCACCTCCAAGGCGTACAGCTTCGAGGTCTCCGCCCTCCCCGTAGCGCCAGCCCCCGTGGCCGCGATCCCCACGACCACGTTAATAGCTGTTCTGGTGGGGGTCGCCGCGGCGGTCGCGGTAGCCCTCGCGGTCACCAAGGCCGTCAAGCACGCGGTGGAGGAGGCCTTCGAGGAGCGCAGGAGGTTCGTGAAGCACAGGCACGCGGTAGAGGCCAGCCCGGAGCCCCAGACTCGGATGCGGTTCGTCAAGCGCAAGGAGTTCGTGAGGAGAGCGGAAGAGGACTGAAGCCCAAACCCCCTCTTTTTTCCTCCATGCGCACAGCTGTGAGCACAATTCGGCGCCGAATTGTGAGACCGCCCGTCGCTTGGCCAACGGTCACCCGGGTGACCGATGACCGTTCCGTTTTCGGGGCGTATTGGTGCACAATTCATGTTAGTTCTGTCTACTCGCGTCCCTAGAGAGCTGTGTGTACACATCGTTTATGAAGCGATGGAGGGGAGGCCGATGGAGTTCATGGTAGACAAACTTCACATTAACTGTGCACAACGCCCCTAGAGGCAACTGTGTACACATCAGCTGATGAGGCCGGTCCGAACATGCGCTTCATCGGGCTGTAGACGGAACCCGCATCAACTGTCTACACGGCCCCTAGGGCGACTGTAGACAATTGCTGAGCGCGAAATTCCTCAGTCCTCGGGCAGGAGGGCGTAGACCTTCTCCAAGCCCCTCATCATGGCCTCCAGATACCTTCGGGACTCCCCCGTCACGACTCTGGCCTTGAGCTCCGAGAGGGAGAAGGCCCTCTCGACCTCCTCTATCGCCTTTATCGCATGGGCGTACTTCTCGGCCCTCTCCCTCACGTACCTCTCGGCGGCCTCCTTGGACCAGAGGAGCCCGCAGAGGCAATGGCCCCTCTCCCTCGCCTCCCTCGCGGCGTGGACGCACGGGCACTCCTTGTCCTTGTTGAGCTCGTGGAGCTCCTCGGGCGCGGTCGTGCCAGCGCCCCGGGTCAGGGGGCGGCAGGGGCAGTAGGGCCTCCCGTACCTGTCCAAGTTGACCAGCAACTTGTAGACTATCGACTTGAACTGGGAGGTGTTGGGGTGCCTGACGAGCCCGTTGGCCTCCGCGAAGGCCCTCAGCCTCTCCAAGAGTCTGGGGAGCTCCGGGTGGGCCCTGACGTAGGCCTCCTTGAAGAGCTCCTCGACGAATGAGAAGTCGCCGGTCAGGGGGACCCCGGTCCAAGAGACCTTCCCGTTCACCCTGAAGGCGGGGGTCGCGTCCACCTCGAAGGGCGGCTCCACGTAGGTCGCGTTGTATATCGCCGCGCTCACGTTCTCGAACCCGGCCACGAGCTCCGAGACGAACTCCACGGCTAGGGGACAGGCCCCGCAGTCGTCCTCCACGACCAGCTCCACGAGGATGGGGCGGTGCCTCGGGATGTCTAGGCCCTTCGCGTAGGCCCTCTCCCCACCGTTGAGCTTCTCCAGTATGACCGGCTTCATCCTCTCCAGAAGGCCCCTCCCCGGCACCAAGTAGAGCCTGCCGTTCACGGGCTCCGCTAGGGGGTGCGGAGGCGGGCTCGCCGCGTCGGCCACGCCCCTCACCACTCCTCGTCCTCAGCTCGGATCGCCCGAGTCGCCCTCACGAACCCCTTCCTCTTCACGAAGCGCATCTCGTTGCTCGTAAACGAGGACGCACAGCTGTGCATACCGGGCGAGGCCAGCCCGAAGAAGAAGCCCACTAGGGAGGAGATCCCGAAGACGCCGGCCGAGGCCAGCGCGTCGCTCAGGCTCTGCACGTTGCCGGCCAACCAAGCCACGAACCTCCCCACCGCCTCGTTGACCATTGCCCAGTTGACTTGGAAGACGCCCATCTGCCAGAAGACCACGAGCGGCAGGAGGAGGAGGCCGAGGCCGAGCAGGACGTACTTGCCCAGCTTCCTGCACACGTAGCCCACGAGCGCCCCCACCGTGAAGCCGCCTATCGCTTGGAGGGCCACGACTTGGAGGTCCACGCCCAACCCCCGAGGGTCTGTTCTGCAAAGCAAGACTTATATCTTATCCTAGCCCATGAAAAGGGCGAGGAGGCGAGAGAAGTGGGCTTCATAAGGCAGTTGCTGACGATAGTGTTCGTGGCCATGGGCGTACTGGGGATACTCGGCGTCCTCTACGGAGCGACGGCCCTCGAGCTCACCGCAGAGGCCCTCATGACGATAGCCCTCGGGGCCCTCGCGATAGCGGCCGGCTACGGCCTCTACGCTGGGAAGAAGTGGGGCTGGGCCCTCGCCGCCCTCCTGACGGTCCTCAACATGTTCAGCGCCTACACGATGGGTAGCATGTACGTCCTCGCCTTCAACTTAATAGTGCTGATCCTGTTGCTCATGACCGCTAGGGAGTTCACGGTGCGCCTGCCCGCCCCATCCCTGCCCAAGACCGCCGCTGGCTTCGCCTTCGTCGAGGAGAAGCGCCACTTCGTGAAGAGGAAGCGGGAGTGAGGGGCGAGGGAGCGACGACCGCGACGAGGAGGCTGTTGCTCGTCGATCTAGAACAGCCCGGCGCCCTCTTCGAGCTCGAAGTGGACGAGGAGAAGAAGATCGTGAAGGGAATGCGGAGGCTCGAAGCGCCGCGCCCCTGACCCGGAGGACCCCACGCCTCCACCCCTCTTTTTTACCCTCGCCGGAGTCGCCGGAGGGGCCCCCTTGCCGCGGCGCCTCGTTAAGGTGACCAAGAGGCTTTTGAGCATCCTGAAGTCCAAGAGGGTTCTGGAGAGGTACCTCTGCTGTTGCATCTGCGGCCGCCCGTTCAGGGAGGGGGACAGGGCCCTGAGCGTCGCGAGGGCCAAGGCGAGGAGGAAGTGGTACTGCCTCCCCTGCGCTAGGAGGTACGGGGTCTGGCAACGCTCGAGCTCCCGCGAGCGGGAGGTCGAGGAAGTCGGGACAGAGCCTCACTAGTCTGCGCTATAAATTGAATATTGCAGTATTGCACGAGGCTACGGCCAAGACCCCTCGATCCTCGAGACCTTCACGGAGGGGCTTACCCTCCACCTCCCCTCCCTCTCGTCGTAGTAGACGGCCCTCGCGTCCAGCAACGCTTGCGCCAAGGCCCCGAACCTCGGGGGGATCCTGAGGGCGAGGAGGAGGACGTTCGGCTCCCTCTCCCTCCCCAAGATCTCTTGGAAGGCCCGCCACTCCCGCTCGGGGATCGTGAACCTCCGCCCCCCGACCTCCACCACCAGATCGCGGGAGATCGCCTTAGCGGGGCCGGGGGCAGGCGTGGTCGGCGTGGACGGCCTGACCTCGGACGCGAGCCTCTCACCGTAGCGCATGAAGAGCTCTTTCACGAGCTCCGGCACGGAGAAGCCCAAACTCTTGGCCAATCTTTTCAGCTCGGCGTAAAGCTCTCTCCTCACGCGTAGGAGTGCATAGTGCTTGCTTTGATACCTCTTCACGGCTTCCCTGAAACTCTCGGAGGAGGGCATGGATCCGCCCCAACGTCCCCCTCGATTCCTTATATTACACACGTAATATAAAGTGACCCACGTTCATAAAGTTGTCGGCCTTCAGAGCAATCCTATATTACGTATGTAATATACTATATTACGTGCGTAATATAAGATGATCCCTCACAAAAGCGTCGATCTATCATGCGCACAGCTGTGCGTCGATGTGAAACTCCCGTTCACAGCAGAACGACAACAGAACGACAGCAGGACAGAGATAACAAAACAGAAATACCTCCCTGAGGAGATTTGTTTGTGAAACATATATGGACGTCGTAATATACAGCAGTCCTGAAGAGCTCAGCTCCTTGCTGGAGTCGCTCGGCTTCCGAGTCTCCAAGCACCCCACCCACTACGACGCCAAGCTCAAGCACGATCACGGCAGGTTCCACATTAAATGCAGAAGCTCGGACAACAAAATGGTGTGCGACCTCCACTACGATAGATCCCTCCACTTCTTGGGGCTTGGAGTCGATTACGAGCACAGGCCGAGGCAGTTCTACGAGGACGTGCTCCGGCCCGCTCTTAGGTCGAGGGGGCTCGAGAGCAGAGTGGTCGTCTACGGATCCGAGGCTTTGACTAGGCGGTAGGCTCTTCATGTTTAATGACTTAAAAGCGAAGCTCTAGGCAGGCGAATAATTTAAAAAGCCGAGCCACATCGTGTTAAACACGAAGGCTGTGGAGCGAAGGTGGTTTGATGGCGGCGCGATCTGCGCTCCTAGTCGCCTGCGGAGTGCTGGTGGGCATGCTCTTGTACTCCCTGCTGTCGCCCCACGTCCCGGCGATCCCGATAATGCACCCGGTGGTCATCGGTGGCGGCCTCGCCGCGGCGCTGGCGCTCGGGGTTCTGATAGGGAGGGCGACCGTCAAGCTGCAGAGGCTCCCGCTGAGCGGGAGGGTGTTCCAAGAACCGGCTGGCTCCGCCTTGGTCGAGATCGCCCTGAGGAGGTACGGGGGCGGTAGGAGGTGAGCGAGGTACCCCTAGACATAAGGGTGATGGCGGAGAGGGTTGCGGAGACCGTCAACAGGGCGCTCATGAACCTCAAGTCGGAGCTGAGCGCGGAGATAGAGAAGGTCAAGGCTAGGCTGGCGGCGGTCGAGACAGAGGTGGCGGCCCTCAAGTCGGGCCACGTGAAGGACGTGGTGAAGGGGATTCTAGAGCTCAAGACAGACGAGCTCTCTACGTCGGTCGGAAAGGCCGTGGCTGAGGCGGTCGAGAGGGCGGTCAGGGCCGAGCTCGAGAGGCTTTCGGAGAGCGCGAGGGCTCTCAACAGCTCCGTGGCGGCCCTAGCGGCGAGGGTCGAGGGTCTGGGCCTTCAGGTGAAGGAGTACGGGGAGAGGGCTCAGACCTTGGCCGCGAGCTTCGAGGTGACCTCTAAGCACTTCGGGGAGCTGAGCAGGAGCGTGAGCGCCTTGGCCGAGGCCCTCGGGGGGGTGAAGGGCGAGCTCTCGGCGGTCAGAGGGGATCTGGGCAGGGTGTTCGAGCAGATCAGGATCGACCACGACACCATCAACACCATGGCCGAGCGGATCGGCGAGATGTACTCGGCCATAAAGGAGCGCACGGACTATCTGATGCGCCGGAGCAGAGGTGAAGGGGCGGAGGTCGAGGGCTCGTGTACGTCAGGCCCGAGGACATAATCGCGGAGATAAGGAAGGGCTTCCCGACGGAGAAGATCACGGCCCTCGAGAGGCCGGAGGCCCCTAGGATCGCGGCCGTCAACGAGAACCTCTACGGCGTGCCCGTCTACGTCTACGGGGAGGGCTTCAGGGGCCAGTACCTCAGGCACGCGTACATAGACCGGATGGGGGTGAGGTACTGGGCGATAGAGACGGGGCGCGTGAGCGTCTACGGGGAGCTCAGGGACGGGAGGCTGGTCCCCCTAGTCGTCATGGGCCTGCCCACCCTCTACGTCTTCGAGCTCAAGCCGAAGGACTTCGTGAACTTCGTGAGGGAGGAGGTGCCGGTCGGCTACATCGAGTGTCAGGAGAGGCAGATGATCAACTTGGACAGGGTCATGAGGGCTGAGGACCCCGTGCTGGTGATAGACAAGTACGACCTCCTGAGGATGCCGACGACGCCGACCGAGTACTTGGAGAGGATGAAGGAGCTGGTCTCCATGGTCGAGTCCCTCCAGAGGGCCCTGTGGGAGAGCGAGAAGGCCGTGATGGACTACAGGGCCAACGTCAACATGCTGACCGCTAGGATCGCGAAGCTCCAAGAGCTCCACGTCTGGTTCGAGGAGAGGACCGTCAAGCTCGCGTCCGAGGTGACCTCGATACAGTCCGACCTCCTGAGGCTGAGGGAGGAGATAAAGACGAGGGGCGTGGAGACGGAGGCGATGGAGGAGACGACGAGGAGGCTCAGGGACCTAGTGGACAGGGTCTCGGGCCTCCTGACCGACCTCGTCGCTTGGGGGGAGGAGTTCAGGAGGGCCTTGGGCAGGGGCGCCGAGGAGGTCAAGAGGGAGGGGAAGGAGAGGGCTGAGGCCAAGGAGGAGAAGAAGTAGGCAAGGTGAGGGGCGGGAGGCGAGGGGTGAAAGGCGGAGGGGCTCACAGCTGTGAGCGCTCAAGCGATCCTGAACGCGGTCAACGTCCAGATAAGGGAGCTCCTGAGGCTCGTCTCCGAGGCCAAGAAGGGGACCTCTAGGTCGTGGCGCTCCCCCTCCGAGGTCAGGGAGCAGATACTGAGGCTCGTGGACGAGCTGGAGAACAGGATCGACGAGATGTTCCTGACCCTCGCGCCGGAGCGCATAACGGACGAGAGGTTCGCGGCGGCCTCTCAGGAGGTCAAGGCGCTGGGGGAGAGGCTGAGGGCCCTGAGGGAGAGCGTGGTCTCCGAGAAGTACGAGAACGCGGAGAAGGCGCTCGCGGAGCTACAGTCGAGCGTGAGGAGCCTCTACAGGCTCATGTTGCTCATAAAGGCGGGGGCCCCCGCCCCCCTCACCCTCCAGCTGGCCCCGACCGCCCCCCTCTACCCGCCCGAGGTCCTGTTGCACACGAACCCCCTAGCCCTCCAAGCCTACAACTTCTTGGCGAGGAGGGGCTCCGCGTCACTCCAAGACCTGATCTCGGAGCTGAGGGCCGACGCGGCCTCCGTGACCAACGCCGTCAACGCGCTGATGACCTTCGGCTACGCGAAGCTGGAGATCACGCCCGACGGCAGGTGGGTCCTGAGGGCCGTGAGGTGAGCGCTGAGGTCGCTGAGGTAGCATCGGGGGTGGACGCCGTGGTCTTCACCGCCTTCTACTACGCGACCGAGGCTATAACGAAGGTGATAGTGTGGATAGCCATGAAGCTCCTCGCCCCCAAGAGGGCCTTCGTGAAGGAGAAGGAGAGGGAGGAGAGGCCCTCTTGGGGCTGGTTCGAGACGAGGAGCCCGTACGGCTGGAGCGAGATGAGGTGGGTGGGGAGGGCCACGGGCCTCCAAGCCTTCATCCCCCAGCTCCCGGGCATGGGGGAGGTCGTGAGGGCGAGCCCCGGCCCCCCGCCCGTCAGGCTCTACTTCACCTTCACGGAGGCGGCCTCCAAGGACTGGTTCAAGGAGATAGAGGAGCTGGCTAGGAGGGCCGAGAGGAAGGTCAAGAAGAGGGGCGAGGCCTCGCCCTTCCTCTTGAGGTGGTGAACGCTGATAGGGGCCCTAGAGGTCGTCTTGGAGGCCCACGTCTTCTGCCCCCTCTGCTGGGCTCTCGACAAGGTGGTCAGGAGGGTGTGCGACGAGCTCAACGTGCCGTACAGGGTCAAGTACATGGCCACCCACTCCGTCGCCATGCAGGAGGACGTGTCGGGCTTCAGGACCTTCAGCGAGGGGTGGGTGAGGGAGCACGGGTCGGAGGAGCAGAGGAAGCTCCTCGAAGACGAGGAGTTCAAGAGGGTCCTGAGGGCCGTGGAGAGGGGAGGGTATCAGGCCTTCCCGAGCTTGGTCGTAAGGTGGCACGACGGCTACAGGACTAGGGAGATAGTGATACGCGGCTACGACAGGGAGAAGGCGGACGACTTCGCCCGCAACCTCACCATGCTCCTCTACACCCTCAAGAAGTTCCTGTACAGGTGAGGGCATGAGCTCGGGGCTCAGCGCGGCGCCGACGGCGCGGGCGTTGACCGAGCGCCAGCTCGTGGAGGCCCTCGCGTCGTGCTCACAGCTGTGCGACGGCGGCCCCCTCATCTCCATCGTCTACTGTTGCGACCCCCGCAGGAGGAGGTGCGCGATCTTGGAGGCCGCCCTCAAGGAGCTCGGGCTGACCGTGGAGAGGTTCGTCGAGGTGGCCGAGGAGAACAGGGTGCCGGTGAAGGAGATCGACGGGACGGGCTTCGGCAACTTGGCCTTCTGCCCCTCCCCCCTCGTGAGGTCTAGGGACAGGGACGAGGCGGTCTTCGGCGATGAGGGGTGCGGCCTCACCAAGTACTTGGAGTACAAGCTCTCCCTCCTCAGGCAACTGATACCCGAGGAGAGGCTCCCCGAGGCCCTGACGAAGAGGGTCGTGGAGAGGTACGCCGGCGTCCTCCTGAGCGAGAGCGGCTACGCCGTGAAGGTAGTCTTGGTCGGGAACCTCGAGGCGGGCGGCCTGAGGGTCCTGAGGGCGGAGCCCCTAGACGCCCCCGAGCCCGGCCCCCTGAGCGAGGCCTTCTTGGGCGTCAGGCTCCCGAGGGACGTCCTAAAGCAGGTTGACGCGCTCGTCAAGGCCGGGCTCGCCTCCTCTAGGAGCGAGTGCGTGAGGAAGGCGGTCCTCCTCTTCCTTCAAACCGTTAGGGCCCCCTTCGGGTTCAGGCGCTCGCCACGGTCGAGCCCTTCCTCAAACCCGTCGGCTCGAAGGCGCGCTTGAGCGCTCGCTCCGTCGAAAGGTTTATTTATCGAGCGCCCCTCTCTATGTCCGTAGAGAGCGAGCAAACGAAGGAGGTGAATAGGATGGCCAGAATCCTAGGCTCCGGAACCTCGGCCCTAGCGGACTTCATAAGGAAGTGCCTCGCCGCTGGCGGAGTGCCAATCGTAAGGACCAAGTACGGCGGGAAGAGACTGCCCGACAACAAAGTCGTAGTGGCCTGCTGGGGCAAGGGCGCTGAAGTCCCCGGCGGCTCGATACTCAACGTCCCGACGGACATAATCGAAGAGGCCGAGAAGAGGACCGGAGACTGGAAGTGGCTCTCCGAGCGCCTCGGCGTTAGATAAGCCGAGGCTCGGAGGCTCAGAGAGCTCGGAGCCACCTAAACCACAAACCTTTTCTTTTTTCCCTCGTCCTCCGATTAGTGGTGGACCTTGTCCTCCCTCACTTTTAGGAAGGTCGATGAGAGGGCGGCGGTCACGAGGGAGCTGGTGATCTGCCGCTCCGACCTCCCCCGGAACCCCAAGTGGAGCGAGGAGGGATTGCCGCACAGCACGTGCTGGATCGTCTCCAGACTCTTCGAGGAGGCGGAGAGGGCGGGCCCCGCCTCAGACCTGTATAGGGAGGCCCGCAGGGTGTGGTGGGAGGCCTACTGGAGGCGCCTCGGCCGCTACCGCAGGGGGAGGCCCTTCTTCGAGGTCTACGAGCTCTCCGACAGGGCGGTCAGGCCGTACAGGGACAGGGAGGAGTTCGTGCTCAACGACATAGTCTTGGAGGGCCTGAGGCTCGTCCCGCCCGAGGTCAGGGAGTACACGGTCAAGCTGTACA
>Ga0080005_143275_pt1 | contig 10848 bp, 7 predicted proteins | sample JossMetagenome_2_FD_69208 | JGI IMG/M metagenome (GOLD analysis project Ga0080005, IMG submission 69208) | Hot spring sediment microbial communities from Joseph's Coat, Yellowstone National Park, USA - JC3_ASED (SPADES assembly) (version 2) | ecosystem: Environmental > Aquatic > Thermal springs >... | reverse complement strand
GCTATCCTCGCCTTCTCCACCCTCTTCGGCATCCCGCCGTGGACGACCTCCTTGTCTATCACTATGCCCCTGACGAACAGGGTGTCGGATATGGAGCCGCCCGGCTTCTTCTCGACCTTTATCGAGTCTATGTCCACCTTGTAGCCGCCGTCCACCTTTGTCGCCACCTGGAGGACAGCGTCTATCGCGAGGTCGGCGAGGCGCTCGGCGTCCTGGGCGACGACCTTGGACGCCATGGCGGTGAGGGCGACCTTCCTGAGCCACTCCCTGTCCGTCGGGCTAACCCTTATCGCTATATTGTTCAGGATCTCGACCGCCTTCTCGGACGCCTTCCTGTAGCCGTCGACGACCACCGTCGGGTGGACGTCGTCGTCTATCAGCTCCTGGGCCTTCGTCAGCAGGGCGCCCGCCAGGACCACGCTGGTGGTGGTGCCGTCGCCCACCTCGGCGTCGGTCGCCTTCGCTATCTCGACCAGGAGCTTCGCGGTCGGGTGCTGGACGTCCATCTGCTTCAGCATCGTGGCTCCATCGTTCGTTATGGTGACGTCGCCGAGGCTGTCGACAAGCATCTTGTCCATGCCCCTGGGACCCAGGCTGGTGCGGACGATCTCCGATATCACCCTGGCGGCCTCTATGTTGTTCCTCAGGGCCTCCCTGCCCTTGGTCTCGGTGGCGCCCTCCTTCAGTATCAGGACCGGAGCGTAACCCGCCTGTGGTGTAGCCGCCATCACGCATCACCCCTACAGGAGCGGGCGCTCTCCGCCCAACCTTCTTATATAGTTTTCCCCCGTTTCGCCGCGCGCGGAGCGGAAACGCTATTTCTCGGGGGCGCCCGTGGATGCCGCCGTGGAGAGGGACCCCAGGGCCGCCGCGATCGTGGACGAGATACTGCGCAGGAGGCCGGACCTGAGCGCAGAGGAGGTCTGGGACATGATACACAGGAAGATGGAGGAGGTCGGGGCGGGGTACCTCACGGAGGTCGGGGCGGGGTACCTGGTCGCGAGCGACCTGGGGATAGACCTCAGCTCGATGCCCAGGCAGCCCCTCGGGCTCTCGGAGCTGAGGCCGGGCCTGAGGCGCGTGGACGTGAGGGCTCTCTTCCTGTGCAAGGGGAGGGAGCTCTCCTTCGAGGGGCGCGGCGGGGTGGGGAGGGCGTACGAGTACCGCGTCTTCGACGCGGGCGCGATCGCCCGCCTGGTGGTCTGGGGGGACCCGGACTTCCGGAGGGTCCTGGACACACTCAGGCCCGGGGACGCCCTCGTGATATCGGGCGCCTCGATCAGGGCGGGCCGCACGGGGGAGGTCGAGGTCCACGTGGACGACAGGGGCTCGCTCGACATACCGCGCGAGGGACCGCCCAGGACCATCATAGAGAGCGTCACGATCGACGCGTCGGAGGTGGGGGAGGGGCACCTGGGGAGGCCCCTCGTGGTCAGGGGCAGGGTCGACTCGGACCCCCAGGAGAGGGAGTACGCCAGGGGCTCCGAGGTCAGGCCCCTCACGTACTTCACCGTGACGGGCGAGGGGGGAGGGGGGAGGCTGCGCGTCGTGGCCTGGGGCAGGGCCGCGGGGTCCATGCCGGGGGTGGGCCGGGGCGCGGTGGTGCGCCTGATATGCTTCAGGGCCCGCAGGGGGAGGGACGGGTCGGTGGAGCTCCACGGCGACGAGGGCTCCTCGATAGAGGTGATATCGGGCGCCCCCTCCAGGGCGCGCGCGGAGGAGGTCCTCCTCGTCTCATCGGACCGCGTGCCGGGGGACGGGCCGAGGGCGGAGGCCGCCCTGCTCTCGGGGGACGAGCTCGTGACGGTCGTGGCCACCGGCGAGGCGGCGGAGGCCCTGGCGGGGGTCCCCCCGGGCTCCGTAGTCAGGGTGCGCTCGACGAGGATCTCCTCGAGGGGGGACCTGGAGGTCCTGGGGAGGAGGCCGGACCTCCTGGAGCAGCTGACGGTCGCCGCGAGGGACCTCGGCGCCTACGGCCGCAGGATCTGCGTGTTCGAGGGGGTCGTCCTCTCGAGGGCCACGGAGAGGGAGGTGACCAGCAGGACCGGGGAGAGCCTGCGCAGGGCGTCCCTGATGATCGGGGACCACACCGGGGAGGTGGAGCTGGTGGCGTGGAGGGGGGCCGCGGACAAGCTCTCCGGGCTGGAGGTGGGGGAGAGGGTCCGCATCTACGGCGCGCTAGTCGTGAGGCGCGAGGGGAGGCCGCCATCGCTGGAGGTCCGGGGGTTCACGCGCATAGAGGGGGCGCGGAGGCCCCCGCCGGGCCAAAAAGCTTAGATATTGAGGGCCCCCTCGCGGGGGGCGCCGGGGTAGCTCAGCCGGTCAGAGCGCCAGGCTCCTCCGGGGGCGCGACTCATAATCTGGAGGCCGTGGGTTCGAACCCCACCCCCGGCACGCGCCCCAGAGCGCGTCCCTGCCCCTCTCGCCCGTCCTCATGCGCTACGCGTCCTCGACGGGGATCACGAATATCTTGCCGTCCCCGACCTCGCCGGTGTACGCGGCGCGCGATATTATGTTGATGACCCTCTCCACGTCCCCATCGTCCACGACGAGCTCTATCTTCACCTTGGGTATCAGGTCGACGCGGAACTCCCTCACGCCCCTCCACTGCAGCCTCACCCCGCCCTGCCTCCCCCTGCCGCGGACGCGGTAGGCGGTCAGCCCCGTGAACCCCTCGGCCTCCAGCGCGCCCTTGACTGCGTCGAACTTCTCGAGGCGGACCACGGCCTCTATCTTCTTCACCGTCCCGCCCCCTATATCTCCGGGTAGGCGGTCTCCCCGTGCTCGGAGAGGTCCAGGCCTATCGCCTCCTCGTGCCTCCTCACCGTGAAGCCCATCGCCAGGTCAATCAGCTTGAAGAGCGCCAGGGAGGCCGCGAACACGTAGGCGCCGACCGCGGCCACCCCCACGAGCTGCACCAGGAACTGGCGGACGCCGCCGTACAGGAGGCCCGCCGCCCCCACGTCCGCGAAGATGCCGGTGGCGATCGCGCCCCACATGCCGCCCACGCCGTGTATGGCCCAGACGTCGAGGGAGTCGTCCAGGCGCATCCTGACCCTCAGGAGCGCGGCCCCGTAGGTTACGAGGCCGGCGGACGCGCCTATGGCGATCGCGGACATGGGGTCCACGTACCCGGCCGCCGGGGTCACGGCGGCGAGGCCCGCCACTATCCCGGCCATCGTGCCCAGCACGCTCGACTTCCCCCTCACGGCCCAGGTCACGATCATCCACGTGAGGCCGGCCGCGGCCGGGGCCAGGAACGTGTTGACGAACGCGAGGGACGCGAGCCCGCCCGCCGCCAGCGCGCTCCCCGCGTTGAACCCGAACCACCCGAACCAGAGGAGCGCCGCGCCCAGGGCCACGAACGGCACGTTCTCGGGCTCTATCACGGACCCGTCGAAGCCGTACCTGGGGCGGAGCACGAGCGCGGAGGCGAGCGCCGCCATCCCGGCCGCCGTGTGGATCACGATGCCGCCCGCGAAGTCCAGGACCCCCAGCGAGCGCAGCCAGCCCCCGTATCCCCAGACCCAGTGGGCCACGGGGTCGTAGACGAGCAGCGACCAGAGGGCTATGAAGAGGAGGAGCGGCCCGAACCTGGCCCTCTCCGCGAACGCCCCTATTATCAGGGCCGGGGTTATGACCGCGAACATCGCCTGGAAGGCCATCTGCGCGAGCTGGGGCACGCCCGGCGCGTAGGCGGCGTACGGGGAGAACCAGACCCCGCGCAGGCCGAGCCACTGGAGCCCCCCTATGAGCGGGTTCCCGGGGGCGAAGGCGAGCGTGTACCCTATGAGCGCCCAGAGGACCCCCACCACCATTATGGAGCTGAAGCTCTGCATGATCACGGAGAGGACGTTCTTCTGCCTGACCATGCCGCCGTAGAAGAACGCCACGCCCGGGGTCATCAGGAGGACGAGCGCGGCTGATGCGAGGACCCACGCCGTGTCGCCCGCGGACATCCCGGCGCCCCATCTGAATCATCTATATAAGTATTTCCCACCAGAGCGTGAACGAATGATCAATAGAACATGGTTTTGATGGATGATCGTCCAGCGGAGGGCCGGAAGCGGGGCCAGCCGGGCGGGGCGGCCCGCGGGCCGCCCCGGAGGGCGATCCCCCACCGCGTCTTTTATAATGAGTGGTGGCTCACCCGCCGCGCGTGAGGGCCTACACCTTCGGAATCTACCCGAGGCCGCTGAGGCTCATAGCGGCCACCAGGAGGGACCCGGAGGGCTCCAGGGAGCTCGCGCGCAGCGAGTCCAGGAGGATCATAGGCCTCCAGGAGAGGGCGGGGCTCCCCCTCCTCTCCGACCCCCTCCTGGAGTGGGACGACATGCTGCGCTGGTTCGCGCTGGAGTGGAGGGGGGTCAGGGCGGACGGGATCCTCAGGTACTTCGAGCACAACGCCTTCTACCGCGTCCCAGTGGTGGAGGGCGAGCTGGGGACCGACGGGGGGGTCCTGAGGCGCCACCTGGTCATAGGGGCCAGGGGCAGGGCGGTGCTGGAGGTCCCGGAGCCCCTCACGTTCGCGCTCATGTCGAGGGACTCGCACTACGGGTCCCTGGAGGCCCTGACCTCGGCGATCGCCAGGGCGCTGAACGAGGAGCTCTGCTCGGCCGAGGGGGAGATCGGGCCCGCGCTCATAGCGGTGAAGGGGCCGGCGCTCGTCCACGGGGAGGCGCGGGGGAGGCTGGACCTCGCGGCCAGGGCCTCGTTCGAGCTCCTGGACTCCTGCAGGGCCCCGGCGCTCCTCCACCTCTACTTCAAGAGCCCCCTCGGGGCCTACAGGGAGCTCTCGGAGATGAGGAGCGCCTACGCCGGGTTCGCGCTGGACGCCACCTGGGACGACCGCGGGAGGCTCGCGGAGGGGCTCAGGGGATATAAGATGAGCGAGCTGGCCCTCGGGCTCGTGGACGCGCAGAACACGAGGGTGGAGGGGGTCGAGGAGCTCGCGGGGGCGGCGGAGGCCCTGGGGAGGGCGGCGGGGGTCGAGGCCATGGTGACCGTGAGCTCGGACCTGGAGTTCCTGCCGTACTCGTTCGCCATGAGGAAGGTCAGGGTCCTGGGGAGGCTGGCGAGGCATGCCTGAGGGGAAGCTCCTGCCCACGAAGGAGATAGGGAGCCTGAGGAAGCCGGCGTGGCTCCTCGCCTTCCTGAGGAGCGGGGCGCCCCAGGAGGAGAAGGAGCTCGCGAGGGACGAGGCCGCCCTGGCCAACATAAAGATGCTGGAGGGCGTGGGCCTCGACTACGTCTACGACGGCGAGGTCCGGAGGATCGAGATGTACGAGTACCCGGTCAGGTACATAGAGGGGTTCGAGTTCGCGGGCCTGGTGCGCTCCTTCGACAACAAGTACTACAGGAAGGCGAGGGTCGTGGGGCCCGTGAGGCTGAGGGAGAACTACCACCTGAGGGAGTTCGAGTTCGTCAGGAGGTGGGCCTCGAGGACCCCGAAGGTACCGGTCACGGGGCCCTACACGATAGCGGACTGGTCCTACGACGAGTACTACAGGGACAAGGGGGAGCTGGCGGTCGAGCTGGCGAGGAACGTCATAAGGCCGCTCCTCCAGGGGCTAGTGGAGGCGGGGGCCAGGGTGATACAGATAGACGAGCCGGCCGCGACGACCCACCCGGACGAGGTCCCCATGTTCGTGGAGGCGTTCAACGAGTCGGTGAGGGGGCTCGACGCTGAGATACACGTGCACATCTGCTACAGCGGGGACAACTACAGGTCCCTCTACCCGCACGCCCTGGGGCTGAGGGCCTCGCACTACGCGCTGGAGTTCGCGAACAGGGACACGTGGGAGCTGGGGGCGGACGACGAGCACAGGGTCGGCTACGACTTCCTGAGGCTGATGCGCGAGCACGGCGACCCGCGCACGCTGGGGCTGGGGGTCGTGGACGTCCACACGGACAGGATGGAGCCGCCGGAGCTCGTGCGCGACCGCATACTGTACGCGGCGAGGGTGCTGGGGGACCCCTGGAAGCTGATGGTGAACCCGGACTGCGGGCTCAGGACGAGGAGCCGCAGGGTGGCGCTCCAGAAGCTGGAGACGATGATGAGGGGCGTCGAGATGGCCAGGGCCGCCCTGGCGCGAGGCGCCGGGGGTGGGATTCGAACCCACGAGGGCGAGTGGCCCACGGGCTCTCAAGGCCCGCGCGTTGGTCCGCTCCGCCACCCCGGCGCCGATCGAGCGCCCGCCGCGCGTATATGTGCGTTCCCCGCCCCGAGCCGATGGGCGGCGGGGATCCGGGGGCGCGGCGCGGGCGGGGGGACGCCGCGGGGAGAACGTTATATACCGCCGGGCGCCCCCGCGCCCATTTGCCCGGGCGGATAATCGTGATCGCGTCCTCCACCAGGGACCTGATAGGGGGGAGCGAGAGGGTGGGCGGGCCGGCGTTCTACATCGGGACGGCCCTCCACCTGCTGGGGGCGGAGGCGGTCGTGGTCACGGGGGAGGGGGCCGCGGCCGCCCTGCTGAGGGGGCTCCACGGGATAAGGGTGGAGGTCGCGGGGGGAGGGGAGACCCTGTTCTCGATAGACGTCGACGGGGACTCGAGGACCCTGAGGCTGATCAGGGCCTCGCGCATGGAGCTGGGGGGCGGCGCGGGCGCGTGGGGGCCGGGGACCTACATAATATCGGGCACCATGGGCGAGATCCCGGTCGAGGTCGTTGAGGAGGCGGCCGATCGCGGCCCGGTGATCCTGGACCTCCAGGGGTTCGTGAGGGAGGCCGCGGACGGAGGCGAGGTCGCGAGCTCCGCGGACCTGGCGAGGGGCATGATGAGGAGGCTGGCGGGGCTCGGGGTCCTGGTCAGGGGGGAGAGGTTCGAGTTCCCGCCGGAGTGCAGGGACGAGGGGATAGCGGAGTGCTCCAGGCGCTACGGGCTGGACATGGCGATCACGGACGCGGGGAACCCGTTCTACCTGGCGGTGGGGGGCTCGATCTACAGGGGGCACCCCATATGGGGGATCCACGGGGAGCCGATAGGGGTGGGGGACGTCTTCACCGCGGCCCTGGGCCACTACCTCCTCTCCCTGGGGCTCCCGGCCGAGGAGGCGGCCGCCAGGGCCTCCGCGGCGGCGACCCTGAAGCTCAGGGGGAGGCAGCCCTGGTTCACCCCGGCGGAGGTGGAGGGCGCGGCCCGCAGGGTGAGGGTGGAGCGCCTGGGGTGAGACCCTGGTCCCCGGGGCCGTGGAGGAGGCCCTCGACGTCCTCAACTACATAGGGATAGTGTCCTTCACCGTCTCGGGGGTCGCGAAGGGGATCCAGAAGGGCTTCGACGTCTTCGGCGCGATCTTCCTGGGCGTCGTGACCGCGCTCGGGGGAGGGGTGATGAGGGACCTGATAGCGGGCGTGATACCGCCGACGGCCTTCCGCTACGAGGCGTTCGCCGGGATCTCGCTGCTCGCCGGCCTCGTCGCCTTCTGGACCCTCCCCCCGCAGCTGACCGGGAGGAGGAGCTTCCTCTACGCGGACGCGCTCGGGCTGGCGGTCTTCTCCGCCCTCGGGGCGGACGTGGCCTTCTCGAGGGGCCTGGGGCCCCTGGGGGTCCCGTTCGCGGCAATGATCACCGGCTGCGGCGGCGGGATAATGAGGGACCTGCTGGCGGGGGACGTCCCCGTCGTGATGCGCAGGGAGGTGTACGCGACCCTCGGCCTCCTGGGGGGCTTCGCGTACTACGCCCTGGGGGTCGCGGGGGTCAACCGCGCGCTGGACGCGGCCGCCGTCACGGCGCTGGTGTTCGCGCTCAGGGCCCTCGCGATAGAGAGGGGCTGGTCCCTCCCCAGGAGGGCCCCCGGGAAACGATTTTCCCGCGGCCCACCGGGGGCCGGGGCGTGGCGGGGCGGCGCCCGGGGGCGGCGGGCTACGCCGGCGCCCTCGCGGTGATAGTGACGGTGACGTTCGCGTTCAGGGCGACCAACAGCATAGTGCCGCCCACCATGTCGCTCATGGCGAGGGGCATGGGGTTCACGGAGTCCGAGATAGGGGCCCTGGCCCTGGCCTTCATGGGGTCCACGTTCGCCTCGAGCGCGCTGGTGAACGCGAGGCTGCGCCCGGGGGCCAGGAGGAGGGCGTTCGTGGCCGCGTCCGTCGCGTACTCCGCGGCCTTCCCGCTGTTCTGCCTCTCGGGCCCCCTCACCATATGGGCGCTCGCGGCCCTCGCCGGCTTCTCCCTCGGGCTCGTGGCCCCCAACCTGATGACCTCCGCGGCGGTGGGCGGGGACCGCAGGTCTGTGGAGAGGGCCCTCGCGCTCTACACGCTCGCGCTCAGCGCGTCCCTGGTCGTCAGCCCCTCCCTCGAGGGGCTGATCCTCAGGTATTTCACGCTCAGGCAGGCGTTCCTCCTGTTCGAGCCAATGGCGGCGCTGGTGGGGGCCCTGTCCCCGCTCGTCCCCTTCCCGGAGGAGCCGCCGGGGCGCCCCCCGCCCGCGCGCGAGGTCATGGGGAGCCCGGGGTTCGCGGTCTCGCTCCTGAACCAGCTGGCCTACCAGATACCGTTCGCCTTCGTGACCACCTTCTCGGCGCTCTACGCCGTGGAGCGCTTCGGGGCCTCGAGCTCGGCCGCTATCCTCCTCTACGTCGCCTTCTACTCCACGTCCCTCGCGGCGAGGTCCGCGCTCACGGCCAGGCCCGCCGGGAACCTCGCGCCCCTGATGCTGCTCTCCGCCGCCCTGACGCTCGCCGGCCTGGCGGCCGCCTGGGCGGCGCCCTCCATCGTCCTCTACGCGGCCGCCCTCGCCATCCTGGGGGTGCCGCACGGCCTGACGTACACGCTGAGCGTCATATCGCTCTCCAGGGCGTTCGACCTCAGGACCAGGAGCGCCGCGAACAGCTACTTCTCCTCGACGATGATGCTCCTCGGCGCGTTCCTCCCCGCCCTGGTGGGGGTGATGGCGGGCGCGCTGGGGCTGAGGACCGCGATCATCGCCCTGGCTGCGCCGGTGGCGGCCATCTTCGCGGCCTCGCTCGCGCTCGCGAGGCGCCTGCCCGCCCTCCTGGGGAGGCGACGTCGCCTCGGGCCAGCCCTCCTCCGCGTAGGCTGCATCCCAGAACATGAGCTCGTAGCGGGACCCCAGGATGAACGAGCGGGCGGCGGCGGCCCGCAGGCCCTCCGCCCAGAGCGCGTCGACGATCCCCCTCAGGCCCTCCACGACCCTCCCGTATTCCTCGCCCAGGTAGGCCTCGCCCCACCTCCTGTAGAGCTCCACCGGGTTGCGCCTCAGCTCCGCCTCGTGGGCGCGGGCCAGCTCCTGGTAGCTCCAGAAGCAGGGGAGCATCGCGGACGCGCACTCCAGGGGAGTCTCCAGGGCGCAGGTCCTGAGCAGGAAGTTCGAGTACGCCAGCGACGTCGGGGAGCGCTCCGCCGAGCCGAGGGAGCCCGGGTCCACGCCGGCCTCGGGGAGGATCCTCAGGTAGCTCTCCATCTCCACCGACGCCTCCTCGCGCGCGAGCTCGAGGGCGCCCGCCACGAGGCCGGGGGAGGGCAGCCTGGACGCCAGGAGCGCGAGGGCCCTCGAGAGGTCGACCAGGTACCAGTAGTCCTGCACCAGGTAGTAGCGGAACTTGGCCGCGGGCAGCTCCCCCGAGAACAGGCCGACGACGAACGGGTGATCCCTAAGCAGCCTCCAGATGCCGTCGGCCTCGCGCCTGAGGTCGTCGGTCGGCCTCCGCCCCCCTCCCACCCCGGATCACCCCGTCCCCACCCCGCCGGGGCCGCGGCGGTCCGCCCTGATATAAAACGACAAGCCTCACCCCTTCTAGGGGCGGGGTGAAAGCCTTTAAATCCAAACCTCCATTTTCACTCCGGATGCTCTCCTCCGGTCAACTTCTCGGAGATGAGGGGCGGGAGCCGATCCCTCCCGCGATACCGGAGGCGAGCATCCAAGAGGTTAAGTACACGAGCAGGAGGGCGAACGTGGTCCGCCTCCTTCCGAGCGACTCCCAGGGGAGGAAGCTCAGGAGGTTAGCTAGCACCTCAGCCAAACTCTTCAATGAGGTCAACTATGAGAGGAGGCAACAATTCTTCCGCGGAGAGAAGGTGGACCTCGAGGGGACGTGGGACAAGTACTACGAGAGGTACAAGGGTGCGCTCGGCGTCAACGCCCAGGCGGTCCTGCAGAAGAACAACGAGGCATGGAGCTCGTTCTTCTCATTATTGAAGCGGAAGAAAGAGGGGAAGCTGCCGCCCCACATGAGGCGCGTCAATCCGCCGCGTTACTGGAAGGATAGGGAGGGTAAGGAGAGGAAGCTCATATTGGTCGTCAGGCAGGACAGATACATCGTGGATGAGAGGAACCACAAACTCATCCTCAGGGACTTCAATTTGGAAATCGATTTCGCGGGCGGGCTGAGGTGGCACGGAAAGCAGGGCAGGCTGGAGATACGCCACGATGGGGCCAGGAACGCATGGTACGCCTCCATACCGGTGGAGGTCGGAGTTGAGACCACAAGGAATGGCAATGAGTCGAAGCACGTGGTCCGCGGCGAGAGGAAATCGATCCGGATAGCGGAGCCGAGGGGCAATGAAGCCGCGGGGGTGGACCTAGGGATCAACATTTTGGCGAGCGCGGTGACGAGCACTGGCGCCTGGCTCCTCTACAGGGGGTCGAGGGCGAAGGAGGACTTCTTCTACCTCAGCAGGAAGATCGCTGAGATACAGTCAGAGGCGGACGAGGCGAGGAAGGGCGGCGACAGTGAGAAGTTCCTTAGGCTCAACCGGAGGAGGCGGAGGCTGTTCCGGAAGCTAATGAGGCGCGTGGCGCACCTGTACTGGAACCTGGCCAACCACCTGGTGAGGGGCCTCTGGGAGCTCGGCGTGTCCAAGATTTACCTGGGCTATCCCCGT
>Ga0080005_129782_pt1 | contig 10863 bp, 10 predicted proteins | sample JossMetagenome_2_FD_69208 | JGI IMG/M metagenome (GOLD analysis project Ga0080005, IMG submission 69208) | Hot spring sediment microbial communities from Joseph's Coat, Yellowstone National Park, USA - JC3_ASED (SPADES assembly) (version 2) | ecosystem: Environmental > Aquatic > Thermal springs >... | reverse complement strand
GGGCACACGGCTGTTAGGAGATTCCTCTGGTTTTTCTGGAGGGGGTATATTAGGCGGATCGTTGGGAGTAGTATCGTTCACACTGTTTCAAGGCTTGAAGCACAGCTCGTTGAGAGGGATCTAGGGGTTGAAGCCATAACTATTGAGAACGGTGTGGAGGAGTGGGTTAGAAACCTTGAGTGGAGTCCACGAGACTACGTCCTGTATAGTGGTCGGATCGAGGAGTACAAGAACATCCACCTCTTAGCCGGGGTAGTCAGAGCCCTGAACGATAAGTACGGGCTAGACCTCGAGCTCAAAGTATTCGGGGAAGGCCCGTACAAGAGTAGGCTGGAAAGGGTTCTAAAGGACATGAGGGTGAGATACGAGTTGGGGGGTTTCAAGCCCTTCGAGGAATATATTGAGACCCTATCCCACGCTGTCTTCCTCGGGTTGCTCTCGAGTAAAGAGTCCTACCCGCAGAGCGTTAACGAGGCAAACGCTATCGGGTTGCCGGTAGTTGTCGCGAAGCCTTGGGGGCTGAATTTCGAGGAGAGGAAGAGGACGCTTATAGTGGATCCAAGCAGGGGTCTCGAGGATATAGCAAGGGAGGTATACGAATTCCTATACAAGGCTCCGAGGGAAGAGAAAAGCCATGTTCCAACATGGAGCGAAGTAACTCTAGAGTACTTGAAGAAACTCTACGGTGGCTAGAACGAATCTCTTAGTAGCCGGTAGAAAGCTTCTTGCGTCAAAATACATAGTAAACTATAGCGAGGCAAGCCTGCCATGCATTCTCGACAGGAGCGCTATCGATAGGGACACTAGCGATAACACACATAGATAGGTTGAATTGATAGAGTAGTGAGAGCGTGAAAATAGCCCTTATTAGAAGAGTGCACATAACACACCTTGATGGTGTCAACAGGTTTATTGCTCTCTTAGCGGAGGGCTTGAGGAAGCTCGGTCACGAGGTAGAGGTCTTCAGCTGGTGCTATAGAGGTGTTGATAGGGAGAGGTTAGAGGATTGGTTCAAGGATATCCATGGACTAGAAGCATCAATACCTATTCACACGCTTCGTAGAGAGCCTTGCGAAGGTGATTCATGGGTTAAGATGGATCTTGACTGGTTCTTCAAAGGATCAGCAATGCTTAGAGAAGGTGAATTTGATGCTACTATTGTAAATGGTGTTATTCCTCTTAGGTTTAGGCCTAGGATAGCTGTAATACATGATCTAGGACCATTATACTCGTCAAATAAGCTCTATTCTCTACTTGGTAAGACTATCTTAAAACGATATGATGAGGTTATCTGTGTTAGTATAAAAACTCAGCAAGAACTAAGTGCGGTTCTCAAACTTTTCTGCAAAGTTATCCCGATACCCCTGAAACTGGATGCTTTCAAGTCTCAAAGGTTAGACGAACGTGAAAACATCGTTGTGCATATAGGTACAAGACCTGTTAAAAATACTCAAATTAGTTTAGAAGCTGTTAGAATTTTGAGAGAGAGGGGCTTTGATATCAAGTTGGCTGTAATAGGCCCGCCCATACAACTTCCAAGAACTGAGGGCGTTGAATACCTATTTGGTATAACTGAAAAAGAGAAGATGGAATTGCTATGCAAAGCAAAGGCATTGATTTTGCCATCAAAATATGAAGGTTTTTCTTATGCAGTCTTGGAGGCTATGGCTTGCGGAACCCCAATAGTGGTCTCAACTGCTGTACCAGAAGAAGTTGTTATCAACGGCTTCAACGGTATCAGGGTGAATAGCTTTAACCCTAAGGACTATGCAAATGCTTTAGAGAAGCTGTTAACAGATGGAGAGATGTGGCTAAAACTGTCTAGAAATGGGCAAGAGTTTGTGAGGAAGTTTGACTATGTTAAGGTTACGAAGGAGTATGAGACAATAATTAGGGAGGTATTGTAGAATGCCACATCATCTCCTTAGTTTAGTGAAGGAGGTTGGCGGAGTTAAGGATCTTCTTAGGTTGGCCCTTTATAGTAGAAAGTTCTTTAGGAATCGGATAACGAGCTTAATTATTACCACATTAGCTTACACAGGTATTACAAGGAGGAAGTACATTACCGTTAAATGCGTTGATAATTGTGTTAGTGAAATTCCTTTAATGGGATTCTTGAGGCTCCTATATGCGCAAAAGATGAGTGTTGTAAAGGGTTATGATTGCTGTAAAGGCTTTATTGAATTGATAAATGGGGTCTCAATACCAGTTGATGAGATTGCTAATGGCGATGTATATGCGCTTGTTGCACCGCTAAGAGGGTGGAAGTTTGATGAGAATGAGAAGGTGTGGTTAAAGCGTGGTGTAAGGTTTAGGCACATGTATTATTCCATTCTTGAAATATTTAATGAGGGTATTTATGAAGTTGCTGATTGTAAGGATAAGGACGTAGTTGATGTTGGTGCATTTGTTGGTGACTCAGCAATATATTTTGTTCTTAAGGGTGCGAGGAGGGTCATTGCTGTTGAACCCCATCCAAAGGCTTACAAGGAACTTATTGAAAACATAAGGCTCAATAGACTTGAACAAAGAATATTGCCAATAAACGCAACTTTATCTAGTGCTAGCAGTGTAATTGATATTTCGCTGGAAGATATAGATACAGCCTCCATAGCGAGAAATCCTCTAAGAAGGTTCACTAAGCATTATAAAGATGCTAACACCTACAAAGTCGAGACAATCACCCTTAGCGAAATAATAAAATCATACAATATAGATGGTGGGGTACTGAAAATGGATTGTGAAGGATGCGAATACGATATAATACTAAATGATTTTAAGCATGTAGCACTTTTTGATGAACTGATATTTGAATATCATGCGCATGTAGCAGGAATGTCTAATCAATCGCTTTTACGAATTTTATCTAGAAGCTTTGATTGTAGGATAGTAAAAGGAGGAAGTACTCAAGGCGTAATACATTGCGTCAGAAAACAATAATTTTTAACGCATTGATGAATTTTCATGAATGCTGAGGAGGCTTTGCTAAGCGTTAAAGAGGTTGTTGAGGAGTTTGGTGATTCAAAGGCTGTTCACAGCTATTACCTTGAGTTTGGTAGGAGGCTTGAGCTTCTGAAGCTTGTTGAGGAGCACTGTAGGCAGGGCTCAACGGTTCTGGATCTAGGTGCACAGCCCTTTGTAGTCTCTTGTGCTCTCAGGAAGATGGGCTACGATATTGTTGCTTTTGACGTTGATCCAGAGCCCTATATGAGGATTGCAAAGGCTTGCAACGTCGATGTTGTTAGATGCGATCTTGAGAGGGATGAGCTAGGTATTGACAATGCTGACTGCGCTGTTTTTACCGAGGTCTTGGAGCACCTGCATTACTACTAAGCGCCTCTAGTCCTGAGCAAGATAAATAAGGCTTTGAAGCCTGGGAGAGCACTAATACTAACAACTCCGAACATAGCATCTCTCTTCAGAAGACTAAGGCTATTGCTAGGCATTCAACCCACATACCATTACCACGTTAGGGAGTACGCAATGAAGGAAGCGATATCGTTGTTTAGGGAAGCAGGATTTGAGATGATAAAGGCTTATTACTCTATAGTAGACGACTTAACATATATTGACGCAGAGCCAGAGGAGTACCTAGGGATCTCAAGCTTCAAAGACCTGGCGAGGATTGCTTTAAAGAAGCCTACAAAACTAAACACCTTAAGGCTCTTAGCATATCCTTTAGTTAAACTAAGGCCAAGCCTAAGACAAGTGATAGTAATTGTCGCTGTAAAAACTCGTGAACTTGTAATATATTCCTTCGAGAAATAGTGATGAATGAGTTACGTTGCAAAGCACATGATGCTGATATTGGCCAAGGACGAATATATAATAGCAATAAGTCGATGTAATGTTTAACAACTTGTAGGTTCGCACAACCAGACCTTATGAAGTTATGGAGAAAGAAGCTGAGGATTAGGTGATAATAGTGTCTACAGTGTTTCTTGATAGGATTTTGAGACCTATAGATAGAGCACTGAACATACAGGGGCTCTCATTAACAATTTACCTCATCCTCGTGTTTGGAGCTACCTTCATTCTTACACTCATCTTATCAAGCATTACATCTGTTAATAAGCATAGAAGCAGGGGCTTCTGGTCTTCTTTAAGCAATACGACTATTGCCATAATGTTGATTAACATAGTTTTGTTAATGGTAGGCACTAGCTTATCTGTTAATGCTTTCCATCACTCTTCACTAGCTGTTTTCTCTATGCTTATAATTCCAATATCTTTCTATGCATTGGCCGTGACAAAAACAAATAACAATAAAAACACAGAATTAAGAATACTAGCTTTGATTTTAGCAATACTAACAATCTTTATTTTTGGATCAAGACACCTTATCAATGGTGTGGAAGAGCATGAAACAACGTCTGACATGATAAACATCATTATCAATGGCTACTTTAGGTGGTCTATTCACGGCTCACACTACGATTTTGCACCTCTCGATGCTATACTAAAGGTTGTGTTAAGCCATATTACTGGCGACACTATTTTCAGTCCTGTTCTGGCATCGGTAATGTATACATGTTATGGCTTAGCAACATTTCTGTTAGTCTACATTCTTGCGAAAATAATTACAGATAGCTTCAGCCATGCCTTGGCTATAACACTATTAACCATGTTATCCTATCCTTATTCTCCGATAATAGGCTTAAGCGTTCCTCCAGTCTCTCAGGCACATCTATTAAGTATAACAGCCCTGACATTTATCACAAGATCGCTACTCGGGTATAAAACCTTTATGTTCAGAGACTATTTTATTGTGATAGTACTTATCTTAGCATCCTTGCTTATGCATCCATCGACATTAGGGCTTATTCTATATCTAATGTTCATTACATTTTGGCTGGCTTATAGAAAGAACCTTAGAGATCATAACTATATTCTCTTCATACTTATATTTTCTTTAATGATTTACTTCGCAAAAGTAACATATACGGCGTTTACAATGGGCTTCGCGAACTACATACAAGTTTTGTGGAATTACATTGTGAATGCCTTTATGGAGAGAGAGATAGCAACAATCACTACTAGAAATCTAGGCTATAGTATGTTGCCTAGGCCGTGTCTGACAGGTTTTGCAACTCTTTTGGGATATTTAGCAGGTCTGGCTCTTCCCATACTCATAAGAATGTTAAAAAGAAAACAGCTAGGCATGACAGATCAACTCTTTATAGTGACATTGATATTCTATGGAGTATTTGCATTAGCATCATTATTAACAGGCTTAGGAGGAGTAAGCCAGTCACGCATAGTAATGAATGGAGCACAACCATATATGGAGTTAGCACTAATAATATATTTAGCGATGTCAATGCCTAAACAAAACAGATCATTAATACTTATACCACTAGCAATATCAGTTTTAGCAACGTTAATAACTCCCAACGCAATACCACAAAATTACACAATACCTATGGCAAAACCTGCTACATTAAATGATCATATAATCGCTTATGAATTTACAGGACTTATAGATAGATCTTATTATATCAATCTTTACACTACCTGTGGTGATGTAGGAAGGATTATCGCCTCTCAAGAGCGTGGAGATATTACCTATGGACTGGGCTCGACAATGGCTTCGGTATACTACTTTATTGCTCCACGAATTGTTTCTGCAAAGAGTTATTGGGATCCGTGTATAATGACAACCACTACAATGCCAAAGGACGTAACTGGCTATATAATCAACAAGGTTTTCGATGCATGGTTATATGGATTTTACATTTATGTTAAAGGATGAACCAAATGAAAAGTTGTACACCACTAATCTCTATAGTTCTTACAACATATAATTCAGAGAAAGTTATAGAGAAAACGCTGAAGGGGATCATTGAGCAGAGCTTTCCATTGAACAGAGCAGAGCTTATAGTAGTCGATGGAGGCTCTGAAGACGGTACTCAAAAGATCATTGAGGAATTTGTTGAACGTAACGCAAAGAGCTTCTGTGATGCTAAAGTAATTATTCATGATAGAAATTATGGTGTCTCTAAAGCTAGAAACGATGGAATAAAGACGAGTAGAGGAAGATATATACTTATTTTAGATCACGACGTTATTATGTCGAGAGATACCATAGTCAATCTTCTCCAATATCTTGAATCAACTGATAGAAAGGTAGTTGCCGTTATACCTTTACATAACAGCACATGTAAAGGTACTATTAGCTCATGGGAGTACCTCATTAGGAAGGGGAGAATATGGAGGATAAACGCCATAACATCTTGTGCTTTAGTGTGGAGAGAGCTTTTTGATGAGATAGGACTTTATGACGAAACTTTAGGTCCGCCTTACACAATATATGAAGACATAGAGCTTGGCGCTAGAGCATTATCAAAAGGCTATGAAATACATTTACTAGGCACATTAGAAGTTGTTCACGAGACATGTGAAGAGGCTCAAGAGGCTCCTTCAAACGAGATGAAGTATAAAGGTTTCATAAATAAAGTGAAGACATCGTCGAGATATATCAGGATCCTTAAGACGATATTAGATCAAAGCTACAGATATGCGTTAAGAAAATATCTTCATAGCGTGCCTGTTGTAGAAAGGATTAAATGGCATGTATACGCAGTATTAACCGCCTTATCTATTCCTATAACAGCTACATTGTTAACAAGTGTTGCTATACCACTTTATATGTGGATCCTAGCGTTGACAGCAATGTACTTAGACATTTTAAGACGGTATTGGAATAGTAAGGTATTTTATATTTCCTTAGCTTACGCATTTGTTGCATATATATGGAGACTGATACGCTCAGTTGCGTTACTACTACCTGCTCGTATATAATATAATAAGAAGCCCTAGATAATATGAAGAGATTTCTCTACATAGGTTCTAATGATGTTTTTACTAGACATGAACTGGGATTTATAGCTTCTTTGTGTGAGCTTGGAGAGGTAAATGTAGTTGTTTTAGGATCTAAAACACGTGCTGAGAAGTTTTTTATAGCAAGTGATAATGGAATACATGTTGTTAATCTTTATGAAGTCGCCTGTGGCCGTAAGTTACTACGCTTTGAGCACTGCATAAAGATGATCTCTGTGATTATTGATCCAAGAGATTATGACGCTGTTTTTGCTACACCCAGACTGCCAATACTTGTAATTAAGCATCTAAAGGCTTCAGAAAAAAATGTACTAAGGCTTTGGAGTATTAGAGCGGCAAAATTGAGAGATAATCTCAGGTTTGGCGCTTATGAGGACATTCTAATTTTTATACCTAGCATTATAGCCAACATGTATTATATCCTAAACTCTAACTACTCCATAGCCGTTGATCACGCGACCTATGTCTTCGCCAGAAAGATTTACTCATTTGCAAAAGATAGAATCGCTAAGGTTTATCCACCATATGGATACATACCTAACAAAGATGAAATTACTCGGGAGGTGCCAGAGATTATAGATAAAGGCGGCTACATATTGGGATTCACAGTCCTAGGCAAAACAGGATCTTACCTAAAGTTTGAGGCAAAACCACATGCAATTGTGTTTTATCTCTTAGCGAAGAGAACTAATATAGATGTTGTATTAGCTGGCAGTAGCTATGATGATTGGAGACGTGTGTTTCCAGGCTATGAACCACCGAGAAACCTTCATATCATAGGCAAAGGTTTTCCAGATGATATTATAGCAAAGATATATAGAAATGCATCGTTAGTTGTAATACCTATCACTAACAGAAACATTTCCAATAGGCTTATAGAAGCATTATTTTATGGAAAATCCATAGTAACATCTGAAGTAGCTAAACTACTTCATCCAGAACTACAACATAGAAAGCATTTATTTATCTCTTCATGGAATACAATAGTTAATGAAGTCATAAAGTTATTAAAGGAAGAGGGTTCATTAAGATCTCTTGAGCAAGGAGCTAAAGATGCTTATGATAAATATTTTTCAACCAAACAGAACATAACGTTTGTAAAGAGATTGCTGACATGAATATTCTTCACGCCTCTCATATATCTAACTACACGCCTCCTATAGGTTATGGGGGGACAGAGCTTGTCGTTGATAACATTGCTAGAGAGTTATCATTACGTGGTCACAAGGTTCTTGTTTTAGGTGTTAAACCCTCCAACGTAAGCGTCCGATATGAGCTTGTGTCTGTGTTCGAGAGACCTGTAAAAAGACCTGGGATATTACATAAACTTAGATATTCATGGAGATTATTATTAGAATCAAAAAATTTTGATGTTATACATATACATGTACAGTGGCTGACACCCATAGCCACAATAATTAAGAAAATGCAGAGTAAACCTGTGTTGCTAACTCTTCATGCAGACCCGAGTAATCTTATATCTCGCTTTAACATTCCATTAGTAGCTATATCAGAGTCTCAAAGAAGGCGCTTAGAAAATAGAGGAATTAAAGTAGCAACAGTTATATATAATGGCATAGACATCGACAAATACCCTTTCAGATTAGAAAAAGAGGATTTCTTTGTTTACCTTGGGAGAATAGATGAGACTAAAGGAGTGCACATAGCTGTAGAGGCATCTAGAAAGTGTAACGAGAGGCTCGTTATTATGGGGCCGGCAACAAATCCCAGATACTTTGAGCTTTACATAAAGCCATTTATAGATAATAAGAGCATCACCTATCTTGGCGAGGTAGACTTTAAAACAAAAATAGAGTACCTATCTCGTGCCAGAGCACTTCTATATCCAGTTCAATACGAAGAGTTCTTCGGCATAGCAATGGTGGAGGCACTAGCCACAGGGACGCCCGTCATAGGTTTTCCACGAGGATCCGTAGCAGAGATAGTTAGAGAGGGTATTACAGGCTACCTTGTAAGAAATGCTGAGGAAATATGCAAGGCAATGAAACACGTAGATGAATTAGACAAGAGGGAGTGTAGAAAGGATGTTGAAGAGAAATTCTCATCTAAAGCTATGGCAGAAAAGTATGAAAAATTCTATAGGGAATTACTTAAACTACATTAGGTTTAATGAAAGGATAAGTATGCACCTTGCTAAAGACGCAATTAGCTGAGGGATTAAATCTATGGATACTAGATCAAATATAGAGAAACACAAAGTACTGGTTTTATTTGTTCCATTCTTGTACACTATCTTTAATAAATACGGCATGTAGAGGGAACAAGAGAACTATGGAAGTGCCTTTGGGATTACTACGTATGGAAAACCTTAATATACGAATTTGGTGAACCTTATTTATTTTACATTATATTCGTGATAAGAGATGCAGGTTTTGATATAAATCGTGTAATAGCCTATGGGATTTGGATATTTCTAAGTTTGTATATTTATGAAATAGGCTATATATTAAACGACTTTCTTGCATACCGAGAAGCCGAAGACATTCGAAATCCCAGGCTTTCTAAGCTTTATTTACATGCTAATCGTGCTAATATTAACAAAATAGTATGGAAAGTACTATTGGAGAGATTTACTATAATATTATGTTTAATGCTAATTTGCATCATACATGAGGCAACAATTCATTGCTTTGCAACAGCATTGTACGTGCTCATAATAATTCCTCTCTTCATATTGCATTCATCAATACATAGTCAATTCATTAGAGGATTTGTTACAGAGTTTGCGTTACGCTCATTAAGAGTGATGTCAACGATCTTCTTTTATCCCGACAATATTTTATCACGCCATTTGCTACTACTTTATTCTGTATCTAATGGTGTGTTAGCCTCGTACGGTTATTTTGAAACAAAGAACTTAGCTAAGATAAAATTAACTAGAAACATCGAGCTACTAATTAAATGCTTAATAATGATGTTAGGAATTTTCATATTTATAGGTGATGCACCAAGATATATTGCTGGCGTAGCAATATTTCTATTACCAAGCTTTATAGCGACAAGTATACGCTACTTGGGATTTAAGCTATGGAAGAAGCATCGATAGAGAAGATATGCAACACCTATAGTGTAATAATTGTAGATCTCGATGATACATTAACACTTGGTACCAGTATGGAGGAATTTTTAAAATTTCATATTCAGCGTCGCTATGGTTGCATTGGAATCTTGAAAATTAGGTTCGCGAATATGATCTTAAAATTCTTAAAGGCTCTTAAAATTCACCGTGATACAATCATCAAAGTTTATGCAAATTTTCTGCTCTTGGGTGAAAGATTTCGCGATCTTCAATATTCAGCACTACTATACTTATACGCTGTTATCAAGGAGCGGAAAATAAGAATAGATTTATTCAAGGTATTAGTTAAGTGTAGGGAAAACGGTAAAACTATTATCTTAGCAACATCGAATATAGATCTCATCGCAAACACTATTTCAAAGTACATAGGATTTCACCATGTAATATCGTCAAAAATATTATGTAATGTTATGTGCAAGCTTAAACAAAGAATAAATGGCATGGAGAAGATGTATAGACTGATTAAGCTCCTAAGAATTATAAAACCTTCGAGCGTTCAAGATATAATTTATATTACGGATAGATGGTCTGCTCATGCTGAAAAAGCTGATATGTACTTGAAGAACGTGTATATTGTATGAACAATAGGTTGCTATACCGATGACCAAGTGTGCACAATTAATAGATGTCGTTATGTTAACAAAAAACTCTAATAGGCCATGGTTTAGGCGTGTACTTGCAGCAATAAAAAGGGAGATGCCCGTACATCACTTCATAGTTGTGGATGGGTACTCAACTGATGGAACAGTAGATGTTGTGAAGGAGTTTTTCGGAGGCAAGGTCATAGTAATAAAGACCAAGGCCCCCCTTGGGTGTGCAAGGTATTTAGGTATGAGGGCTGTGGACACAGAGTGGTTCGCGTTTATAGATAGCGATGTGGAGGTTCTGCCAGGGGGGTATAAAATAGTGCAGAAATACATGAA
>Ga0080005_127046_pt1 | contig 10883 bp, 14 predicted proteins | sample JossMetagenome_2_FD_69208 | JGI IMG/M metagenome (GOLD analysis project Ga0080005, IMG submission 69208) | Hot spring sediment microbial communities from Joseph's Coat, Yellowstone National Park, USA - JC3_ASED (SPADES assembly) (version 2) | ecosystem: Environmental > Aquatic > Thermal springs >... | reverse complement strand
ACTGTGTAGCCGATCGAGGCCGTTAGGCCGGCGAGGACTGAGGCCAGGGCGATGCCCGGCATGAGGGCTTGCGGTGGCGGCGCGAGCCCGAGGAGCGCCCCGACCCATGCCGCGGCCGAGGCCGCCGCTAAGAACAGGACCAGCCCGGCTATGTACACCAGGCCGGCCACGGCCAGCGACGTCGCCATCTCCCGCACCGGACACCCTATGTTCAGCCAGCCGTCTTCCGCGTCGACGTCCATGGGGCCGCGCGGGTCGGGCTAGATGTCGAATCGGTTGATGCTGTCCTCATGAGGAGCTGTGGCACATCTTCGTTGTCGGTTCGGCGGATACCTCTGCGCGCGCATTGGCGTGAGCCGCGAGGCGGAGGGCCGGGACTGCGGGAATGTCGAGGAGATGCGTCCTCGATATGATGGCCCCAAGCTGCTCCCGCGCCCGTCTTGTCGGCGGGACGGTTCACCCCGCCTCGAAGCGTAAAGGTTTTATTGGCGTTTTGGGGAATGCTCTGTGGAGGCGCGGAGATCCCCTGATTTGGTAGAATATGTGAATCCCGCCGTGGGGCGCGCTGGGAGACGCAATCCCAGCCTTGCCGATCTAGACAGGCTTGCTGAGATCTTGCCTCCTAGGCGGATGATCCCGTGGCCGTATATCGCGGTTGAGTGGATCGTAGACTAGCACTCCTTGCCCTCCAAGCGGCCCTTTTCCTCCTACAGGGATGAAGATTGGGAAACCTTACAGGCAAGTTCTTGCCTGTCAAGCTTCACTGAGATTTTTCCTGTAAGGAGAAAAAGGGGGTTGCGGGGATCAGTTCGCCCCCTCCAGCCACTTCGCGATGACCTCCGCGAGCTCGGCGTAGCGGGTGAGGCCCTCCAGGTGCTCCTTGCTGCATTCCACCATTATTATGTCGCCCCAGCGGCGCACCTTCGGCGCCCTCCCAGTGAGGGCCTTGATCACGGCGGAGAGCCTCTCCGCGTCGGCCTCCTTGCCCCCGGGCGCGTCGGCCCTAGCTGCGGCGAAGCATTGGGCCGCGTTTCTGAAGCGCCTGCTGAACGTCATCGTGTAGTCGCGCCTTACGCCGTCGACCTCGGCGGTTATGACGATCCTCAGGAGGGTCTTGCCGTTCCTCCTCCTCTTGAATTCGGCCCAACCGTCTACGATCCTCACCAAGTGCGCATCGACCGCAAATGCGCATCCCCTCAGCCTCAGGGAGCCCCTCGCCTTTCCCGCCTTTATGACTTCCAGAAACCTCTCGTAGACCTCCGCCCCCTCCTCCTTAGCCCTCCGGAGCACGTGTTCCACGAAGTCCGCCGCCAACCTCCGCTGCCTGCCCGAGCCGTTTATGGAGAGCCACGCGGCGTACGCGATGCCCTCCTTGAGGATCGAGACATAGCCAGCCCCTCCGCCCTCAGGCAGCTTAAGCGCAAAGTGGCGCCTCGCCTCAAGGCCCATCTCCATGAGCCATTTGGCCTCGCGCTCTATGCTCTCGGGGTTGGTGGACGTGTATTTGACCACCGGCACGTCGCTGATCAGCCCCACGTGGTACTTGGGCCACTCCTCCCTTGCCGCAAATCGGGTTCCCATGGAAGTCGCATTCCAACACCGCACGTTGAATCGTATACTTGTGGATCGATGACGCGGAGGGACGCGGCCGATCTTTTGCCTATTCATCTGCGGCGTGTTGGTCGATGTATATAAAATCGAATCTCAATTTTTGTTGCAGATGTCAGTCCAGAATGGCCTTTATATTGGAGTGCGCCAGCTCCTCTCGGCGTGTTCCAATAGAAAGGTTTGCCTGTTCGTTTGCCTCGTCGGGAAAATCCGCTTTACATGGATGCCAGCCGATCTTTCTATTGGAATACACCGACAATCAACGGCACGTTCCAATAGAAAGGCCAATTTTTCTATTGGATTACGCTGAACATTGTCGGCACATTCCAATAGAAAGGCCGATCTTTCTATTGGACTACGCCGACCCCCTTCGGCGCATTCCAATGGAGAGGTCGGCTGGGATTTTTGTCAAGAATTAGTCGGACGGGGGCCGGCGGTATTTAGTTCAATAAATGCATCTGCGGCCGCGTTGGCATGAGCTGTACGGCAGGGGGTTGCCAGGTGGACTGCGAGGAGCTCGGCAGGTTCGTGCGCGTCCTCGATCTGATGGCCGCCGCGTTCGCCGCCTTCTCCACATCGATCTTGTTGGCCTTGCGCGCGATAGGCCTCCTCTCGGCTCGTGAGGTTGGGAATATGATATTAGGGGCGATGGTCGCCTCATCTTTCTCCATCATACTGCTCATGCCGGCGCACGCCGCCAAGGCGGATCTCTGCAAGGACTGAACCCCTTTTTTCCCTCCTACAGGGATAAACTTCGGGATCCTTCACAGGCAAGAGCTTGCCTGTCAAGCTTCACGAAGATTTTCCCTGTAAGGAGAAAAGGGGCAAGCCGCAGCGTCGTCTAGGTGCTCCCTGTCGCATATTACCGCCATCCTGCCGTCGCCGCGGCGCACCCCCAGCTCCTTGCCCGTGAGGGCCTCCGCCAGAGCAACGCCCCCTCTTTTCCAGGATCCCGACCGCCGGTTGCGGCCCCTCCTTAACGTTCAGCAGCTTACCATACGCCCTTTCCACGAGCCCCCTCAGCGCGGTCGCCATCGCTTGTTCCTCCGCGGCGCGCCGCCAAATCGATCCGCTCCTCGGCGGATCTCGGATCACTTACAGGGAGTGTCAAAGAAAGGCTTGACAGGGGGCTAGCCCCCTGTGAGGTCTTTCTTATGTACTCCCTGTAAGCATTGGCGGATGTGAAACGTTTGATATTTGTGCGGTTGGTTTGAATTTTTATAAAGAGAATTCATCGGGAGGGCGATTCCACATGGGAAGGTGTAGCTCCAGGGGCATGGAATCCCTTAAGATCAAAATAGCCGACGGCAGCGAGGATCCCGTCAACGTGGTCTTCGAGGGCGTCGAGCTATCGGAGATCGAGGCGGCGCTGAAGAGGGAGGGGTGGGAGGAGCCGGTGTTCTCCAACGCGGCCCTTCTGGAGGGCCGCTTTCCTGACCTCGAAATGCAGCGCGCCGTGTTGGACGAGGTCGTCAGGTTCCACATAAGGCTGTTCAGGCACGAGGGGCGTGTTGTGGGCAATGTCCACTTGGATGCTGTTCCCATAGAGCGGTTGGAGGGCGTCATAAAGATATTGATGGGGAGGCCGCATAAGTCAGACCATACAGCCGGCGTGGACTATCTGAGCGGCTTGTTCATGCGGCACGGCTACTCGGTGGCACTTGAGACGGGGCTGTACGTGGTGGCGAAGATTTTTAAGGTCGTGACGCGATGATATACGTGAAGATCGTGAAGAGTGAGTTTTACAACAGCGTTGCGGTCAGCCATGGAGGGAGGACGGTCGTGTTGTCGCCGACTGTGGTTGCCATAATAGAGGGCAATCAATTGGCGGCGTACAGGATCAGGAAAAGGGATGACGGAATAGAGCTGGAGCCTCTGAAGAGCCCCTCGGATGCGCCGTTGCTGTTCGTGCCTGAGCCGGGAACCATCAATGGATTTATAAGGGAGCTGAAAGATGGCAAGCTGTACGCCAGGAAGGGGAATGTGGTAATAGAGGTGGGCGAGGTGCACGAGATCTAAACCCTCCCTTTTTCTTCCGTCCTCCGCGGCCGTCAAACCGGGCAGTCCAGGATGGAGCGCACGGTGACGAGGTGGATCGCGGCCAACATCAAGCCCTCCCTCGTCACCGCGACGGGCGCCCCGCGCCTCCAGACGAGGTACCTCATCTCGCCGCGCTCCTCGTCGAGCTCCGCGAGCATCCCGATCTCCTTGTTCAGCAGGCGCACCGCCGCGTCCGCGTCGGCGCGCGGATCCCGCAGCATGTCGTAGAGCTCGGCTATGGGCACCGCGTCGCGCTTGGCGGCGACGGCCATCGCGGCGTCGGCGAGCGCCACCATCGTCGTGCAGAGCCGCACGAACTGGCGGCACCTGGCCAGCTCGGCCCCGCTGGGCAGCTCGACCTCGATCCCCGCGGCCTCGCGCTCGCCGGCTGCGTCCACGGATGGGGCGGATCCGCATCTTAAAAGCATCGAAAAGGGGTCTGACGTCTTCACCGTTTGCCGTGTTTCGTTGCGGCGCGCGTTGTCAGTTGAGTCGCCAAAGAACTCGGCGTCCGTGGCGGCACCGGTTCACCATATCGTTCCGCACCGATATCTCCATGGAGAACTCAAGGACGGTGGCAAAGGTCTTCGAACTACCAGCCATGTTGGGCATTCTGCAGAGAATAGAGGAAGTCCGGCAGGAAGAGGAACAAATTGGTAAACTCAAATTTGGGTATAAAGGAACGGTCATTACAACGGGATGCAAAAAAGGGGTTTGTATTAAATACAAGGCGTTGGTATTGTCGAAAGACGGAAGGGAGTGGTGGACTCCTCGGCAGTGGGAGCGGTCGTTGAGCGCCCCCTATTATGGGGGCTGCTTGGCGCAAGCTGCGGCGGACGCCCTTTGGGATCTGGTCGAGAGAGGTTATGAAGTTGGGCTGTGGTATGACTGTAAGACAAAGACGGCGGGCATGATAATGGGCTTAAAGCTGGTTCCGGTGGAGCGCTATGTTGAGTGTTTGTGCGGGGTCGTCGTGAACGGGGTGAGGCTCAGCAATCCCTACTGCCGTACAGCGGAGGAATGCGTTGAGCGGATCTTGGCGGACTACAGGCGGGAGGTGGAGAGGATGAAGGAGCCGCCCATGCCTCCTCCCGAGTCCGGCCTCGCGGAGGAGCTGCTGAAGGAGTGGCCCGAGCTGGAGGCCTTCGGCGCCGATTGGCTGAGGGCCTGGGCGCCCCATGCGAGGGACAGGATCGTCGAGGTGGCGCGCCTGCTGCGCAGGTATCCGCGGATGGCGGAGCTGGTCAAGCGGAGGCCCGCGGGCCTGGTGAACCCGTACTCCGTTGAGGTGTATGTGTCGAGGGACGGATCGGAGGTCTGCGCGTCTTTCGGCGATGGCGTCTACTGTGCCGCCGACGGGGGCGTCAGGAGGATCGACTTTGAGTCCAAGGGCATGGAGCTCCACGAGGGCAGGGTGAGGGAGGTCTTCAGGCCGAAGGGCTTGCTGGCGTTTGCGGCTAAGGCCAAGGAGTACGTGCGGATCCTCTGAGCTGGACTTCCATGTAAATCCACCTTTTTTTACCTCCTTCTTCTCGGCGCTTTGCAGGGGGCGGCCCCGGACGGCGCGCGGGCAGGAGCCGGATCCGCGGCTCCGAGCCGATTCAGCATGCGCATGTCCGGAGGTCGCGACATGGAAACGTTGAACCTGCCTCCAAACGAGGCGGTCAGGAGGTTCGTCATGAGCAGCTTCGAGGTCGGCGGCGACGTGGTGATCGTGTCGCCGGTCGAGCATCTGCACTTTCGCCGCGCGGCGTACTACCCATACACGTATGGGGAAACGCCGCAACAGGCGTTGTGTGATTTGGCCAAATTCGCGGAGAGCGTTGCAGTTATCACGAGCAAGCCTCGGGAGCCCAAAGAGCTCGAGCTGATCTACGGTCTCGCTGAGTGCGCGCGGCCGCCGGCCTCCGTTCCGTTCAACATGTTCTTAGCATCACGGCCGTTACAGCTGCTCCTGGTAAACGGCAGGGAGGCGATCGTCGAGGACGGCGGTATGTTGTATCTGTGGCACAGAGGGGAAGGCGGATACAAAAGGGCGGTGGATAGGGCCAGGGAGGCCGCCGCCTCAGCGCGCCGCGTCGGCGCGCTCGAATACGGCGACATACGCAGCGCGTACTGCCGCCAGTTTCCGCTCGACGTCAGGTGTTGACGCCCTCCCCCAAATCCCGCTTTTTTCTTCCTTTTCGATCTGGAGGCGAGGAGGGCTACGTCGGCGGGGAAGGGAAAAAGGGGAGGTTAGATCCAGGACATGGAGTGTGTACACTGGTACAGCTGTTCCGAGGCCTTCACGTAGGGCCTCGGGTTCCGTCTGACATAGTGCATCCACTGCCGCAGAAACTCCACGGCCTCCCTATGGACGTTGATCACGACAATCGGCTTCGTTTTCAACGCTATGATCACCTCGGATGGCCATAGATCCTTCAACATCATCTCGATCGCGAGTTGCGGACATATAACCACGATGAAGTAGTTTCCGTCTAAATCCACCTCAAGGGCAAACGTGCCCAGTTTAGTCATATGAGGCACAATGTACCATGGGAGCCCGCTCCATTCTTCGGCGGGCGCGGGCTCCTCCTCATACGTATTGGGATACAGCGTATAGAAGATCCACTGATTCCTTACTGCTCTGAAGATGTACGGCACGCTGTAGTATTTTATCTTCTCTAGGTCTAACTCCATGAAATGTGCTCCGCAATGTTGAACGTGGAATTGAAGGACTAGCCCTTAGGCGGCTCCGTCGTATCGCCGTCCGGGCCTCCGGCGAAGTCGAGCAGGGTCTTCCCGCGCCCCGCCCCCCTCTTCTTGGCCAGCTCGGCCCCGCGGAGCTCGTTGCGCTGCGGGGCCTTGCCAGCGGGGAGGCCACGCCCCCTCTTGATCCCGGCGGCCAAGCGCGGCCGCCTCTCCGCGGGCTCCCCCTCCGCGGGGATGCGGGGCCTCGTCCGGACGTAGACCGTGTCCCTGACGGCGTCGTACACGATCTCCTCGTCGGAGAACCCCGCCTCACGCGCAAGGGACAGCGCCGCCTCAAGGGTGTACTCCACGCCGTGGCGCCTCATGATCTCCTTGACGTCCACCCTACCCTCCCTCATTCCCTCCCTCCTGATGAGCTCCGCCAGAAGCCCCCTTCCGGCCGCGGGCCTCACTGCCCTCCCCGGCCAAGGGCATTTGTTGATTCGGCACGCCGACAGGGAGCATCGAAGAAAGCCTTGACAGGGGGCTAGTCCCCTGTGGGAGCTTTCGTTAGCGCTCCCTGTAAGGGGAGGCTTGGGCGTGGCGGATGCGCGGCGTGTCGTAGCTGGAGGGCTTGGGCGAATTGAGCGAGACGAAAAAGGAGGGTTATGGAGGGGGTCGGACGCATTTGACCAGTTCCTCGACCTCGACTGCGTCAACGTCGTTTTCAGGGGCTTCAGCGAGGTCGAGGCTCTGCTGAAAGGGCTTGGATGGATGCCAGTTCTGATTTCACATGAAGCGACAGTTGGTCGGAAGAGATGTATGTCTGGAGGAGGGCGCGGGCGGGAGGTGCCGCGTCGTCTTCGTGTCGAAATGTTTTTAAATCTCCAGCGCAAGATGAAGCGTATGGCCGCGAGATATAAGGACGACGAGCCCGTATCCGTCGGGTACGAGCCGATTACCGTCATAAAGTACGTCCACGACGCGGTGGTCGTAAGGACTTGGTTCGGCACATTTATAATAGGGCCCACGACGGTTGCGGTGGTTAAAGACGGGAAGGTCGCGGCGGCGCGGATAGAGGAGAAAGGCGGTTCGTTGGAAATAGTGCCGCGGCCCGAGGCTGAGGAGCTCAGAGACGTGATACGCGCCTATCTTCCCGAATCCTTGCCGCCACAACTAAGGCGTAAGGGCGACAAGATATATTTAGACGAGGCCGAGGTCGAGGTGGCAACGATCTATGAACTCTAACCTCCCCTCTTTTTCCCTCTACAGCCACCTATCGGTGCCTCCGCGCCTCACCTCGTACCTCGCGAAGACGTGGCCGCAGTTGGGGCACCTCTTGACGACCACGTTGCCCTCCCTGTGGATCACCTCGTCGACGGCCCTCCTGCAGACGGGGCAGTACCTCCTGGCCATGGGCCTCCGGCCTCCCAGGGATTTGTGGATCCGCACAATGCTTAGCGGTCGGCGTCGAGGACGGTAAGGCATGTCCGACCGGAGCGAGGAGGAGAAAAAAGTGGGGTTAGAGGGTGAACTCGAAGTCCCCCCTTCTTTTTTTGGCCTCTATTACTACGTCCTTAACGGCATCGTTCCAGTCATAATAGAGGCGCGTGTCCCTCAAGTATAACTTCGGCGCCCTCCTTATCCAATCCTCTACGACCTCTTTGAGTCTTGTGTACCTCGCCGTGGCCTCCATAATGATCGCTCTTACGTTGTGCTCGTTTTCCAAGAAATAATCGATCTCAACGAGCAGCGTATTCGCTATAGTTGCACTTAAGTAGAAGCCGCTGGTTAAGCTACTCCTTTTAGCTACGCTGTGGAGCAACGCTTTTCTAAGCGCGGCTCCTATTCCGGATCCGTTTACAAACCCCAACGCCTCCATGAATCGGATCAGCTTGTCCATACGAACCTTGCTGGGATCCGTGGATCTCCGTAATAAGGGCATATATTTGGCGCTGAACTCGTCGAACACGGCAGACGCCGTTATGGCCACAGCTACATCGAGGAAGGTAACCTTGTATATTGCGGATTGCCACATGGGTTGCCACATCGAGGGATCCGGACAACAGATCGGCATGAGGCTCATGAAGAAAACGGTCTGTCTCGCGGTACGCGTGATGATGTCATCAGGACGCTCTACAAAGGGGCTGGGCACTCTCACCGAATTAGGAATGAGGCTGAACGGCTCCTCTTTGCTGATTTCTTCATACGCATCATCCATCGCTTTCCAATCTTCGTTGAGGAGGGCCTCCCTTACGGCCCCTCTTGCTTTTTCGAACGCTTTGAATGTTTCCATGCGACATCCGCCGTCGAAGGGTTTAACGATCAAAAAGAGGGGGTTAAGGACGTGGAGGGGAATACGCCACGTACCACATGCGCTGGCCGCGCCAGCGCCTCACGCGGCGGCGCCCCATGGCGCGAAGGGCGTGATATAATGCGTTGGACAGATGCCGCGCGCCGGGGCCGGCCACGGCAAGCCGCGTCCGCCCCGGACTGGCCCAAATCCAAACTACTTCGGCGCCTCTGGTTTTGGGGTTGAAGCGCCAAACAAAGTTCAACGTGATAAATAGCAACTCCTCGGTATCCATGTTCGTACCGATGTGCGGGATCATGTTGAACCGGATGCGGCCGGTCTGCGGCGGAGGGGCGGGGCGCGGACTGTTGGCTCATACTCCTCAGCGCCTCTGGTTGTTGAACATGTCGAAGATGTTCCGCTTCCTCAGTTCCGCGGCGCCTCTGAGCATCGCGTTGTAGAGCTCCTCGGGCTCAAACCGCTTCCTTTCGAGGACCTGTTTCGCCGCAACCTTCACCGCCTCTTCGAGCGTACCGCCGTGCCGCATGGCGAGCCACCTCGCGGCCATGCTGTCCCCGGTCTCGTCGAGGCTCGTTCCGAGGATTGCGGCTACCTTCTCCATCAGCTCCATGGAGATGGATCCGTAGAGCCCTTTGAGGACTAACAGCGGGGCGTAGGCGTTCGCCGCCCTTCTGTTGCCTCCCAAAACCGCGTGCCAGATGTAGTCTAGCGCGAAGTCCAGGGCCTTGTCCGCGGCCCTTCTGAACGCCTCGGCTGCGGCGGCCTCATGCCGGCATCCCTGCCTCTTAAGCCAGTCCCCCGCCAAAGCCGCCACCGTTGCTCCGTTGTCCACGTGATTCTCGAACCAGCTTTCGGCCATCTCGTAGACCGCGTCCGAACAGCCGCGGCGGCCGCTGTAGCTGTCGGCCAGACTTTGGAGGAAGAAGTCGTCGCCCATCGTCACGACTTCAGCGTGTCCGCCCAAGATCCCCTCCTCGGTCGCAATCCGGTGTTGATCGTAGCTGAGGACTGCCACCGCCGCGACGTTTTTGTCGTACACGGCCATCCTTATGGCCGTCAGCGCCCTGAGGCCGTCCAGGGCCGTGGGCATGTACCGCTCCCTCTCCCAGGGCCTCTGCGGGTAGTGCCCCGGCTGGGAGGGGTCGAAGTAGAGTACGGGCTCCCTCCCCGCCCTCCTAATCTCATCTATCACTTGCTTCAGCTTGGCCACGTCGGCCCCAGCCTCCACCACCACGGCGCGGTCTCTTAAGATCCTCCTCGCCAAGACCACCCTCGTGAGCACCGACTTTCCCTCGCCTTTGGGGCCATGCACCACGATCAGCTGGCGTACGTTCAGCTCCTCGGCCAGCGCCTCCTCGGCGGGGTGCTCCACGTAGACCGCGCGCTCCCTCGCCAAGACGTTCGTCACGTATATCTCCCTTCCGTCGAAGTGCACCCCTAAATGTTCCGGCATCGTGTAGATCCCGGCGATCGTGTATCCGATCCCGTTCACGCCCAATGTGGCGGGTTGATTTATATGGGTTCAACGAGTTCATGGCGCCGGCCCTCGGGCGCGGCGCCGCGAAAAGACGATCCGGGAGCTGAAAGGCCCTAGCACCCCCAATGGAAAAAGGAGGAGAACTCGTTGATCGATGTGATTGGAAAAAATTGGGCTGAGGAAAGGATCCTCCCGCCATATCGCCAACGTTATGGCATCGGCTGGCGCGCCGCCCTTACGTCGGCCCCGACAGGGAATATGGTTCAGGTGATATCCATAAAAGGCTTGACAGGGGGCTAGCCCCCTGTGGGGGCTTTCTTATGCGCTCCCTGTAAGGGTAATCGAAAACGAGGGAGAGGAAAAAGGGATGGGTTATGGGGGATGGCTAGTTTGGTGTCCTGCTTGTCTCCTTTAACCATCTTGTGACGGCCCCCGCCAGCTCGGCGTAGCGGGCGAGGGCTTCCAAGCAACTCCTGAAGCATTTTATAGACGCTCGACGCATCTTCGGCGTCTTGCCTGTAAGGACCTTGATCACGACGGAGAGCCTCTCCGCGTCGGCCTTAGCGTAGGCGTAGCCCGTGACTGTGTTGTCAGCTCCATATCTGCCGAAGGTAATCGTATAGTTGCTCCTCACTCCGTCCACCTCGGCCGATATCCTGATCCTCAGCAGGGGCTTGCCTCTCCTGCTCCTCCCGACCTCGGCACCTCCGCCTATGACGGTTACGGTGTGCCTCTTGCCCCCGACGTCGACCTCAGCCCCCTTTACGTCCGCGG
>Ga0080005_114715_pt1 | contig 10885 bp, 25 predicted proteins | sample JossMetagenome_2_FD_69208 | JGI IMG/M metagenome (GOLD analysis project Ga0080005, IMG submission 69208) | Hot spring sediment microbial communities from Joseph's Coat, Yellowstone National Park, USA - JC3_ASED (SPADES assembly) (version 2) | ecosystem: Environmental > Aquatic > Thermal springs >... | reverse complement strand
AGAGAGAGAGAGAGTAGGGCGGCGAAGGGGGTTGAAAGGTGGGGAGTAGAAAAGGCTGAAGGTTGAACGGTTTAGGAATCCTTGAAAAATGTAGAATATTGGCCAATATAAATATAGGAAAAAATGAATAAATGTAAAGAGGAATTTGACAAATATAAACGGAAAGACTTAAATATTGGCTTGAATTTGCACTCATGGTCTCAGAAAATGAGACCCCAAAACCTGCGGAAAAGAACGTAAAGTGTGCCGATATCGAAAGAGCCCCGGTGGACTTGACGTTAAGTGGGGGGCTATTTGCCGCATTGTATAGGGCCGCGCGTTCCGTTGATTACACATATAACAACTACGTACGTGTGTGCCGTGATTATGACCATGGAACCGTTGTTATTGAGGGCGGCTATAACCTAGAGCCCTACCTAAAAGACTGTAAAATGGCTTGTCTACGTAGTCAGACTAAGACCTTGGTCAAGACAAACTGTGCGCATCCAGATGCCTTTGACATGTGTCAAGAAGTCTGTGAGCAGGCAATGGAAAGTCACGCTAGGCTTATATTGACGAATAACTATAGGCTAATTGCCTATGAGTTGACGTGGGAAAATGTGGATTTTGACGGTTCGTTGTTCGGTGAAAGCTTTAGAATAAAAATAGACTACTAAAAAAATTTTTGGTTCTTTTTTCAACCTTTTTAAAGGGGAACCGCGGAAAAAGGTAAATGAAGGAGTAGAAACCAAAAAAGGGAAAAGCTTAAATATTTCTGTTTTCTTATACTCATGGTCTCGGAAAACGAGACCCAAAAACAAGCTAAAGGGGAGATAATAAAGGTAGAGTTGATAGGCGACGAAACAATAGGAATAGAACTGCGCGAGGCGGTACGGTTCCCACTGATTCCGGAGGTGGTGCGCGGTATGTTAAGGGAGATATATGACTGGCTAAATGGGCGTTATGAATTCAATGCGTATGTAACTCTGCAACGCAACCGCTTAGGCATAATTATAAGTAAAGATATCACTCGCGAGGTCTACTTCTGTATAGAGGCATGTATAAGGCGCGAGCAGGAAAATAACTTGGGCCCCTATAGCTCTGGTCAAGCATGTGCTGAAGGGTGTTATATGGACTTCAGAAAGAATACTGACTTTGACTTCAGGATAGTGTTGTCACACATAAAAGGCATAATCGACAAATATGCCTATGACCATAAGATAAGTGATAGATGGGACTTTACAACGAAGGTTCTAACTTTTATCGTAAGGTTTTAAACCTTTTTTAAGCTTTCTATTTTTTTCTCTCTCCTTCAGAGCAATACTTAAATACCTCGCAAAAAATTATTATCATGGGCCACAAGTACAGAAACCGGTCACAGGAATTAGAGCGGTTGATACAAGTGTTAAGAAGCCAAGGGATATATGGTATAGAAGAACTCGATGTGTTGCTAGCGCAGACTATACAAGGGTATGCGGTACAGATAGGCATAGAGCCGTTGCGTCCTAGGGAATTGGAATACGTGTGGGTTAGGTTGCTGGGCTAACGTTCAACTTTTTTCTTTCAATTATTTTCTTTGATTCTTCGGAGAAAGACTTAAATATCGTTCTTTCTATTGCGGGGTATGACCTGCAGGCTAATCGCGGGCCTATACGAAATCGACCTGCCTGAAAAATTAAAGCAGGCGTTATTTGATTTCCATTATTTGTATCGACCTCATTATAACGTTGATGTCCTGATTTGTAAAGGTAAAAACCAAGTGTCGATATTCCTTGAATATGATAGCGAAGTTGACGTGAACATGTGTACAAGGGCATGTATGGAATCGTCTATGGCGACTTCATGTGACTTCAGTAAGGCCATAGATAGTTGTAAAGTTCATTGCAAGGAAAAGATAGCAGATATTGTTTATAATGATCTAGAAGATGGATATACACTTCTGAGGCGTATATTGAAAAAAGCAGGGTTTGACTTTGACATAATAAGAGACGTAAATATGCCTCCGGGCTATATCAAGTTCGTCGTAAAGTTCTGATTTCAATTCTCTTCTTTTTCAATTATCTTCATTAGCCCTTCAGGAGAAAGTTTAAATGTTGCCTTTTAACTTCTATATCATGGCTTCCGAACAAAAGTCCGAACAGGAAAAGCTTAAGGAGTTGAAAAAGGCAAAAAGACAGCTCGAAGACCAGCTGGAGCTTGCCAGGGCTGAGCTCGAATCCTTGAAAGAGTCAAAAGAGGAGCTTCTACAAAATTGCAAGATAATGGAGCAGGTGGTATACCAGTTAGTTAAAGACCTATACGGAGGAAAGATATACATTGATTTCGATGGATTCAAGTTGTGTTTGGATAGTAAATGCATCCAGTTTGATACATACAGAGAGTTGCTAATTGCCCTAAAGCTTACAAAATTATTCCTGCCTGCGCCTGCTCCAACTTAAGGAGAAAGCTTAAATATTTTTCCCTTTCCTCTTTACTTATGAAGAGGGGAAAGAGGGGTCGGCCTAAAATACTGAAAGAGTACATTAAAGTGCGGGTTAACCTAGAACTAGAAGACGTCCGGATAATCGACAGGCTTGTGGCCGACGGCATGTTTCTAGATCGCACCGATGCTATTCGTTATGCGATTAGATATGCATTTTCACAGTATTATCAAGAAGACATTAAAACAATACCGGGGCGGAGAACGGACATACGGATAGGCAGACCTCCTAAGGCCCTCCAGGAAAAAACTTAAATATTTCACGAATCCGTTAGGATCATGCCAATGGTAACAATAGAGAGGAATCAAGAAGCCGGCGTAATGGAATTCAACGTATGCCTCACAGGGGGGTGTATAGAATATAGAGAAGATGCTGAATGGATCTACTTCAGCTCCAACGAGAGTGTAAAGGGCGGTGAAAATGGGGTCGTGAAGGACGTCGATATCGATAAGGAGATAAAGCTGAAGAAGCGCCAGAACTATAAGGAGGTTGCAGATAGGCTTATCAACGATGATGTTCCGAAATTTAATGAAGCTAATATACCGGAAAGTGTTAAGGATATCTTTGATGCATATAAATTCTTTATCGATCAATGTATGAAGAATAGGCGGTATGTTGGCGTAAAGCTGGAATGGACGACGCCCAAGTTGATATACGTATATATCCGGTTCAAGTGCGAAGAAAGCAGAAATGGCTTGCGGGTCATAGTGAATCTTGAGGCAGAAAAAATCGGTGAACACTTGAAATACTATTATGACGCTGTTGCAGTAGATCCAGTAGGGATAGCGAAGAAAGAGATATGGCGCGTTATGGGCCTGTTTGCGTTGTTTGCCGAATACGTCAGCCAGCCGGCTCAGGAGGAAAGCAAGGAGGCAGGTCAAGGTCAAGGCGGAGGCCAAAGCCAGCAGGAGGGCCAGGCAGGGAGCTGAATACAGTAAAGTTTAAATATTTTCTTTTTTCTTTTCTGCATGGCCTCAAATAAAAAATCGGACGCATGTATGGAGAAAGGCCCGTGTTTAGACATGGATAAGGGGCTGAACGGGATGCCTGAAATTCAACGGGTTTTCAAGGAACTTTTAGCGCCATATTATATTTGGGGTGAGCTGTGTTTTTTGAAATTGGATTGCAAAAGAAACACAGCTGTATTGACGCTTGCGGTGCTGGATGGGCTTGCTGTAGTTAAGTTCCTGAGCGTGCTTAAGGAAAAGATGGGGATTCCAGTATCGGCGGTGGAATTTAGACCCGGCGTATGGAGGATCATGTTTGAGCCGCCTGGGGTTCGGGATAAAGCTTAAATATCTTTCCGTTCCTTCTTAGATCATGTCGTATTTAAGGAAAATCCTGAGTGAGGTGGATCCAAATCTGTCGGCTAAGGAGATCGCGAAAAGGCTTGTGAAGATGTGTGTGGAGAATAGGGAGCTCTGTGAGAAATACCTCTATGGCCATGACGGAGGCGAGTAGCGCCCTGTTTGTGACCGTAAGGAAAAACCGTAGCTATTTCAGCTGGGCGCCTCTCGGTGCATCTTTTAATTTCGGCGAAGTTTGCATCGACGTGATTTCAGAAACAGAGTTCGCTATGTATGAAGGCAGTTGCCTTAAGGTGTACAAATTCGGACGTAAGCTGTACGCATCAGCCACCAGGTACAGGGCTCTCCGAAACGGCATATACATTTACACGGGGCAAAAGGACGGGCGCTATATATTCCGCCTTGCCAGGCCGCTTTAGGGCCGCCTTCGGAGCAAAGCTTAAATAGTTTCCCGAAAGGCTGGCGGTTATGAGGAAAACTGTGGATCCATGCCTATGCATAGCGAGGTTCCTCGACGCATATCCGCGTCTCCCCCCCGAGAGGCTGGACGGAAAAACATACAATGATGAGCTGTGCTCCGTGGAATGCAAAGACGGCATTATACATGCCACAGCATACGGAATTTCGGCGGGGAGCAGATACAAGCTGAATGAATGCACGATGACGGTATGGTAAACACTCCCTATTATCATCAGCTGTCGGAGGAAATATACAAGCATTTTGAGGGCAAATGTGTCACAATATGGCAAATAGTTGAGTTTGCCAAAAGGTTAGGGTATAAGGCTCCGTTAAAGACGGCATTATTTATCATGAGGTATTTGGGGATGAACGGAAAGATCTCCATATATCGGCTCTATGATGACTACAACGTCTACTGCTTCGGCCGGGAATACAGCGGCGAGGATTTAGTGGATCATAAGGAGGTGAGGAAATGCATAGAGCACTTTCTCCTGAGCGGGATATCTGCGTTCAATCTTTCCGCAGTAGTTGAGTGCATAACGGGAAAGAAGGCAGTAGGGCGCAGTATAATTTTGCACCTGTCTGCGATTTATGAACTCATGAAGATGATAAGGCAGAAGCAGATAAGGTACTTTATAGTGACAAGCGATGCCAAAAATCGCTTCAGGATTTTGGTGGATAGGGAAATTAAGGCAGAAGACCTCCGGCGGAAAGCTTAAATATTTGCCACGCTTTTTTCTCCATGCCTCAAGAAAGTGAATGTGGGGATGTAATCAGATGGTTTAAAGACGCGGTAAAGTCGATTATTAAAAACCACTATGGGGATGCGATAAAGGTGGATTTTGATAATCTTGCTATATGCATTGATGATAAATGTGCGCAATTTAAGTCGTATGAAGGGATGTTGCTTGGGTTGGTAGTCATCGATTTCGCTATAAGTACGTTGCCAGATACCGGCGGGAACCCTTCGGCGAAAAGCTTAAATATCACGCAAAAACATGAAGGCCATGACAAAGAAAGAAACGAATAACAAGGGCGAGGGCTTCAGCGCCGAAGCCTTCGCCAGCAAGGTCAAGGCGGCGATAATGGACAAGCCGTGGGGCAGTGCAGTATTAGCGCAAGTCGGAACGATAAAGCTGGAAATTGTTAGGGTGAACGACACCGACAGCGTAATGCTGAGGCTGAGCGGGCAGAAGCTGGGCAACGCGCTTAAGCTGACTACCAGACAGCACGTCGATGATCTAATCGAGCTGATGAGGATGGTGCTTGAGAACGAGTCCGACCTGATGCGCAAGATCGAGACTATAAAGGGCATGCTACCGGAGGGCAGGAATAACGTTAGGGTGGTGCTGTAGCCATGTCGCCGAAGCCTTCGCCCCAGAAGAAAGAGGACGATGCCGTCGATCAACTGCTCAGCAAGTACCAGGAAATAGCTCAGAAGGTTGAAAGTGAAGGTAAGCAATATGCCATAAAGCTGGGAGATGAAAGCAGTGAGGACGTCACGATTAAGTACCGCCTGCTCCTGAGGCCTACGGCGAGGGGCATCATGCACACTCTTGAGATAATGGACGCTACAGAGGAAAGGGCACCCATACAGATACCGCTGTTTGGGCGGAACTGGGAAAGGATATTGAACCATGCCGACAGGGTGCTCAACACCATGAGCACGGAGAAATTCAGGGAGGTAAGCCATCTGCTGGTCGAGCTCTCTAAGCGCCTCGGTAGCCGCGGCTCTGCCGCTACCGAGGTAGAGTAAACCGTAGAGTAAACCGTCTTTTTTAAATACCCCTCCTCACATTCTATAACATGGTAGTGAACGAAATAGACGTAAAGCTAATCGACGTCCCCGAGAACTATATGTATGTAAAGCATAAGAGGAACACGTGCGAGGCGATAAGGATAAGCGGCATAATGGTGCCGCTGGTGGTCAAGCCGAAGGGCGGCAGGTACGAGCTTATCGATGGGGCGGAGAGGCTTATGTGCGCCAAGGAGCTGGGGATGAAAGTAGTTCCGGCTATAGTGGTAGAGGATGATAGGCAGGATGTCTTACGTTTGGCCCTTAACTACGTACGGGGCAGAGTATGCGGTGTGGATCTGCTCATATCGGTATGGCAGATGCTTCAGGCCTACGATTCAAGCATAGTCAAGGCCGTGCTGGGCAAAAGCTGGGATACCCTGAATAAATACAGGAATGCCGCTGAGCATATAATACAATTGCAGTTGTCAAAAAGTGATATTGAGCAGTTGAGGGAGGAATGCATATCCGTCAGAAAGCTCATATCGTGTGCGTACAGCTCGTATGAGCCCGAGGACTTCATGAACTGCGCCCTCGGCAAGTCCAAACCGAAGCTGAAGAAGGTCACGGCTGAGGCGGTGCAGAAGGCGGTGGCGTTGGAAAAAGACCAGGAGCTGAGGGAGGCGGTGGATATAGCTGAGGCGATAGGCCCGGAAAACGTAAAGAAGATCGCCGAAGTGATCGACGTAATCAGAAAGACGTTATGTTCTAGGTTGGACGGCTATGTCAAATGTATGTTAATAGATGACTATAAGTTATTAAAGATGCTGTGCGGGGAGAAATGAACGCCCGGAACGCGTTACCGACGGAACGCGTTCCCGACGCACATCCGGAACGCGTTACCAGGGCCGCCCGGAACGCGTTCCGCATGCCCGGAACGGGTTCCGCCCGGAACGCTACGTATTATATTATATTATATACTATCTCCGTTCCGGAACGCGTTCCCGACGCACGCCAGGAACACGTTCCCGACGTGGTTGGGCCATGGAGGTAGCCCGCGACGTCATGGAGGTCATGGACATGCTTGCCGGTATATACGCCAGCAAACGTAAAGACGTCGGCGTATCCTTACTTGCTAAATGTCTAAGGTCTGTTTGGTTTAGGATGCAGACTGGGCAGGACATAGTTACAGATGCCGCGCTACATGGTACGGAGCGGCATCACTGGATGGAGAGGCATTTCCCTCAGGAGCTGGAAAAGCGCGGCTATAAGTGCACGCCTGAGGTGAGGGTGACTTACGGCGACATAGCGGGCTATGTCGATCTCATGTGTGAAAAGGATGGATTGCGCTATGCGTTTGAGTTCAAGTTTACGTCTAATCCATCTGGATCAAATCCGTTCATGGCTCAGTACCGGAAACAGCTGGAATACTATGCCGCTATGGCTAACGCTATAGGGGTGCTTGTGGTCAGCGATTTCAACATTGAGCGCAATTATGTTGAGATTATTGTATTGAGCGAAGATGATAGGGAGAGGGTGCTGAGCGAGTTGAGGCAGAGGTATGACATCATCAAGAGCGGTAAGGAGCCTGCCCCCGAATACGGCCCGTGGTGTAAGTTCTGTGCATTCAAGAATATATGCATGAATAAGAGGTTGATATGAGCCGCCCGGAACGCGTTCCCGGCGGGGGCAGGTTCATCGCCGCCCTAGGAGACGGCAGGTTCGGGGTGGCCTACAGCGACAGGTCTGCATGGCTGATAGACACGCTGACGGGAACCAAGATCGTGGTATACTACCACCCATACCATCGCAAGTGGTACATAATGCTGACAGACCCTCAGGGGAATTTCGTGAAAAGGCTCAGCTACATATCGGTATGCGCCACGGGAGTGTATGAGTACTGCCAAAGGTCTTATGAGGGCGGCAACTTGTACATCGACATTCTATACTGCTCTAAGATAACGGAGCTGGAGCTGGATTCCTACTGGCAACCGTGGGCGCCGATCCTCACCATGTATTACATGGGCGATAGGAGGCCGTACTACCGGTGGCTCAGGGCTGTGATCCGCGAGGTGGCCAGGCACATAGCGGACAGGATACAGGAGGCAGGGAACGAGGCGGCTGATTTCGTGGTCAATGTGTTTGAGACCGGCTTCGGCCTTAAGCCCGAGTACATAGGCTACTTGGTCACGGGTACTAAGTACTGCGCCGGTGTTCTCTACGGCATATTCTGCAGGATGACCCCGGAGCAGTGTGAAATCACAAGGTGCAGGCCGATATGCTCGGTGCTGAGCGTGCAGTATCCGGCTGAATGCGGACGGGAGCGCGAGAATCAATGCCTGTCCGGAGAAATATATAAGCCCATACCTAAGAGGCTCTATGGACATGAGCATTAGTGACGGCATGAACGACGTGACAATACTCATGGTGGACATAGATGAGGTTGTTTTACCATTTGATAAGGAGAGGTATGAAAGAGAAGCAAGAAAGATAGTTGAATTCTTTGGACATGAGGTAGTGGGGATAACATACAGGCTGTCAACACACAAGGGCATACACATATACGTATGGGTTAAGCCCGAAATAGAGCCTATGCGGATTCCGCTTCTTCAGTACCTATTGGGCAGTGACTTTAAGAGGGAATGCATAAACTTCTTCAGATATATAAGGGGCATCGACATAAACGTGCTCTTTACGGGAAAAAAGAAGGTAGACAGACATGCGGGCATGAATATGGACTGCTACAGCATGTGCAGGGGCTTAATCAGGGAAATAAAGATAGCCGAGAGTATGGGGCTGAAAAGGATAGAGATTTAAATCACTCGCTCTCCAGGGCTTCCTCAAACCAGAACTTTTTCTCGCTCCACGGTTCTTCTTCTTCTTTTGGACGCGGTGCGCCTTTTGGCCTGGCCGTGGCCACCACCTCAAACACGCCATAAGCCTGTATCGCCTTGCTCACCTCCTTCTTTATGTACTCCTTAAGCTTCTTTTCGCACTCCTTTTTAAGCGCAAAGGGTAGCTCTATGGAAAACCTGATGATCATGCCTCCTCCTCCCCCTCACCCTCTTCTTTCTCCTCCTCCTCAGCCTCCTTTCTGCCCGCCTCCATCTTCATGTTCACCTTGACGTCTACCTCGTATTCGCCGCACTGGCCGGCGAGATCCTTCATGTACGACGCCACGTCGTTCTTGATCTGCTCGACAGCCTCCTGAGGCAAATAAACGGGTATCTCGATCTTGAATTCATATCTAGCCATGTGTCTGCAGGTCTGGGTGTATATATGCTTTATTTGCCTTTCTTCGGCCCCTTCTGCCTCCTTTCAAATTCCTCCATGTAGCGCCTGGTGACGCAGTCGAAGAAGTACGTAAGCGTCTGGGCCGCCTTATCCATGCCGAAGGCCATAACCACGCTGTCCACGTACTTTATTGCCTGATTGCCCAGCCTTATCCAGCTCAATTTCCTGGATGTTCTCGCATTGAACATCTTCTTGAATGCATTGGGCTCCGGCGTAAGCACCTGGACAAGCGGCCCGAACGAGAACATGTACCTCACCATTCCGGTCTGCTCAGATTTCGCCCTCCTTAAGAGCTCAGCCAGCTTTCTAGTCGTTACGTGTTTTTCCTCGGATATATATGGCTCTATCGTGTTGAAATCGATGATCAATATTCCCTTTTCATAGCTGATGAAGTCGGAATGCAGGGTTAGCAGGACTAGCCTGCGGAAAAAGGACGTAGTTCCGTCGCATATGTAGTTTCTATATTCAGCGCCGCTCAGCTTTACAGTCCCCAGGTCGCTACAGTCCATAACACGATTTATTTGGCTAGATCCAGGATGAACCTAATCATCGATTTAACGATGCCATCACCGGCGTAGCTTTTGGGATCCATGAACTTTTCAAGCTCGCCGAACAGCTCACCTGTGGCGTCGTGAATGCCGTAGGGCAGTTCCGCGTCCTCCCAGAATTCATCAATGAGCTTCTTTCTCTTAGCCATTGTTCATCCCTATAGCCGCGTTTATATTCGTTTCCGTAGGCGCCAGCTGTGCCTTATACATGGTGCCCTTTTTTATCGCAGATCCGCTGTAGCCGGGGACAGCTATTTTCCTGCCGGGCTCATATGCATATGGCAGGTAGAATAGGTATCCATCTATATAAGCAAGCGAGTAGCCCGCTACCGTTGCAGTATTTACTACCACTTTGTTCTCATAATAATTGAATGAAACATATATTATAGGCGTTCCAGGCTGTATTTCATCTTCTTTGTTCGGAAACGGCGAAAACATCATGTAGTCTCCGGCATCGTTGCCGGCAGTTAGATGGCCTAACGTCTCTAGGCTGGGCAACGGTTCGTACTTTCTTATATCTTCATCCGCCTTAAGCCATGCGATTTCTCGGTAGTTGATGTAGTCCTCCGGAACGATCCGAAAAAACATCAGCAGTTTGCACCACAGCCCGCATCTCCTTATCGCCGTGTAATTTTCCAGCGATGCGGCTATCTTGCCTATTTTTGCGGCCGTGTCATCTATCACTACAAGCGTTACGTTTCTCTTAGGGGTCATGTTCATATTAGATATGCAATGTAGTGCAGTAGTGGCAGTGCTTTCGGACTCGACGTTGACTGGGGAGCATCCGTAGGGCATAGCATATTCATTCACGAAATGTATTTCGCCTATTGTATTTACCTTATATCCAATTCTCATAAATTTAAGCTTGATATCCTTATCATCGCGTTTTAGATAAATTATCTTGTTGTCAGGATCTACAGCCGACACGTTCTTGCTTGTTACTGCCTTGATCAATTCCCGATCGATTTTAACCTTTTTAGGCATATTATTATTGGACTTGTCGGTTTATATGTATTGAGGAGGAGGGAAAAAAGTGGATTTTGTTTTTTTCTGGCGTCTTATCTGGTTACAGGAGGTTCCTGA
>Ga0080005_173336_pt1 | contig 10892 bp, 8 predicted proteins | sample JossMetagenome_2_FD_69208 | JGI IMG/M metagenome (GOLD analysis project Ga0080005, IMG submission 69208) | Hot spring sediment microbial communities from Joseph's Coat, Yellowstone National Park, USA - JC3_ASED (SPADES assembly) (version 2) | ecosystem: Environmental > Aquatic > Thermal springs >... | reverse complement strand
CACGCGGCGGCATACAGAGGCCACATCGACGTCGCCTCGCTGCTCCTGGAGCACGGCGCTGACCCATGCGTAACTAACAAAGACGGCGACATACCCTTAGTCACGGCCCAGAAGAGGCGCGCAGAGGACGTCTACGTGCTGCTTGAGGGCGTGTCCCGTAAGTGCCGCAATACCACCAGGTGACCAAAGACTTAGCCCCTGTGATAGCGGCTACTAAGGGGAAAGGCTTACCCTCACGGCGCTCAGGGCCCTCTGTCAGGCCTCCTCGCCCCTCCTGGCGTCCCTCAGGTCGTTCAGGGCCTCCTCAATTGACTCCCTCAGGTCCTCCAGCGCCTCCTCGTCGACGGCCTTAGTTAGGTAGCCCCAGGCGTAGAGGACCATGCCGTTGGAGAGCCTCGCAAGGTCCACGGCCATATGCATCCTCCTCAGCAGGTCCTTTACGGCCCCCTCCTCGCCCTCCCCGTAGTCAAGGCATGAGCCTATCGATGGGGGGAGGCCCACCACGTCATCCATGGCCTCCGCGAGGGCCCCCTTCCCCCTGCCAGGGGCGACCTGAAGGGGCCTCGAAAGGGTGACGTAGGCCCCATAGATGAAGTCCACGGGCTCGGCCCCAAGCTCACCCCTCAGCCAGCCAAGGGCCTCGTTGAGCCTTCCCCTAAGGCCCCTGTACGCCTCTCCCCTGGCGAGCTCCCTGAGGCTGACCCCCTCCTCAAGGGCCCTCCTGAGCCTGGCCTCTGCTGCTGGCCCCCTCAAGGCCAGGTCGGCAACCAGGCCGACGAGCAGGGAGCCCAGGGTCAGCCTAAGGCCCAGGTAAAGGGAGGGGAGGGAGCACCTGAGCGCTGAGCGTATGGACTCATACCCGTAGGTCGAGACCACGGCGCTCACCACTTCGCTCATAGCGTAGCCCTTCACGTCAGGGAAGCCGAGGAGGTCCTCCATCATGGCGTCAAGCGCATCGAGGAGCCCTGGCCTGAGGGCCATGATGGCCCTCTCGTTGAGCCTGCAGAGGTCGTCGAGGTCGTCGCAGAGCGTCGGCGTTCCCTCAGCCCCCTCGTCCTCGTCCCTCCACCTCAACTCGGGGCCCGCGAGGGGCCCCCTTGCGGCGTTAAAATGCTGACACCGGACGCATGTTAGAAAGGAACCAGCGGGGTCCGCGCGGCCCCCAAGGCAACCCCTTAAGCCCTGAGGGCCGAGGCCCCAAGGAGGGAGGGCTTGACAGGTCCTAGGGAGTCCGGGGAGGCCCAGAAGGGGGCGACAGGGGAAGGGCGCGGAGGAGAAGGCCACGGCCAGGCCCTCCCCCTGGCCTTCCTCCTCACGTTCTCCCTCACGCTCGTGGCCTTCATGCCGGTCATATGGCCGCTGCCCCTTCAGCGCCTCCTAGGCCGCCCCCTCGCGCAGTACGTGATCTGGCTGAGGTGCAGGGGCCTCAACGTCGGCCTTGACGTATTTGGCTCGCTGGTCCCCATGGCAGCCGCGGCCCTGTTAGCTGTTGCCCTGAGGGCGAGGGGCCTTGGGGCCCTCCTGCCCTTCGCCGCGAGGGGCGTAAGCGTCACCAGGCTCCTGGCCTACGCTGCCGTTGCCCTCTTGGCCATAGGCGCCCTGCTCCCGCTGGTTTTGCCGTCAGTAGCCCTCCTGGCAGCCAGGGGCTCAGCAACAATAGCGGCCGCCCTGGCCCTCTGCCTCGTCTACGCGGTACCCCTTGTGGCCGTAATGCAGGTCATGAGGCCGAGGGGCCAGCCCCTTCACTTGCTGGCAGAGGGGGCAGGGCCCTGGCTGGCCGCGGAGGCCTACGTCACGGCCCTGGCCCTCTCGCTCCTCGCTGACACCTTTGCCGTAGCGCTGTCCTGCGTGGCCGAGCTCAGGGGCCTCCTTCCCTGGCCGGCCTACCTGGTGTACGGAGGCTATGGGCTGACCGACGGCCTTGTGGTGACGCCCGTAGGAGTCGCGGTGGCTACGCTGGCAGCCGTGGGCCTCTTTAAGCTAGTGGCGAGGAGAATGCAGACCTCAGGGCCTAGTGGTCTATCATAGCCATAGCCCTCCTTAATGTGCCTGTTACCGCCAGCCCCGCTAATAGGTTTCCACGCAAGTTTGTGTGGAAATATCAAGGCTGTAGGGATCAACCAGCCCGCTGAGGGCTACGGGACAACCTACGTCAAGGGTTTAGGCGGGGCGTCAGGGCTGAGGGGCCTTGGCCTTCGGCTTCGGCCTGACCCTTATCACGAACTCCGACCTCTTCCCCTTGGGGCTCACGCCTTGGTAGTAGTTGAAGACGCCGCGGCACCTCGGGCACTCCATCCTGCTAACATTGTAGAATCTGAAGCGCCACGTCTTGAGGACCCTGAACTCGCCCTCGTAGCCACAGTAAGGGCACTTGACCAAGCCATGCCCCGTCCACTGTCTGTGAGCCTAGCCCTAAAGCGTTTTCAGCTGGGCCTGAGGGGGCCTTGAAGCTATTGCCCTCCTGAGGCGTATTACGACGACCCTGGACAGGGCTTCATCTCAGCTGATCAGGGAGAGCACGTCAACGTATAAGGACATGTAACCGCCTCAAGACGTGTCGTCACGACCCCTATTGACCCTCTATGGCGGTAAGCCTTATGGGTCCCCTAAGGGCAGGCCAGGAACTTCGTAGCTGTCAGCGCGCCAGGCTCATGGTCGTTAAGCCTGCCATATAGCGACCGTCGCGTCATCGTGCCTATCGGCCTCAAGGCCCTATGGCCTCGAGCTGCCGGAGGCCTAATTCATTGTAAACTGGGGAGTTAACGAGCAGGGTTTGCAGGATTTAACTGATGAGGTCTAGGCAGGGCGTGGCTCCTGGGGAATATAATTATGCGCTCGCTGGAGGCGAAACCTGTGTAGCCCTGGTTAAATGGTCATCTAATGTTTAGTACGATAACGTGTAGAAGAAACAGTGACATGTAAAAATCTCCCGTTGTAAGCATTACACTGTTAACATCTATTCTTCAGGTTCTTCTTCGCCCTTCCCAGTACTGAGGCCTGATACCAGGGAGAGGGCTTCCTCTAGCTTCGACCTATCAACCTTCGAGTCCAGCACCTTTACTAGCTCCTTGAACTCGGGGAGCTCCGCCACCTCCTGCAGGGCGACTCTCTGGTTAGAGTACTCTTTGGCAGGCGCCTTCTCGTGAAGACCCTTGGACAGCTCCACGATTCTACCCCTAGTCTCCTCATCCATGTTATTCCACGACAGGCCAGCGATGTAGATGGCTAGGAGAGGTCTGGCAAATTGATCCCTGTTAAAGGTTCTTCCGCTCCTTAGTACCGTGTATGCGAGATAATTAAGTATTGCGGCATAATAATATGCCACGTCTTCGCTCCTAGTCTCAACATAAGACATGTGCGACTCGACTATACTGTTTTCGACAGGAATATACACTGATGCCGTAAAAGCCCTATTACACCTATACACAACATAGTATTTGTCTCTGCTTAACGGCTTCACCACGGAGGGTTGCCGTAACTCCCCGATCAGTTTTCTCACTTTATTAAGCGTCTCAGCTGAAATACTACGTTCATTCAGCTCGAGGGCTTCTCCTAGGAATTTCTTTAGCATGGCTTCTCCTTGCTCCGATAGAATTATGTTGAGGTATCTATTGATCCTAAACGGATTTATCTCTCCACGGTAGATCATCCTATACACCTTTACTCCGTACTTTTTTAGATAGTTAACAGACACGATGAGCGTATCCTTTGTATTATATGGTCTAAACCTAAACGTAGCGCCTTCAACGCTGTGTTCTAATACTATGAGGCCAGCATACTCTTCTTCTCCCTTCTTCTTCTCACCGCCATAAATACCCCTTATATATAAGCCCATTGGCACTATTCCATCGACGCCCAGTTCCCTTGCTAGGGCGTTTAGATCCTCAGTGAAGTAGAGCAATCCAGGTTTAATGTATTCATTATAGGTCCTATTATATGCGGTGATCTCCAAGTAGTCCTTGATTTCATCAAGGCTCATTTTCTTACTATACTCTCTACCACTTAATGCCCTCAACTTAACTACATACAGCTCGTTCTCCCAGCTCACATTCCCACCCTCTTCACAATCACCACGGCTGGAGGCATTCCATGTTGAAAGACGTCAAAGTCGAAATCATAGAGCTTGAGAGCAAAGTTGCCATTTCTGCGTGCCTGCTCTAACATACAGTATGTCGCAACTATGCCAGCCCGAGCTGAGGTTCTGTGGTTGAACAGCTGGTCTTTGTTCATTACAAAGCCTACTCCGCTGGAGGCTAGCTCAATGGATTTGGCTAGGGCAGCTGAGGCTATGTCGGCTCCATTGAGAACCTGTGCCGCTTTATCGCCTACACAGTTTCTAATACTTTTTAGCATGTAGCTTCTAATTCCCTCGGAGTAGGAGGCCTTGTACTCCGTTACCGGTATCCATGGTGGATTTGTTACGATAATATCTGGTTTAAACACGCGCAGCAGGATTGGCGCGTATATTGATGTGAAGACGACAGCCCAAACATCGTTCCCCCCATGCCTAACTATTAGCTTTGCTATGGTTCCAGCAACCTTATTCTTCTTGAAGTGCTCCAGGAAATGCTGCAGGAAGGAATTCCCAGCGTTCTTCAAGTTCTCGCTCACATAGTGTTCTATTTTCTCCTCCAAGCACTTCTCATCCAGCTTGCATTCACTGTAAGAAAACCTGTTCGCAAGTGTAAGACTTTTCTCGATAAGTCTAAGTATTGTGAGGACATTTGAGGTGTCGCCCAAGTCTACCTGTCTAAATTTTATTAGCACGCTCAAGTAATCATCGGCTTTCCTCGCCAGATCATTCAACTCTACCGCGGGTGCTGTATACCCGCCAAACCACGTAGCAAACGTATCCACGTGGTATACGTGCGGCGGGTTTTCTGGCTCTTTCCCCGAAGCCCTCTTATAGGCTAGCACCAGCTCAGCGCGGGCGACAGCAATTGCCAGAGGGTTGATATCGAAGCCCACAACTTCTGTCAGCGCTTTCTCAGGGTCCTCCCCTCCTTTAACCTTCTCATGAAACGCCTTTATCAAGAACGTGCCTGAGCCGCAGAAGGGATCCAAAACCACTTTTCTAGGTAAGTTGAATTCTCTGAGTATCATTTCAACTAGCCATATAGGTGTGTAATATTCGCCGAGTTGCCTCCTCACAGGTGGCTCTACGAGGAATTCATATAGCGTCCTGAAGACGTCCTCAGCCGTGTCGAGAGACCAGTCAACGAGCGTTGCGCGACCCACTATATCCCTAAGCACCCCTTCAACCAAAGGCTTGGCATCTTCACGCAAGAGTGCGGTCTTCCACCAGTTCAAGTACGGGAGCGCGACGTCCACGCCTATCAGTGAGCCGCTGCAGACATCCTCGGGAAGCCCTCCTTTGCCCAGCGCTATGGTTAGGGAGGCGATGACAGCTATCTGCATGTAGGTGTGCCTTATGAATAAATCCTCGTAGAACCCCTCGTCCGCTCCGCTATACAAGGACTGTATCATGCTCCTGTAGGCCTCGTAGAGCGGCTTTACCATTGGGTCGTCCTTCACCTTCCTGAAAGCCTGCTTCAAGTCGTTCAGGTACTTCTCGTAGTCGAGCTTATAGAGGGCCTCGATGTTCTCGGGCAGGGGAGGTATCTTCAGTGCCTCGAGGCCCGATAGGATCTGCGTCTCGAGAACCTCCCTGGCCTTGTCCCTATCCCCTTCCACCACTAACTCTAAGTTGTTCTTCGTTACCCTGTATATCCTCCACTTCTCCCATGTAGTGACAATGTAGTATTTCCTCCTTGATATGACGCTCCAATATTTCTCACGCGCCGACCTCTCGGCTTCCTCGAACTCCTGTTCACGGCCCTTATATTCAATAACCGCCACGTCGCCCAGCAACGTGTCGACGGCCCACCTCTCTCCACCGACATACACCTCCTGGGGCATCAGTATCGTGATGCCCTCAGGCCTCTCTAACAGTCTCCTCAAGACATAACAGTCCAGGGTCTGTGAAACCCTGCACCTCCTCTCAAGAACCGTTTTCAGGGATTGAACGATGAGATTGACAACATTAACGCGGACATTCTCGTGCGGCTTAAGAGACAAACCTGCTCACCCTCCCACCGTTAATCGAGCCCCCGATTCAGCTCTGATCACGGACACGAATTTCCTCCTTCTTAGAGCTAACCCTCTGGTAGTGGTTGAAAACTCCCTAGCCCTAAAGCATTTTCAGCTGGGCCTGAGGGACCTTGAGGTCACTGCCCTCCTGAGGCGTATTACGACAGCCCTGGGCAGGGCTTTACCTCAGCTGATCAGGGAGAGCACGTCAACGTATAAGGACATGTAACCGCTTCAAGACTGTCGTCACGACCCCTATCGACCCTCTATGGCGGTAAGCCTTATGGGTCCCCTAAGGGTAGGCCAGGAACTTCGTAGCTGCCAGCGCGTCGGACTCATGGCCGTTAAGCCTACCATACAGCAACTGTCACGTCATCGTGCCTATCGGCCCCAAGGTCCTATGACCTCGAGCTGCCGGAGGCCTAAGTCGTTGTAAACTGGGGAGTTAACGAGACTAGGTTCGCAGGATCTAACTGATGAGGTCTAGGCAGGGCGTGGCTCTTGGGGAATATAACAATGCGCTCGCTGGAGGCGAAACCTGTGTAGCCCTGGTTAAATGGTCATCTAATGTTTAGTACGATAACGTGTAGAAGAAACGGTGACATGTAAAAATCTCCCGTTGTAAGCATTACACTGTTAACATCTATTCTTCAGGTTCTTCTTCGCCCTTCCCAGTACTGAGGCCTGATACCAGGGAGAGGGCTTCCTCTAGCTTCGACCTATCAACCTTCGAGTCCAGCACTTTTACTAGCTCCTTGAACTCGGGGAGTCTCGCCACCTCCTGCAGGGCGGCTCTCTGGTTAGAGTACTCTTTGGCGGGCGCCTTCTCGTGAAGCCCCTTGGACAGCTCCACGATTCTACCCCTAGTCTCCTCATCCATGTTATTCCACGACAGGCCAGCGATGTAGATGGCTAGGAGAGGTCTGGCAAATTGATCCCTGTTAAAGGTTCTTCCGCTCCTTAGTACCGTGTATGCGAGATAATTAAGTATTGCGGCATAATAATATGCCACGTCTTCGCTCCTAGTCTCAACATAAGACATGTGCGACTCGACTATGCTGTTTTCGACAGGAATATACACTGATGCCGTAAAAGCCCTATTACACCTATACACAACATAGTATTTGTCTCTGCTTAACGGCTTCACGACAGAGGGTTGCCGTAACTCCCCGATCAGTTTTCTCACTTTATTAAGCGTCTCAGCTGAAATACTACGTTCATTCAGCTCGAGGGCTTCTCCTAGGAATTTCTTTAGCATGGCTTCTCCTTGCTCCGATAGAATTATGTTGAGGTATCTATTGATCCTAAACGGATTTATCTCTCCACGGTAGATCATCCTATACACTTTTACTCCGTACTTTTTTAGGTAGTTAACAGGCACGATGAGCGTATCCTTTGTATTATATAGTCTAAACCTAAACGTAGCGCCTTCAACGCTGTGTTCTAATACTATGAGGCCAGCATACTCTTCTTCTCCCTTCTTCTTCTCACCGCCATAAATGCCCATTATATATAAACCCTTTGGCACTATTCCATCGACGCTCAGTTCCCTTGCTAGAGCGGCTGGATCCTCGGTGAAGTAAAGCAATCCAGGTTTAATGTATTCATTATAGGTCCTGTTATACGCGGTGATCTCCAAGTAGTCCTTGATTTCGTCAAGGCTCATTTTCTTGCTATACTCTCTACCACTTAATGCCTTCAACTTAACTACATACAGCTCGCTCTTCCAGCTCACATTCCCACCCTCTTCACAATCACCACGGCTGGAGGCATTCCATGTTGAAAGACGTCGAAGTCGAAATCATAGAGTTTGAGAGCAAAGTTGCCGCTCCTGCGTGCCTGCTCTAACATACAGTATGTCGCAACTATGCCAGCCCGAGCTGAGGTTCTGTGGTTGAAGAGCTGGTCTCTGTTCATTATGAAGCCTACTCCGCTGGAGGCCAGCTCAATGGATTTGGCTAAGGCGGCTGAGGCTATGTCGGTTCCAGCGAGGACCTGTGCCGCTTTATCGCCTACGCAGTTTCTAATCCTAATCCTCTCTAGCATGTAGCTTCTAATTCCCGCGGAGTAGGAGGCCTTGTACTCTGTTACTGGTATCCACGGTGGGTTTGTTACGATGATATCCGGTTTAAACACGTACAACAGGATTGGCGCGTATATGGACGTGAAGACAGCAGCCCAAACATCGTTCCCCCCATGCCTAACTATTAGCTTTGCTATGGTTCCAGCAACCTTATTCTTCTTGAAGTGCTCCAGGAAATGTTGCAGGAAGGGATTCCCAGCGTTCTTCAAGTGCTCGCTCACATAGCGTTCTATTTTCTCCTCCAAGCACTTCTCATTCGGCCCGCATTCACTGTAAGAAAACCTGTTCGCAAGTGTAAGACTTTTCTCGATAAGTCTAAGTACTGCGAGGACGTTTGAGGTGCCGCCCAAGTCTACCTGTCTAAAACGTATTAGCAGACCTAACTCCTGGGCTTTCCTCGCCAGATCATACAACTCTTCTGCGGGTGCTGTATACCCGCCAAACCATGTAGCAAATGTATCCACGTGGTATACGTGAGGTGGGTTTTCAGGCTCTTTCCCTGAAGTCCTCTTGTACGCTAGCACCATCTCAGCGCGGGCGACAGCTATTGCTAGGGGATTGATATCGAAGCCCACAACTTCTGCCAGAGCTTTCTCAGGATCCTCTCCGCGTTTGACCTTCTCATGAAATGCCTTTATTAAGAACGTGCCCGAGCCGCAGAAGGGGTCTAAAACCACTTTTCCAGGTAGGTCAAATTCGCTGAGCATCATTTCAACAAGCCATATAGGTGTGTAATATTCGCCGAGTTGCCTTCTCACAGGTGGCTCTACGAGGAATTCGTATAATGTCCTGAAGACGTCCTCAGCTGTGTCGAGAGACCAGTCAACGAGCGTTGCGCGACCCACTATATCCCTAAGCACTTCTTCAACCAAAGGCTTAGCATCTTCACGCAAGAGGGCGGTCTTCCACCAGTTCAAGTACGGGAGCGCGACGTCCACGCCTATTAGTGAGCCGCTGCAGACATCCTCGGGAAGCCCTCCTTTGCCCAGCGCTATGGTTAGGGAGGCGATAACAGCCATCTGCATGTAGGTGTGCCTTATGAATAAATCCTCGTAGAACCCCTCGTCCGCTCCGCTATACAAGGACTGCATCATGCTCCTGTAGGCCTCATAGAGTGGCTTTACCATTGGGTCGTCCTTCACCTTCCTGAAAGCCTGCTTCAAGTCGTTCAGGTACTTCTCGTAGTCGAGCTTGTAGAGGGCCTCAATGTTCTCGGGCAGGGGAGGTATCTTCAGTGCCTTGAGGCCCGATAGGATCTGCGTCTCGAGAACCTCCCTGGCCTTGTCCTTATCCCCTTCCACCACTAACTCTAAGTTGTTCTTCGTTACCCTGTATATCCTCCACTTCTCCCACGTGGTGACGATGTAGTACTTCCTCCTTGATACAACGCTCCAATATTTGTCGCGCGCCGACCTCTCAGCCTCCTCGAACTCCTGTTCACGGCCCTTATATTCAATAACCGCCACGTCGCCCAGCAGCGTGTCGACGGTCCGCTTCTCTCCATCGACATACACCTCCTGGGGCATCAGTATTGTGATGCCCTCGGGCTCCTCCAGCAGTCCCCTCAAGACGTAACAGTCCAGGGTCTGCGAAACCCTGCACCTGCTCTCAAGAACAGTTTTCAGGGATTGAGTAATGAGGTTAACAACTTTAACGCGGACATTCTCGTGCGGCTTAAGAGACAAACCTGCTCACCTTCCCACCATTGATCAAGCCCCCGATTTGACCCTGATTACGAACTTGGATTTCCTCCCCCATAGGGCTAACCCCTGGTAGTGGTTGAAAACTCCACAGCACTTAGGGCACGCAGCCTCTCCACCTCGTAGAACCCGAACTTCCGTGTCTTTAGGAGCTCGAATTCCCCCTCATAGCCGCAGTAAGGGCACGTGAGCAAGCCGTGCCCCGTTCACTGCTTGTGAGCCTAGCCCTAAAGCGTTTTCAGCCAGGCCTGAGGGGCCTTGAAGTCATTGCCCTCCTAAGGCGTATTACGACGGCCCTGGGCAGGGCTTCATCTCAGCCGATCAGGGAGGCACGTCAACGTACAAGGACGTGTAACCGCTTCAGCGGCCCTAAAACTGGCTTCAAGTCGTGTAGTCGCGACCTCGTCTTTTGCCCCATTCTACCAGTTATTTCAATACCCTGAGGTCACACGAATAAAAAGCCTAATTACAGAGCTTTCGTACCCATCCTTGACGTAAGACCCCCGCGCCGGGGTAAGCTCATTACTTCCTCACCGCCGTGAACCGTCCCCCTAGGCGCTTCTTGAGGTCCTTGTACCTGCCTATGCCTTTCAGCCTCCCCTCCTGCTCATACTTGTCGTCAATTGCCTTTGCAAGCCTCATGAGCCAGCGAGCGAAGAAGGGGGGCACCTCGCCGACCTCCTTCATGACCGCGACAGTGAACTCAAGGTCGGCGAAGCCGTCGGCCTCGCCCCACCACATCTCTGGGCACGTGTAGAACTTCCTGATAATAGCTGGATGGACCCCGTAGCCCCTCATCAGGCCAAGCGCGTCCGAGTTGGGAACCCACACGTGCCTGTGGCCGCCGCACTGCTCTGGCGTCAGCTTAACGTCCTCGACAGGTATCATTTCAATTGACTTCTCTGGCGGCACATAGGCTAGCTCAGCCTCTGCGGCCGTCATGTACTTCTGGGGCCTTATGGGCCTGTTCAGGCTCTTCGCTATGGACTCGAGCCCCTTCCTGAGGTTCTCCTCCATCT
>Ga0080005_171928_pt1 | contig 10913 bp, 14 predicted proteins | sample JossMetagenome_2_FD_69208 | JGI IMG/M metagenome (GOLD analysis project Ga0080005, IMG submission 69208) | Hot spring sediment microbial communities from Joseph's Coat, Yellowstone National Park, USA - JC3_ASED (SPADES assembly) (version 2) | ecosystem: Environmental > Aquatic > Thermal springs >... | reverse complement strand
TGCTTAGAGAGCCCTTAAAGTTTCCCATGGAATTGCTTGTAGAAAAGGTTTTAGAAAGCTCAGGAGATACCCTATACGTTTTGAGGAGGGTTGGGTAAGTGTCTACTGGGTCTCCCAGGGTTGTGGCTTTTGGCGATGTGCATGCGCCCCTCTACGTGAATTATTTGTCGAGCTCTCTAGCTAAGCTACAGCCCGACGGCAAGCTTGTACTTGTAGCTGGCGACGTTGTGGCTAGGGGCGAGTGGAGGATGTGTAGGCAGGTCTCGGAACTGATTGAGAAGTTTCTCCCAGAAGCGATAGTCGTTGGGGTTTTTGGAAACGAGGACTACGAGGAGGCTAGGGGAAGGATAAGGGAGGAGTGTAGCGGTTTCATGTGGCTTGAGGACGAGGCTGTAGAGGTCAACGTTTATGGCTTGGGGGTTAGGATAGTAGGCTCGACTGGCGTCTTGGATGAACCTACTCCTTGGCAGAAGCGTAATGTCCCGGGGATAGTGGAGACATATAGGAGGAGGCTTGAAAGGCTGGGAGAGCTTTTGGATAAGAAGAGTGGGGATTTGACTATACTGCTTACGCATTATCCCCCCAGGTGTCGTACATTGATGGGGGAGGACGAGAGGTTTTGGAGGCAGATGTCTTCTGAGGGGCTGGCAGAGCTAGTCAAGAAGAAGGGCGTCGACGTGGTTGTTCATGGCCACCTGCACAGGAGCACTGTTCACAGAGACTATATTGGTAGTACTCCTGTCTACAATGTTGCTCTACCTGCAACTAAAAGTGTAACAGTAATCGAGCTCAGGAGACAAGGGTTGTTGCAGTTCCTGTAATCAGCATTCGAGTCGCATCTTCACATTTCAAATGCGAGCTGCCTCATCATCCTTATATGTAATACAGTGCTTCCTTATATTTTTGGTTTTCATATTTATGATGAGATTTCGAGAGAGAATGTGGATAAAAAATGGTTTTTCAACAATAATTTTTATGATTTCTATGTTTACAGAAAAATTTAAATAGAATTTACTTTGTTAAGACAAGCTTTGTGCTTCCTGCAGATCTTTATCTTGAATTGAAGAAAAGAGCTACAGAGGAAAACAGATCAGTCCGCGAGATTGTTATTGAAGCTTTACTCGAGTATTTTTCTAAGCCTCGCAAAAGCGACAGGAATAGACTTATCCAACTTCTCACTACACCAATCGAGGGAGCCTCTGCGGAAGATTATAAGGAATACGAGTATGATGACATATAACCTTTCGGGTCTTGTTCTTGAAGGCTATGATTGGTACAGAGATAAGGTCTATAGCGAAGAAGAAGCCTTCAATTAGCAGTTTTAGTTCGCAGGAGGATTATCTAAAAGCTTTAAGAATTCATGAGGAAGCGCTAAAATTCTTTCATGAAAAATTCCCAGAGTTAGAAGTTTATATTTCTACCCATCAAACTTGGAAAAATATATCACGTCTTAGCCTTTAGAGGTACTAAGGTACCAAAGGAAGAAGCCAAGAAAATCGTTTGGGCTATACTAGAAGATGATAAAATAATTAAGGTTCCACTGTTGCCTGGGCATCTAAAAGATGCACTCGAAGAAAGTGCAAAGACCGGTATACATATATGGGATTACCTCTGTTTTCTTCCAGTGAAAGATTACATTGACGTGGTCTATTCATGTGACATTCATTTCCAAAATATTGGAGAAGAATTAAATGTAGAGGTGATAAATCCTCCTGGAGGCTGATATTTCTTGTGATCTGTTTTGAAAGGTTTATTTTTGCTGGTTTTCTTTCCTGAATAGGTGTTGATGTGAGCGCGCGGTTTGCTGTTGATGCCTTGAAGCAACTGGGGGAGGATGATTACAGGTTGTTGGTGGCTGTGGAGAGGGGGATGATTAATCATGAATATGTGGATGTAAAATTGGTTGCCAGTATTAGTGGCTTGGAGGAGGACTTTGTTAATGCTAGGTTGAAGAAACTGAACGAGCTTGGGCTAGTTCAGAGGTTTAAGGGCGGGTTTGTAGGATTTGTCCTGACTACTAGGGGGTATGACTGCTTGGCGCTCTATGTTTTGGTGAAGAGGGGGACTTTGTCTCAGCTTTCTCTTACTCCGTATGGCGAGGGGAAGGAGAGCGAAGTATATCTCGGGAAGACTGAGGGGGACAGGATTGTGGTTGTCAAGTTTCACCGTGTTGGGAGGACGAGTTTTAGAAAGGTTAAGCTTGTAAGGGAATATGTAGCCGACAAGAGGCACTATTCCTGGCTGTATGCCGGGAGGCTTGCCGCCATGAGGGAGTTTGAGGCCCTGAAGATCTTGTGGAAGAGTGGTGTCGCGGTGCCAGAGCCCATTGACTGGAATAGGCACGTTATTGTTACTGGATACGTGGAGGGCGACGAGTTATACCTTCTCCCAGAGCTGACAGACCCAAAGGCTTTCTTTGAAAGTGTGTTGCAGGAAGTCGAGAAGAGTTTTAAGGCTGGCGTTGTTCACGGGGATCTCAGTGAGTATAACGTGTTGGTCGCTAGGGGCGAGAAGCCTGTCCTAATTGATTGGCCTCAGTGGGTTTCCAGCAGTCACCCTATGGCCTCGTTTTACCTGAAGAGGGACATAGTAAACATTGCTGGGTTTTTTGCCAAGAAGTATGGGGTAGACGTTGACCCAGAGCAGTTGGGGGAAGATTTTTTAAGCCGACTATCTGTTAATGGTTAGGACGCGTGTTGCTAAGGAGAATACTTGGCCTTGACGTGTTGCCCGGAAGCTCGCCTCAGGGGGCTAGCCTCCTATTCGCGGCTGTCCTTGTAGTCGACGGGAAAGTTGTTGAAAAGTGGAGAGAAGTCGATTTGGATAAAATAGTTGAGATTGTCTCTGACAGAAACGTCGACGCTCTGGCTCTCGACAATGTATACGAGCTAGCAACGAACATAGACGAGTTAAGCAGGTTTCTAAAGCGGTTCCCGAGGAGTCCCCGCATAATACAAGTAACATTCATAGATGGTGAAACAGTAAGTATCGAGGCACTCTGCGCCTTGACAGGGATTTGTAGCGGGAAGCTAGACCCCCTCCAAACAGCAGAGGTCTGCGCATTGCTTGCTTATAATGGCGTGGGTGCAGAGGCACTTGTATTTGAGGAAGAAACACTGATCCGTGTTGGCCGGGGAAGGGTTCCTGGCCAGGGTGGAATGAGCCGCGAGAGATTCAAGAGGAACATAGAGTTGCAGGTGAAGAGAAAGGTTCGAGAAATATCCGAAGCCTTGAGGAAAAATTCTCTCGACTATGACCTCTTCATCAGGAAGAGCGGCGAGGGGCTTACAGGTGCGACATTCATAGTTTATGCTCCCCGAGAGAAGCTAAACGGTCTAGTAAAGAACGAGGATGGGCACGAGTTATTTGTTAGGATTGAGCCTGTCGGCCGCGAAAAAATAGAGTTTCAGCCCCTGGGGGCAAAGGTTTCCTATAAACCTTTGACAGAGAAATATCTAATCGTCGGCATTGATCCTGGGATGAGCACTGGCTACGCAGTTCTAGACTTGAATGGAAGGGTTCTTTCACTAGAGACTGGTAGGCTTCTGGGGAGGGGGGACCTTATGCGCAGGCTCTATTCGATCGGGAAGCCAGTAGTTATAGCTACGGACGTTAACCCTCCCCCAGCCTATGTTAGGAAAATAGCTGCAACGTTGGGGTGCCAGTTGTTTGTTCCTAGTAGGTCTTTAAGTATCGATGAGAAAAGGAGGCTGGCTTTAGAGGCTGCCGAGGCGTGGGGATTAAAGGTTAAAACTTCGCATGAAAGAGATTCCCTTGCGGCTGCATACAAGGCTTTCCTGTATTATAGACCCCTATTCGAAGAAGTCGAGAAAGAGGGTGAAAAGTATGATTTGCCTGTTCCAATAGATGAGGCAAAGCTTTTGGTGATTAGGGGTAAGCCTGTCTCAATTGCCATCCAAGAGGCAATGAGGAAGCATGTCGGGCTTAGGTTGCCTTTGGAACGGTTTGATAAGTTTTCGTCAGGCACAGAGATAGAAAAGATGCAGGGAGAATTAGAGTTCCTGAAAAGGGTTGTCGAGGAACTTGTCCATGAGAATAACCTGCTTAGGCATGAACTTAGGAAGGCAGAAGAAAGGGCTCAAAGAAGCGAGGAGACTCTAAAAAGGCTTCTACAGTTAAGGGAACTTGGGAAAAGACTGAATCCTGAATTCTCGAAGATGGAGGCTAGAATTGAGATGCTTCAGTCCGAGATTAATTCTTTGAAGAGTGTTCTCGAGAATACTATTCTAGAGGAGAAAAGGCTCAAGGAGACCATGTACTCAGTTGTTCTTGGCGAAAAAATCGCAGTATTGAAGCTTTCGCGTTTACTAGACAAGTCTGGGTTAAGAGCCCGGTACTTATTTGTGGACAAGGAGCTACCAGAGGACTATTTGTTTAGGGTTCTAGGAGAAATTAAGCCTCCCAGCGCTAATCTATACGTGTTTTTCAGAAACCAACAGGAGCTACAGAGGGTTAAAGGTAAACTTCCTATTGGGACTATTCCACTCTCGATTGACTGGGTCAATGGGGTTGAAGATATAGGCGACTTCCTTGTTTTGCCTGTAGAGGAAATTGAGAAAGCTGTAAACAGGAAAGGCGAGGAAGTGGATAAGGAGAAGCTTAGAAGGCTACTTGTGGATTATCGAGAAGAAAGGAGACGTAGCATGGGGAGAATTTGAGTTGTTATATGGTATGAATTTATTGAGAAAAATATCGCTTAGGCTAGAATATTATGACTTCACCTTTGAGGAACTTCTCCCAGAGAGTATTTATCTTGTCTAAGTGATTGGAGAGTATTTCTTCCGCTTGATGCTTTACGCGTGTAGCTACATCTTCTGGAGCATTTATAGCAATGTATGCCAATAGAGGCTCATTGATGGGTTTTCCTATTTGGCTTATCAGTTTGATGTAGACTTCTCCGACGTGGTCTAGGGTGCATATTTCGTTTGCGGCTTGGAAGGCGACTACGTTGTATAGTTTTCCTATGTGGCTTATAGGGTTTTTTCCTGCTGTGGCTTCTAGTGACATTGGTCTAAATGGTGTTATGAGCCCGTTGGCTCTGTTTCCTCTTCCTGTTGCGCCGTCGTCCCCGTGTTCTGCTGAGGTTCCCGTAACTGTGAGATAGACTCCTCCTCTGTCTGCCCTAGAGGGGTCGTCGCCTGTATTGACGTATATTTCTAGGTCTAGGTCTGCCAGGCTAGACGCATGTTCTCTTACTAGTTTCTTGACGTTTTCCTTAACGTCTAGGTATTCCTGAACATTGTGGACGAACCTTGATACGGCCGCCATTGCAATGGTAAGGGTTAGCTTGTTTCCCTTTCTTACACCCATAACTTTTATGTCTTCTCCTACTGCCGGTAGCTCGTTTTTCACCTTTGGAGAGTTTAGTAGTCTTTCTGTTTCGAATACTATTCTCTCTGTGGGGGAGAGAGGGGCATACCCTATACCCATGGACGTGTCGTTTGCACCTGGGTATTTGCTTTCTCTGGTATAGATATCTACTAGGTCAGCTGAGCCTTTCCCTATCCGGTAGTCGATGATTACATGTGTGTCTGGATCCAGGAACCTCATGTTTTTCTTGATCCAGTCCCGGGTGGCTTTCAGGATAATTGGTCCTATCGGTATGTTTTCTTTGCCGCCCTGCGTCGTAACTTCTGTTGTGGCTCTCCCAGAAACCAGGATATATATTGGCTGAACCACCTCTCCGCCGCCGAATTTGGGGCTTGACTGTCCGCCTACAACTAGGACTTTGTCTAGGTTGTGGTGAAGTATGGCGCCATATCTTTCTAGGTAATATTTTGATAATTCTCGGCTTGAGGCTTCCGAAATTGAGTCTGCAATGTAGTCTGGATGCCCTGTACCTTTACGCTCAACTATTTCTACTGGGAGCCGTGCAGGCGGTATATAGTTCGATTTTTCTACTATAATGTTCTTTCGAGCCATCAGGTAGAAGCTTTGGTCATATTGATTTATAATGTTTACTGAAAATTACTGCTAGTAATAATGTTACTCGTCATCATTTAGGTCTTTTGATTCTTCCTGTGGCTGAGTCTGTTGCTGCTGATTCTGCTCAAAGAACGTAACCTTTTCAGGCTCGATGGAGATAAACAATAGGTTGCTCCCCCTAATAAAGACCGTTCCTAGCTGTGCCACTAGCTTGTTGAGTTCTGTAACCATTTTGGTCTCGTCCATCACTAGGTTCATCGCGTTGTCTGTTAGGCGTAGTTTTCCTGAATACTCCGTTCCATCCTTGAGCTTTACGAAGACGTTCTTGCCAGTGTAGTTTTTAAGGTAGTCTAGGGGCTGCATGTACCTTATTCCCTTCATAGTTTTGGGTTGTGTTGTCATCACTGCGTGTGCTTGCAGAAGCATATTTATGGTTTTCCATTGTTTATACCATTAGAAAAATAAAATATGGCCTCGAAAAAAGATGCAACAGGCACTACAGCGTCTAACACGGATTATGGTGAAAAGCCAAAGTGCAGTATATGTGGGAGTACAGATGTTGTGGCGAAGATCGAGGGCAAATACTATTGCTTTAGATGTGGCTCAAAAATTGTTCTAGAGCATTCGACCAAGATTGTTAGGGAATATGTCGAGAAATATATAACTGAATAGGGAGGTCTATTAGTCTCCTCCCTTGTGCCTCGTAGCTTCGTGTCTTATTTTATGTATTCTTTCAAGCTGTTTTTTCTTCCATTTTCTGTGGTGAGTATGTCTATATTTTATGGCCAATAGGCCACGCATTTTTCTGCCGGACATGGTTTTTCCCTTGAAGACCCTGCCAGGGTCAGGCTTTGCCTGGAGAGTTAGCGCGAATGCCGGCTTCGGCGGGGCTCCTCCAGCCTCCAGGTGCTCTTTTAGTTTTGCCAGCCAGGCTCGGAGCAAGTTTATGTTTTCTTCGTGTGTGGTTTTCCTGCGTGTGTCGACACGTATGCCAAGGAGTCTAGCCTCTTTCACTGTGAGCCCTAAAGCGTTTATCTCGCCAATGCTGAATCCTTTTCCAATCTTAGTTTCACGCGGTGGAACGCCTCCATATATTCTTAGCTTTACTGTGTTTACTGTGGGTGTAGGTGTCTGTAGAGGTTCTTGTCCGGACATAATTGCACCTATTCCTGGAGACTTGTTTTTTAGATAAATTTTTCGCAACGAGAATCATAATGCTGTTTTCAATGACTCGGTTGCCTTCTTGACTAGGATGCCGACGGCTATCAGGCCCCCTATCAGGCCTACTATTGTTGCTATGGGTGAAACTCTGAGGGCAGAGGAGATAGAGTAGTCGTCTAGGGCTCTCCTCATGTAATATACAAGGATCAGCGAGGCAATAGAGGTTAACAATAACAGCAGAGCTATGTATGTGTCGGGTCCAATGTGTTTTGAGAAAAAGATGTAGAGAGGCCAAATGAAAACAACGAGTGAATTTATTATTATGGCTTTAGATAGGTAGCTCTGCGCTGCTCTAATTGCATCTTCACGTTTTACGAACATAGTTTTGCCCTAACCCAACATTGCTTCTAGATATAATTGTTTTGTTGACGAGAATGCTGAGAATTCTTAACCTACCAAGAGAATCTTAGAAATGATGCCTATCGCATAACCAAACAGGAAAAACCTAGCAATCTCACTATACATTTGACTGTGCCTTGATAGGACGAGGCGCGTTACAGACAGAAGCAATGCTAGAAGTAAAAGTGGGAGGGCTTCATTTCTGGGAACAAGGATCGATACAGCTAAGCCGAGCGGATGTAGAGAAAATAGTAGTGTTGGCTCTATTCTGCGCGGGATTCTGCCTTTCATTGACACTTGTTGTACTGTGGAATATATAAGTGCTAGTACAGGTATAAGGTAACTTATGAGAGAATAGCTAGTAGATATCGTAAGGGATGGAGGTGTTATTGTTATGTTTCCATATAGTAATGGCGCCAAAACGAGGGGAACAAGCAAAAGAAGAGACTCGAAAAGTAGGGTTCCACATTCTTCATCTATGTGTCTGAGGGATATATCCAAGTATAGAGCTGAAACTATAAGCGGCGACGCCGACAGGATAAGAGGAAGGAGAGCATCGGTATAAATTGGTATTGAGCCATTTGTGAAAATTTGAGAAACAAAGAGAAGAAGATAGGGGGAAAGCGCTATACCTTTAGCCTCAAGTTCAGTTATTGCATAGCCCACTATGAGAATTAAGAAAGTTGCAGTAACAAGGTACATGGTAAATTGTGCACCGAAGAGAGTAAAGAATATAAGCAGAGAGGCAAGGATGTAAACTCCTGTCCCAATTATTAGAGACGCTGGTCTGTAGGTACCAATTTTCCATAGTTTTCTCCAAATCTCGGCGTAGAGAATGAGAGAGATCGCTACAGCCATAGGGTTGAGACTTATGCCTATGATGGATAAAAGTAGTCCCATTAGTGTCGATGTCTGTAGTGGTAATGGAGCTAGCATTATAAAAGGGAGGACTGCTATTGTAGATGCAGATGCATTGTATAGGTAGGGGAATAGGATCCCTATAGGTATCGCTAGGTAGGATACTTTGTATTGTGGCGGCTGGATGTATTCTTCGGCGAGAGTCTTGCCGCCTTCAAGAGTTAAGGCTTTTACTCCTGGAAGTACTAGTGCCTTCACAAGGAGGTATGATGCTAAAGAGAATACTCCCGCTATTAAGAGTCCTACCGTTATAAAGCCGTTACCCGTTTTGTCCAATAGCTCTGCGATGAATGGTGAAGAATATTTTCCCTCTTTAGCGTAACTCTGGATGAGGCTTGCTGATATTACAAGTAGGGGTGTAGAGAGGAAAAAAGGGGCTACCAAAGAAATTGTAAGGTGTGGATTGGTAGGTTTTCTAAGGAGAGTTAAGAGTATAAGGGGAAATATTATTATGGTGGAGATTACAGCTGGTGGAAGAAAAAAAGTATTTTGCCTGCTATATAAGATAAGGGATAAACCCGTTGCAAGGAAGATTTCCCCAAATGCGAGGAGATAGTCAGCCTTCTTTAAGCAGACCATTTGCACCTACCTTGAGGAAGCCGTTCTTCTGGGAGGATATTTTAAGCGAGATACTTGCTAGGATAGGGCATCCTGCCCCTCCTTGTCTGCAGAATTGCAGATACTTCTCCGACATAATTCGCCACTCCTTAACTCCTATGAAGATGCATCTTTGACCTCTAGATGTAGGTCTAAAGTAACGGCATGCCATTTCTTTGCTAGACATGCAAACCCTATGTTGGGGAATTCAGGGTCTTGATTAAAGTTTTTTATGTTGTCGATTGTTGCCTTTTCTCAATGAGGTATGTTTAGTAAAGCATACATATAAATTCGAGCTAGTAAGTATTTTCCATAGGTAAGGTATGTCGCGTGCAACTGTGTGTCCAGGCTTATACAAGGACGAGAAGGGCAAGTTTTACTGTAGGTTTGCAGACAACGCCGAGATTGACCCGGCTTTTATGCCGTGCCTGTTAGAATACTGGGAATGCCCGTTCTATATTAGGCACAAGCAGACCGAAAAGGCTTTAGAAGTCGAGAAAGAAGAGATTAAACAGCAGGAAGCACCTCCAGCAACTGTCCCTACTGTTGAAATGCCAACCCTCATTGTTTCTCCGACAGAAGTCTCCGCGGAGCGCTTCACAGACGAGGTGGACAGGCTGATCGATAGGGCTAGCGAGCTCGCAAGGCTATGGGAAAGTTATGAAAGTGAAGCTAGGAGAGTCGTAGAGGAATGGGAAGAGCTTAGAGACAAGATAAAGCGGGAACTGGCAGGTCTAGAGGCCGTTATCAATGCATATATAAGTGAGAAGGGGCGTCTAGAAAAATTACTCGATGAAGGAAAGATCAGCGAGGAAGAGTATATAGACTTAAACTCGAGATTAGAGAAAAAGCTGGCAGAAAAAAATAGCGAAAAGGAGGCCTTGACGAAGAAACTCGCGGATCTTGATAGAGTTGTTTTGCCGCATTATAAGCGTGTTAAGGTTGCAGAGGCGAAGCCAGAGTTGGCCAAACTGAGGCTTGCCTTGTCAAAACTAGAGGAAAGATTCAAGAGTGGGAGCATCTCTGAAGAAGTCTACATGAGGCTCAGGGCCGAGCTTGAGGATAAGATTCAACGTTTAGAGAAAATAAAGGAAGAGGTGGAGTGACATGGAACACTTACGTGAACAGTTGGAAAGATTTAGAGAGAGTTTTCTCAAAGCGGAGGAGCTCTGGAATAACTACTATACCTTTGTGAAGACTACTGTGCGTGAATGGGAGGCTTTCAGGATAGATTTGCTGGATAGGCTTAGCGAGGTCAGGGTCAAACTAGAGGCAGATCTGAGGACTACAGAGGAGCTAAGTCTCAAGCTGGATCTCGGCCTTTTAAGTGAAGAAAAAGTGAAAAAGAAGCTTGACGAACTACAGGAGGAGATAGCTAGACTCAAAGAAGAATATCAAACACTGTGGCTAGCCTACGAAGAAATAACCCTTATGTATATTACTCACTGCGTGAAATCTGGACTGCCAGTTAGTCTTTCAGCCGGGGACATAGAAGAGAAAAAGGAAGAACTAAAGAGTGCTGTAAATAAAAAGATGGTTAGCGAGGAAGTGGCCCAACAGCTAGAGAAGATACTCTCAGACGAGGCTTCAATGCTCCTACATCTACACGAAAAAGGGTAGAATCATCTCTACTTTTTTGTTTTCTTCGAGCTTTTTGAGCGGGCTTTTCTCCCTTTCTTGCTCTTTCCCTTTTTCATGGTACCTTTTTCTTCCTCTTCTTTCTTCTTTTTGCTACGTGTCTTCCTGATTAATAGTTTTACTTTTCCATCTTCCATCTTTACAAGCTTTATCCTGGAAGGATATGCCGCCCCGCTTCTCTCTGCAACACGTGAAAGACGGCTGATAAGTCCCTTGAAATGCGTCCTGCAGAGCACTAGTTGCTGACCCTTCAG
>Ga0080005_127074_pt1 | contig 10924 bp, 25 predicted proteins | sample JossMetagenome_2_FD_69208 | JGI IMG/M metagenome (GOLD analysis project Ga0080005, IMG submission 69208) | Hot spring sediment microbial communities from Joseph's Coat, Yellowstone National Park, USA - JC3_ASED (SPADES assembly) (version 2) | ecosystem: Environmental > Aquatic > Thermal springs >... | reverse complement strand
CCCCAAAACACACTCTCTCTCTATTTCTCTCTTTTTCTCTACTTCACTCTATTACTCTGAGTAATTTTCTAAGTTCAACAATATTACTCCCACTCATTCATTACTACTAGTGATTTGAGATAACTCTTCTCAGTAACACCATGAGCACTATTCATTATAATTTTTATAAAAATTCCTATTATAATTCCAGGTAATCTAAAAAAGCTTTATGGTTACACTCTATCACAAAACTCTTTGGTTTTGATTTATGGTTTAACACTTTCATTGCTATATATTCCTTGTATATAAAAAAGATGAAAGACACCGAGCTACTCAAAAAAGAGTAAAACCCACTACTCAAAAAAGAGTAACAGAACAAAAAAGTGTAGTACTTCTGTTTAAAAAATTGTTTAAAAAATGCATGATTCATAAGCTCAAGGCCTTAGCAATGACTTTGGTTTATGTGCTTTTCTCAAAAAAGGGTAGCTTTAACCTTTTTAAGCTCTTCATTAGCTAACATTAATTCACGGAGGTGAATAAGGTGAAGATAAGGATAAAGGAGAACGAATTCGGTGACTACGACATCATTGAAGTCAAGGAACGTGCAGAGATAATACGAGAGATAGTAAAACGCGGAGTGCCCGAAATGCTTGCAAATGACTTCCTTGATGCATACCTTGACAGCCTTCGCGGTACTCTCACGAAGATGCAGGAGAAGCTATTGCTACGATACGAGTTTGACTCTGCTTACAGTTTCCTTGGAACCATCACCGAGGTAGTGAAGTAATGAACTTCTCTTCCTTTTTCTTTCTTTACCCCACCCCTGAGGCCCATGGGGCGATAGACCCCTAGGGCAGGAGGTGGGAAAGATGGAGAAAATAGAGGAGAAAATAGAAGAGAAGGTAGAGGAAGAAAAGGGGGAGGAGAAAACAACATCAGAAAGGGAATTGACAAGAATACGGGAGGCTTTACGGAGAGCGACGCTACCTGAACAAATTGTTTTACGAGCGTTGCAACATTTCAGGACTAGGTACTTGAAAGGTGCAGACATCGAAATAGAGTACAACACCGAGGAGCCTCACTTCTCAGTAACCTCCAGTAAGTCGCTATTCCTATTCACAAGGGCTTCCCTAGACCCCGTCGGTACGACGTTCGTCGTCTACTTTGAAAAAAGAGAAGAGAAAGAGTTACCAGAGAGAGGACAACATGGAAAGATGATGATGAAAAGAGCTCTCGTGACCATTTTAGACGATGAGCGAGCAATCCAGATTGTGAAAAGGCTAAAAGATGCGTTCATAGGCGCTACCACTTTCCAAACAATCCGTGTCGATATTGTTGTCGGCCTCTTCCCAAGGGAAGCAGGTGATTGTTGAACGAAAGAGCGCTAAGACGCATCCGTTTAAGCATAACCTCCCCTTTCTTTACCTTCCGCCCGCCCCTGAGGCCGTGAGGGTCTTCGCCCTCACGGCAGGAGGTGGGAACATGTCTCAGGTCGAAGAGGTGGATGAGGAGGTTTTGAAGAGATTGATAAAAGATGTACTGGCAGATCCACAAAAGTATCCTAGTGAAGCGAAGCTGATCCTAGTGCTGGAAACATGGCACCGCCAAGGAGAAGCTTTCGTGGACAGCCAATCCTACGAGATAATCGAAGGAAAATGTGAGGAGGTTGTGCTTGAGCAATGGGACGAGGGGTATCCATACCGTAGCGGTTGCAAGGTCGCACTAATCCCATTGACAGTCCCGACGATCGTCGACTTCTATAGTTACACAGACACCACAGATCCGCCAAGGAGAAAACGCGTCCTCTACATTTTCACAGCCCAAGGTTGGAAGAGCGTCAAGGTCTACTGACCTCCAAACCCCCTTCTTTCTTTACTTCTATTACCTCTGTCCCGCCCCTGAGGCTTCACGAGCATCAGATTTTCTTTTTTTATTACTGCTACTCATTTTTGAGTAGCTACTTTTTTTATTGTTACACGACTGATTAAAAACTATGGATTACATTGCTCTTTTGCCTTGACTATAGTCATTATTATGTTCATTGCTTATGTTGTTTACTCGGAAAAGGGTAGTCCTAGAGCTTTTAAAGCGACCATGAAGCTACTTTCAATCACGGAGGTGATAACATGAGTTGGAAAACCTCTTGGAAACGTAGGGGCTTTAGAGGTCCCAAGTACATAATCAGAAACAACAGAAAACCGTTGACAAAGATGACTGAGCCAGAGAAACTGTCGTTAGCGACTTCATTGATTGCAAGGGCTAATGCAATACTCGGTTCAGTTGATCTAGCATGGGTTAACGATAAGGGAAAGCTCAGTGAGTTTACGGACCTAAGGCTACAGCTTGGAAAGATAGTTCAAAGCCTCAATCAGCTTGCAATAACGACTGCTGGCGAAATGCAAAAACAGGGTGAGTAGAGCATGTATGAGGCAGATGTTGTAAAGAAGATTAGTTTAGTGTACTTGCAGTATGACTATGATGGTATAACGATAATGATAACTGATTTCAAGAGAGCACTAATGGACAAACTGTATGAAAGTTCTTCAGAGACGTTTCTTGTAACATTTGGTGAACTGCTACTAGAGCTGTACAAGACAAAGTACGAAGCTTTTGTGAGAGAAATCAATAAAGTGAGAGAGGAAATAGAGCGATGCAAGGCCAGAGGATGGGATGCAAAAAGCGAAGAACAAAAGTTGGAAATGCTTGAAAAGCATGCTTCAAAGTATGCTTCAAAGATCGACGCCTTGGAGAATGCTCTAAGGATATTCAAAGATGCATGTGAAGGCGCATAACTCATTTCTTTCTCTTTTCTTTGAGGTGAGAAGATGAGCTTCGACATAGACATTAAAGAAGCAATAAAGACAGAGAGGCAGTTGAGAGCGCTGGTAGCAAAGAGCGAGGAGATAATGATAAGGTTAAGTGAAATATTTGAGACAATTGATGACAGAACTACGTTGCATGCATTTGTACATCACTTAATCAGAGACATCTTTTCTGCCTGTCGTTTAACGACTTTCGAAATACTTGGAATCATGGAAACCATCAAGATGGAGCTCTACTCAGAGATGTACGAGTCAAAGAAAGAGCTTGAGGAGAGAATAAGGCGTGAGATGTACAAGTGAAGGTGGTTATCATGGTTAGAACTGATTATCGTAAAGCAGTTCTTGCTGGGACTCGCTATTTCGAAACGGACTACAAAGCTGATAAGTTTTGGACTAAGATGCAAGAGCTACTTGAATGGATTGCCGGCATTCCCGCTCCAAAGGACATTCTTTCAAGAGTTAGGCAGAAAGAGAACATTCATTATAAAATACTAGAAAACGTAGGCAAGGTCATTGCTAAGGACCTAGAGGCTTTAGGAAAGAAGGTGTATCCGGAGAGGTTCAGGCCAGTCTATGTCACCATTTGTGAGAAATTACCAGAGGCTATTTTCAAGGGCTTGTCAATGCGAGAATTTGCTGAGAGGCTAGGGATTTCATGGAGAACGGTACGTGATTGTTTCTGGTATATGCGACGTGTAGGCTTTGAGCTTCCAACCATTGATAAGATTCCAAGGCCACCACTACCTTACGGGTGATTGAAGTGAGAAGACTAGAACTATTTTGGTGGACTCCAAGAGCTACGAAGCGCACGGTAGTTGGTGTTACCAACAGAGATGTCATTGACAAGGTGTACTATGCTATTGCTGAACTTGATTACAAGTATCCAATATCAATGCTCATTCGATGCTTTGAAAAGCGTGGTCTCAATATTGCAATGATATATGACACTCGTAAAGGCTATCACATCTACACTTCTTATTGTTCTCCAAATCCACGCAAAGTTGTACATAAGCTGTACAGGACCAACCTTGCTGATAGAGGTCATTTGTCGCTAGCAATACTCTGGCATTACGAATATCGTTTAGTGCTCAGAGTTTCAAAGAAGTATGAGAACAGAGACATCTTTCCACGTTACATAAACAAAGACAACATGACAGAGTGGCATGAAGAGGTAGCTCAATTGATTGAGATCATGCAAGGTGATTGAGATGGTGATAGTTTTGAGAGAATGCAGAAAGTGTGGAAAGCATCTTGAATCAGCAAGAGAGATTGACAGAGGCATTTGTGACGAATGTTTCACAAAACCATTGTACACAGAGGCCGAGCTTCTGACAGAAATGGATGTAGCATTAACAGTAAAGAAGGAAGTGAGAATAGTCAATCTTACATTGCGAGAGGGTGACTACATTGAAGTCGTGGTCGGAAGGAATCAAGTGATTCGTGGAGTGTTTCGTGGATTCTCTTCAAAGCTCTACGCTTTACATGTCGAAACGGAGGACAAAGACATAGTGATTCCATACAAGTACGTAAAGATGATTACTAAGTTCAAGAGGTGATGACTAATGTGTAACGTGAGATATGAGTACACAAACAACAACAATCATTCTTTGCTAGAGCAAGGTTTTGACCACGTTTACGTGGACTACATGGGAATGGTGTACAGGTGCAAGATTTGCGAAACGATTGTCAAATCAGCACTAGACGCTTTCATGCATATGAAGAACTATCATGGAATTACAACACTAGACAAGTTGCAAGCATACTTCGAGCTTAAGAAGACAGTTAATGAAATCAAGAAGAGGCTAGGCAAGAGGTCAATCGGACACAGAAACAAGTACAAGAGCAAAAGCAAGATGACAACAAAAAGCAAGAGTGCAAACAGAACAATAATAAAATCGTTATCAAGAAGGTCTTGAAGCCCAAGCAGAAGACACTATTACATTATCTTAACACAAGTGGGTGAGAAAAGTGAATGACACGGGTCCTGTCAAAACATTCAAGCATGTGAAGCAAGGATGTCTTTGTCACAAATGTCAACACTTTTTTTCATGTAGGCTAGCGCTAGAGACAATAGCATTTGACAGGACCAATGACATGATTGATAACCAGAATGATAAGCCTGAGTGGATTCCAAAGCGCTCTGAGGCTGTTAAGAGAATTATTGAAGTGCTTAAAGTACATCCTGAAGGTCTTACCGTGAGACAAATAGCACTCATTACAGGTTTATCAGTAAGACATGTTTACAGAATCATGAAGGTCTTAAGAGCTAATGGAGTTGTAAAGAAGCTGTATGAGCTTAGGAAAGAGAAGATAATTGACACAAGACTCAGACATTATGAGACAGTTGAAATAGCACATAGATACATCTTGACAGGACCAGAGACATTATCTTGGTGTAGGTGATTAAATGATGGATAAGTGGTTATCTTAAAAGCTTAAGTATCTGCCTTGACTTTTTCAAGAACAAAAGGCCGAAAGTATTCTTGAAAATAAGGTTAAAAGGTTTTGTAAAGAAGAAGCTGATGTTTTTCACTATCTTTAACTTCAAGCTAATTACCATGCTTATTTTTATGACACTATTGTTAACACTACTGCTCAATGTTGACTTGCTTTGCCTTGATTTTCTCGACAAGTCTCTTGAACTTTTCGACATCTTGCTCGGTTAGCTCTTCCTCTTCAGCCTCAATCTGTTGTGCTGTTGGTGATAACTTTATAGCTCCACTTTCAATTGCTTGTTGTAATAGCATTCTTGTCACATCATCAAAACTTGACGGGAATGCTGTTGTTGTTCTGCTCTTTACTCCAAACTTCTCTAGAAGCTTTTTCGCTTTGATGGCTTTTTCGTAAAAGTACGCTACTATTCTCATTGCGATTTCGACGTCTTCTAATGTTATGCTGTACTCTTCTTTGCTCATTCTTTCTTCCACACCTCGATAACTATCTGTCCTTCCTCAAAATATACTCTTTTGCTTGGATACGTTATGTTCTTCTCTATCAGCTTCAAAACAGAGTTCAAGTCTATGAAGATGTATGCTCTAGTTGGTGATTCTTCGAATACATGTACTTTCAAGCCCATTGATTTCAATCTTCTCAGTGAAGCTTGGACTACTGAATGTTGTGTTATACGCACGGAGTAATCACCCACCATGTTTATAAGCCCCCAATTTATTTAATCTTTTTGGTGATAGATAGATGTCGAGTCAACCAAGCCCGCAACCAACCTTGGCTGACGTCATGACCAACGTGCTTAACGCTGTAGTGAACGTGCTCTACCAAATAACGAAAATGATTGCAGACAACGCTAGTGCTATTGCCACGATACTTGTGGTTGGTGCTGTTGCCTTCCTAGCGTACAGGTATGGTTCAAGGATATTCCGCGGAATCACGGGCTGGTTAAGAACATTGTTCTAAGGTAGCAACAGTAGCAACAAGCGATTTCAGGGCTACACCTTAAACCTCATTCCATTTTTTTATCTATATTTATAAGTGAGTAGAGCACAGTATAGTTTGGGCGATATTATGAAAAAGGCTCATTCAATTAAGGTAGAGAACATAGTTACGTTAGAGCTTATAGACAGGAAGACTGGTAAAGTCGTGGAGAGGAAAGTAAGTAAAAATGCTACAGGGCCCGCAGGTGCTTTTGCATTAGTTTATCTAATAAACGGACAGATAACGGACGCAAACACGATTAAAAACTGGAAGTACTTCTACCTGTTCACGGCCACCAAGTCACTAATAAAGTTCTTAGAGGGTTCATGGAGCGTAGCGGAAGATGTTGGTGGTGCTGTAAGAGCTGTCTTCACAGCAAACGATGCCAGCACTGACGTTTACGATTCGGCATACCAAGGACTCTACTGGAGCAACGACGCCATCTCTCCATCGCAAATGGGATTGTTCCAAACTCAGACCATAAGCAAGACGGCGGACAAAATACTTGGTGTTACATGGGAAGTCCGTGTGTCCTACAGCACTCCGTAATACAGTAAGTAACACAATAACGGGGTGACAGGGATGGCAGAAGCGGTAATCGGAGCTGTAGCTGTAGGTGCTGGAGCTGGAGGTATAGCTCAGGGCATAGGTGGCATAATACAAAAGATCATAGATGCAATCGTTGGTTTTCTAAAGTGGGTTGCTAAGACAATACTTCGAATAGCGCGATGGTACTTTAATTTACTTAAGGAGAAGCCAGAGTGGGGAATAACGATACCAATACTCTTGATATACTTCTTCTCATGATAAATGAGGTGATTGAGTAGTGCTCGGAATGGAGCAGTTAATTCTACAAGAACTAGAAAAAAGCTTCAAAGCACAGGGGCTGAACGTCAATACATCACTATTTGGCAACGAGATCGTGGTAACTATAGGGCCTGATGAGCTTAGAAAAGCAATTCTCTCATCTATACCAGAGCCTTTCAGAAGCATGGTATCTATTGAATGCGGTTCTATAGTTGTGCGAATAAGACTGTCCTTTGGACTGCCTTTCGGTGGTGCTACTAAGTGAGCTTTATCTTGGATGCTCTAAAAACACTAGGGAAGTGGATTTGGGATGGTCTTGTAGCTATAGGAAATGCTATCTTTAGTGCTCTTACATGGTTCTTTAAGACAGTATTCGTTGACCCTATTACATCATTATTCAATTGGATATTAAATCGAATAAGGGAGAAGCTTAAAGGCATAATATTCATAGTCATAACAGTTCCTTCAATGATAAGAGAGATAAGAGAGCTAATGCATAAACCATCATGGAAAGGTATAGCAAAATTGTTTATTAAGCCGTTTATTGGATACGCTGTCTCAGAGCTAGCTTATGCAATGATATCTCCATTCTTATTCCCCGTGAGCATACAGCCACCCACAATACCGACTCTAAGTCCATTGCCACCAGCACCAACACCCCCACCTGTCTATGTTGATACTTTGAGAATAGATGAAATCACCAAGTTTGAGACTTATCCGAGGGTCAAACTATACGACACAATAACGTTGAGCGAGTTTTTTCGTCTTGAGCTCTACAAGCGTCTAGTGGTTAGCGACGCTATTCCATTAAGTGATTTAGTTTACGTAGAATTATACGGTCGAAGTGGATTTGTAGATGTGATAGGCATTGGAGAGCTTTTAACATTGGAGCTTTACAGCAGGTTCACTCCAAGAGATGTTTTAACGATTAGCGATACGCTTGCAGTAACGTATCCAACTTTGATGAGCATTAGCGAAACAATAACGATTAGCGATAGCCTGACACAAATGTATCCATCATTGTTTGGGCTAAGCGACTCAATTGCAATTACAGATACATCGATAATGGGGCCAAAGACTTTATACGGTTTAACTGACTTGATCAGCACTTCTGATACACTTAATATAACGATTTACTTGCTGGTCTCAGAGTGGACTATAAAATATGACAACAAGCTCAAAGAATCATCAATAGCGAATACGTTAAGCGGTGTGCTTTCAGCACTTTCAAATAAGTTCAAAGAAACACCAACTGTGAATACGATGAGCGGTGTGCTGAATGATTACTCAAACAAAGTAAGGACTGTGGTGGAAGTAAGCATTGCCTAGAGAGAAGATTAATCTTAATATAGACGTTAGTACTGTAGTGGTTCAAGGGAGGGAAGTTAAATTGCCTTTCTTAAAATGTGAGGCATCCGTAGATGTAATACGATGTGAAAAGTTAACAGACGTAATAGAAAAAGAAGAGCCAGTCAGAGGATTCATAGAGGTGGATGTTAGGGACTCAGAGGGCAGGGTGGTGCAGAGAGGCAGGCACGAGATGCGTAGCTTCGTCAACAACCTGCTCAGAATGCTTGAAGGGTTTATGAGAGCTGTTGGAGGTGTAGCCCTCGAATTTTGGGGTGTGGTGGCAAGCACAACGGTGATCGCACTGGACGGCTCAAGCCAGACGACATGGATAGAACGGTATGCACCAGATTCATATTATGGTGGAGGAACCCCAATGGCTTTAAAGGCGGGAGACAACGACGACTCCTATGGGATAATTGTAGGAAGTGGAACCACGACCGTGACGTTGGATCAGTACTCGTTGGCAAGTAAGATCCCCCATGGAACCGGAGCTGGACAACTGGACTACGATCCCGTGACAGTCGAGGATCTAGGACTGGACACCTCAGTTTCACCACCAGTCTACAGGCTCAGGGTAATCAGGGCGTTCAAGAACCTCTCAGGAGGTGATGTAAGCATAAGTGAGGTTGGGCTAGTGGCAAGAGCGTATTGGAAGGATTCAGGAGGGCTCAGGCAGGACATAAAATACTTGATAGCTAGGGATGTACTACCAACGTCATACACGGTCCCAAACGGGGGCTCGGCAACGGTAGCTGTTACGGTAGAGGTGGTGCTGGGGTGAGGGCGAGGACAAAGATAAGGGCAGAGGTGATCCTAGAGGTCGATGGAAGGGAGGTCTACAGGGGACCGAGCAGTAGCTTCGTGACCAACTTCAGCAAGCTACTGCTCGGGATGCTTAGTGCACCCGGTAACACAGCAATAGGGTCTAGTGGAGCAATCGCCTCCACCACAGTCACGGACACGGATGGCCTCAGCAAGACTGTGTGGACGGAGTGGTATGCATCGGGAACGTATAGAGGAGGTGGTACTCCAATGGCCATGGGAGCTCCCGACAACGATAGTAGCTTCGGCGTGGTGGTTGGCTCCGGCACGACACCTGTCTCGCCTAGCGACTACAATCCCTCATCCCTGATTCCACATGGAACGAGCACAGGACAACTGGATTACGAACCGCATACCGTGACCTCCTCGTACTCAAGCACCTCATCTTACGTAGAGATATCGAGAAGCTTCGTCAACAGGAGCGGTGCAGACGTAATTGTGAGAGAGGTGGGTTTGATATCTAGAAGCTACTGGAAGGACTTGAGTGCGGTTAGGCAGGACATAAAATACTTGATAGCTAGGGATGTACTACCAAATCCAATACTTATACCTAATTTGTCATCGTTAACCGTCAGGTATAGAATTTCACTCTCACTATAGAACTCTGACGAGTGATGAAAAATGAAGGACTCAACAATAGTAAAGCTGACAGCAATAGTATGCCTGACAATAATTTGTAGCATAGCTTTAGTAAAGGGAATAGACTCAGTACTAGTAGGTACAGTCGCAAGCATAATCGGAGGAGTAGCAGGCTACGAATTCGGTAGGAGACAGAGGACTACAGAGGAATCGAAAGAATAATAATCTTCTTGTAAATGGTGTACTTAGAGGCAATGTCTTGCAATATCGAAACGACTTCCTCATCCTTTATTCCTAGATCTCTCTGTACGTCATAAATAGCTTCAACAAAACGCAAAACCTTATCTCCGTACTCAAACATCTACAACAACTCTTCCTCTTCCTTCATAACTTCCTCAATCTCTTCAACTTCCTCAGGAGACATTAGATATCTCAAAATCTTGTCAATCTTTGCTTTATCCTCCATCAACTTCTTTATTTTTGCATCGTACTGAGCACTCAAATCACGCAAAAACGATATTGCATCTTCAATAGTAACCTTACCTACGATAAGCTTCTTCTTCACCATAAGTCTCACAAATAAAAAAAGAAAAGGATGGAGTTAATTAAAGTTGCGCTAGTACACTATGTTAGCTTAAAGCCCTGCCTCTTCAGTAACGCCAGCCCTAGCCTTCTCTCCAACGATTCTACCTAGGCTGTTTCGTATTGTCTTTGCAAGCTCTTCAGCCTTTTCCTCGTCGAGACCTGCCTCTCTTGCAAGCGACCTAGCAACGGTAACACAAACTTCCTCGGAGTGTCCACCCTTGTACGCGAAAGTGAAGACTCTAGTAGCAATTGTCCACCATGCCTGCCAATGCATCTTCGGAGGATTCACTACCTGCTTCACTATCTCAGCAATTCTCTTGGCAAACTGTCCAAATCGCTTGTGAGTCGTCTTCATTACAGTAGCGCTAGCGTCTATCAGCTCATAGGGCTCGAAGTCTTCAAGTTGCAGAACTCTTCCCTTAACCATGCTTCCACCAAAGAAGTATATACGCATTCAAACTTAAATAGCTTTCCCCACATAATCTAGTGTAGAATCTAGGGGTGTCAACATATGAAAGTAAAGATTAACGACTGGGATGAAAAAGACTATG
>Ga0080005_126072_pt1 | contig 10937 bp, 12 predicted proteins | sample JossMetagenome_2_FD_69208 | JGI IMG/M metagenome (GOLD analysis project Ga0080005, IMG submission 69208) | Hot spring sediment microbial communities from Joseph's Coat, Yellowstone National Park, USA - JC3_ASED (SPADES assembly) (version 2) | ecosystem: Environmental > Aquatic > Thermal springs >... | reverse complement strand
CTTGTTGCGGCGTGTGGTTGAGGAGGTGGAGGCGGAGATTAGGCAAGTGGAGAAAGAGCTGACTGAGGCTAGGCGCATCGGCGCGCGGGCGGAGGAGCTGGCGGCAGTTAGAGACAACCTGTACGAAGACAAGTGGTTTAGAATTGCGACTGCCGTATTTACTCAACTCAAGAAGGATACGCCGAAGACGCGAAGGCGGCCGAAGTCATCGAGGCGGCCGAGAGGCGCCTATCCGGCCTCAGGCTCGTGGTGGTGGTGGAGGCTCCTCTGCTGAAGATTGAGACGGCTGTGGACCGAGAGGAAAAGATAGCCGCGGTTAGGTGCAGAGCCGCCCCGGGCGTAGAGGCGGTTTTTGAAGGCGTAACGCCGGCTACGGGCTGGAAAAGACTGCTCAGACAAGCAAGACAGCAGACGCCAACGCGGCAGAGGACGTTAAACACAGAGACGGCGGGAGAGAGGAGGCGGACGTTGAGCGTGGAGGTGCCGCGGGGCGCGGCGGCGGGTTGGAGCGTCTTTTGGAGAAGGTGAGGAGGGAGTTTTCCGGCCTGCCGGTGTATGTCGGCGTTGAGGAGGGCTACGTCTATGTGAAGAGGACTGCGCCTATGGTCCGGAGGCAGTTCAGGAGATACCTAGAGACGTGCAGGTGGCTGGGCTTTAGATTCGACCGGAGAGGGGAGAGGTGGGTCAAGCCGCTGGAGGAGCTGAAGCCCACCTGGGTCGTCTCCAGCTCATGAGGTGGCCGGTTTTGAAGGTGCGGCCCTGCGGCGTGAGGCTTACTAGAGGCGGCAGTGTAGCCGTCTGTCTGACCAGGCCCATGCCCCGCTCTCCCCAACGCCCCCAGCCGCGTTGCGGCGCAACTCCAGCCGACGTGCAATGCGGTTAAATCCGCCGCGCACCCTGGCACCCACGCGCTGTGGCACAGAGGCATACACAACGCAAGGAATGCGCTTACTAAAAATACACTACATATTAAGCATAGATAGGACACATCTCACAAAAAATATCGGGCTACACACGATACACTCTGTTCCGCCTTCAGAAAAGTTTTTGTGAAGAGTCTCTCTGCGTATTGTTTTAAATAAGCATTAAGCTTTTTAATTGTGAACTCAGTGAATTACTATGATAGAACTGGTATATATCCTACGCGCAATCGTTGAGGAGATCGCATGCGACGGTGAAAAGGGGGAGGATCTCCACCAGAAAAAATGCGACAAATCAGTGCCGCCCATAAAGTTCAGCGAGTTGGAACACCTGGTATATGACGTGTTATGGCAGGAAGAGCGTATAGCGATATATACCACAGCCTGGGAAATGAAGAGGGAGCTAGAGAGACTTGCAGATTTAGGCGTGCTTAAATACGAATCTGACGAAGTAAAAATAGAAAATCCAAACCAATTTCTAAAGAAAACCGAGCCGTTCATATTAGTTGCTAGAAATATGATAGGCGGTAATAAGTATCTTGATCACGTCATTCGACGAATAGAAGACACCGCCAAAAGATACGCCGCGGATAACATCAAGAGGGGTAAGGGTTTAGTCCCGCAACCCGTCTAGCAACTTCTATGAGCGTTGAGACAAACATAGCTTCTTTTTTGCTCCCGAAATTCTGGTGGGATATGTTTTGCAAGCATAACGTAGTACAACGTATCCCACAGACAGAGGAACATGTCTACGATGCGGTCTACGGCAAATTAAGTATCCGAGGTCTGCTTGCGGGGTTTATGAGTTTACCGATTGTGTGGAGACTTACTACAGTTTACCAGCTAGGCCTTACATATTATTCGAGACCCACCGCCACTCATACCAGATATTCGCATTCGCTTGACGTGGCCTTATTAGCAAAATCGATCATGGAGACAATAGCTCGCGTAGGCACCTTGAAATTAAGGTGCGGCGAAAAAGAATACGAATATGTCGTTAGAAATGGCGCCCTTCTTGCAGATGCGGCAGGCGTGATAGGTGTGCTCCACGACATTGGTCACTCTCCTTTTAGTCATGCGGTTGACGGCTATGCGGCGTATATACTTGATCTCTACTTCCGGTTGTGGCAACAGTCAGAAGTCCGCAGAGGCTTTCCTATGAGGGCGACGCAAGAGAGGGGCGGAGGTAAGTACGATGATATAATATCCGGCATTCTGCTTAACGAATGCGATGCGTTGAGAACAGCCCTTGAAGCAACAAATAACGAGTATCTTCTACCATCAACTATACAAGATTTGTTTTTAAAAGAATGGCAAGGCTTGTGGAATAAAAAACATGATATTGGACTACTTATATTAGGCCAGATAATCTTTGGCAATAATGAGCTTACTATAGATGTCGATAGGATGGCGTATTTGGTAAAAGATGCCTATTTTACCGGCGCGCCTGAAGAGACGCCAGAGAGAGATGCCTTCGCCCTACTACGCGGAATAAACAAAAATATTATTGAGGGCCGGGTAACTTTTGATAAGAACACAAATGCTCTTGTTGTTTCCACAACTCCGATTTTTACAGTAGGATATCGTAGAGATAAGCAGGGTTGTCACATGCCCCCTCTAGTAATGAATCCCCAAGAGAGTTATTTGACCCAAGTATTTGAGGTATTGCGCCATAAGATGTACAGAGAAGTATATGAAAACGTTCAAAAATCCGTGGTGGATGCTATCATATCATATCTTTATTATGTTTATTTGGATCTTATGTTTGATGAGCTGTCGTGTCTAAAGTACGAGCACCTAAAGGAGTCGCTCCTCGGTACGTTGATTATGTCTAGCGATTTGCTTATATCACATATCTGCTCTGTTATGAGCAACTATAAGTCACACTGTAACACCCGCAACGCTCTGGACAAAAAGATCAACGAAGCACGGCAACTCTGCGAACTGATACCGGCACTAAGAGCTGTTTTTGCAACCGTAAGTCATGCTGACACGATGCTTATTGACAACCGTTCAGCACTATATGTCATCAGAGCTCATAAAGAATTTATAAGGTTGTTCATTGATAAGCTTAAAAATCGATACAGCGGAAAGGGATCGTTCGACAAGCTTGTTGTCGCTGCCGTGGTAGCGGGCTCTCGTATACTTAGTGGCTCTCTTCATCTTCTGTTCTACAACATGTTAAAGTTAGGGACTATAACCCCACATTGCCGCCAAATAATTATGCCTATTCACTATATGTTTAACAGATTAGGAAACAAACTGGATAGCGCATATTATGAATGCATAAAATCCCAAAAAGATCAAGCCGGCTCTTCGGGTGAGCTCTGTCTTTCTAGCGCGTTAGAGACGGTATTAAGCGACGAGCCCATAGTTGCCGTAGTTTATATACATTGCGATTCGGATAGGGATTTCTCTGGCGTCTCTTTTCGCCAACTAGAGGGGCAATTAGCAGAAGCTTTGGCTATGACATATCTAGGCCCTTAGGAGCCCAGGGCGTTAAAGACCTTGGCTGAGATACAGGTTAGTAAGTATCCGGTGTGTCTGGGCGATCTATATACTTTACAGCCGTTGGGGTCGACGCCAGATTCGGCATGGGTAGATTCGGTGGCGGGCACCACGACCTCTAAACGTGATGATCTGGGCTGCTTCGCAACCTCCACGTCCCGATGTACGCACTGGTTCCGCACCTGCAATCCATACGCCGCCTCCCTAACATCTCCACTACCTCGACCGCGCCCACCTCGGCGAAGGGGTTCAGCCTCCCGCGCCAGCGGAAAAGGCCGATACTCTTAGTCTACACAAACACTTCGCCACCGCCTCCGCAAGTCTGTCCGTGGAGGAAAGAAAGAGGGAGATGCGAGATAGATGGAAGCGTCGCCCATTGCGCGGGCGGCGTTAGCGCTATGGCGACCGTATCTTGGAGTGCACCGGTTATCTCTGACGCCGAAAACGCCAATTCCAATCCCCCGATGTGTCACGGAGCCGTGGGGGAACAAGTGCGGATCTTGTTCACAAGGAATACGGCAAGTATCCGCTACCTACGAGGCTGGCCACCGTATTCAGAGTAGTTTTTGCGATGCACCTCTTTCGCACGTCGTTTTGTTGACCCGTGGAGTTGATATAATATAAATAGTACTGGAGCCGTGTTTGTGCGCCTCGGCGATTTGGTTAATGCGCTTAGGGTTCTGGAGGCTAGGGAGGCTCGGCGTACCTTGACCTATCCAGGCATATGTGGGGCTGTACGCGTGTGCGGTGCTGAGCCGCGCCGTGGAGTGGGGGCTGGTAGACAAGAGAGGTGATGTATACATTGGACGGGAGGGGCCGGAGGTTGCCCAAGAAGTTGGCGGGCTGTCCTGTTGAAGTTAAAACCGCCGAGGGGGGTTTCTGCTGGTACGCAGTTCGGCGTATACGCCGTAGAGCCCACGGCCAGTTCCTGTTGTCCACCGCATACAAGCCAGCGGTTGCATGCGGCGAGAGGTTGCAGGAGATACACCACAGTACTACTGAGGAGGTCGCGAGGGCGCCGGGACTGGAGAGGCAGTGCCGCCGGCTACAGAACGCAAGAGGACTTGAGACCAACCGCCTCGGGGAAAGCCCAACCGCGGTAGGCGCCGCTAGAAGTGGAAGTAGTACAGCTTCAACAAAGCCATCCTGCACCCCTCGCTGTTTAAGTCGCCGCAGTTCTCGTAGACAGCGCGGAAAAGCCGCCAAAGCAGAGACTCCTTAAACCTTGCGGAGCCTAGCAGGCCGTGTAGCCTAATCGCGTCGTCCCTCCCCTCAACGGCCGCCAGCAACATGAAGGCGAGCCGCGTCCGAGAGTCTTCAGGCGCCAAGACCTCCACTAGGGCTCTCCTACTCACCCCATCCAGCAAGAGACGCGCCTTCGGCACCACTATCTCTATACCTGATCTCAATTTCTCGGTAACTACTCGATTGCCTACGGCGGCCGCCACGGCGTCAACGCAGACTTCAGCCTTGGTTTTTATCGAGCGGAGGACAACGTACAGCCTCACAGACGGCGGCGGGATAAATATAGCGCATTCTTCAAGAGCTTCGTCTCTCTGCAGACAGCTGGCCAGCATCAATAAGGCCGGCAAATACTCTGATGAAATCCATAGCTTAAACGCACCCACAACCTCTCTCTGTCTCGTCCCCTCCCCCACGCCGAGGAGCCTAAGCATAAGCTGAGTGACCACAGAGACCTCTGGGACGTAGTCCAGCAACCACCGTCGCCTTTTCAACAACTTCTCTGCTCTCAACCTGTCGCCGGAGGCCGCTAAGTAGACCAGACACTGGCTGAGGGCGAGGTGGCCGTTTCTAAATACCCGACGGTCGGTTCGATGTGTTTCTCTATCTCCTCCCACAGCTTCTAGAAGCTCTTCGCCGTCTCAAGCCCTAAGAGCCCGTGACCCAGGTTCAAATCCCGGCCGGGGCACTATTCTCTTCTACCATATCAATTCACGGCGCCGCTTTTGCACAGCGACGTGCCGTTTCCAAAAGCACGCCAAAAAGACTTTGAAAAACGGCACACCCAAGCTATTCACAGTACACAAACCCCCAAAACTAGAGCCTCAGGTCGGCACCGCTTCAGGATGGAGGTGAGCGGGTGGTATGCAGATGAGGGGCTTAGGAGGAGGGCGGCCGAGGAGGGCGTCTACTGCATCCCGCTCAGCGACCACAGCGACTTTCCCAGCCTCGTGGAGTTCGTCAGAGAGACCTCCCCTAGGCTCGTATACGCCGTATACGGCTTCTCCGAGAAGTTTACGAGGCACCTCAGACGGCTTGGCTACAGGGCATACACCTACCCGGGGTAACAGGGCTCGCAAAAATTCTTTATGATAAACATCAATCTAGCGCCAGAACCCTTAGAGGTAAGAGTTTATTATTGACACCCATCTGATAGCCATAAGCAAGGCCCATTGGAACAGTTTCTCGGCGTCCAATTAGCTAAGGCGTTTTATGCATATGGAGATATCACCTGGCAGACTGCGAAGATCTTCGGCTTCATTTCCAGCGCAGCATATCTCTCCGCGGTGAACCTCCCGCCTTTGTAGCGGGGCGGGAAGACCCACTCCACTCACTTCGCCACCATGTATATGACGTAGTACCTAGCCCCGTATGTGCCGCTCCAGAAGTAAGACGTCGCCATAGCCACGTAGTTGTCGCAGGGGTCAAGCAGAGAATCTCTATGACCCCACATAGAGAGCACCGTCGACACCAAGCTGTATATGGCGTCGGTGTAGTTAACTTTCGCGATCCTGCCGTACGCTACCATCATCAGGTTCTCCTCTACCCAGTAGAGCCCGCCGTCGAGCTGAGTGTATCAGTAGCCCGGGTGCCTCCCCTCTGCGTCGTAGTGGCTGAACAAGTTTATGCGGGCGAGGTAGCTTAGAGGTGGTGTTTCTATCTCGTCTCCGACCAAAGAGTGCCAGAGAAAATAAAAGATTTTTTAAAAACGCGGCTACTGTTCTGGAAGCTTGGTTACGCCGTCTACGTAGATCACGTTAAACGGCATCATGTCTAGTCGCCGGTCGACCACCCAATCCACATTATAGGTGTCGATAACGACGTAGAAATCGTAGCCAACAGATTTCCTCACGACATTCATCCAGCCTTTTTTGATCTTATTGAACATGTCGTTGAAGGTGGCGTTGGGATCTGTGCGGGAGCTGAACCGCACCACGGGTACGATCGAGTCGGCATTGAATGGATCATTCCATCTCGTACCTATTGCGGCGAGAGAGACGTCTAAGCCTGCGTCTGTAAGTAGGGCGGCTAGCGAGAGGGCGTAGCGCGTCCGTGTGTCTAACCGCAACTGCTGTTGTGGAGAGAAAGCTTCTGAGTTGAGCTGGCGCATAACCTCGTCGGCGAGCTGATGCCGGTTTTCGAGCCAATAGTTATATATGGCGAAAAGACGGAAGAAGTCGCGAGAAGGCGTGTCGGGAGTCCCCACGACGTAGGGCGTAACCGGTTGTGGAGGTTCGTTGTCGTAGTAGCGCCAGGTCTCGGATACTCGACGCGTGACTTGAAACTCATCGACGTCGCGTCCAAGGTCGTTATAGATGACTAGTACATACGTCCCGTCGTTTGGCGGCGTAAATTTAACGTGTCCACGGCCAGACGCCAGCGGAGTCCCGCCGGACTCTTCTTCCCACGCCTCAAACTGGTCAGGCGTGAAGAAGGCGATGTAAAGAGACTCAGAGGTCGAAACCTCTATGGTTTGGTAACTATACAGAGAAAGATCAGGATAGTAGAAGTAATCGTCGGAAGATAAGGAATCTTCCATGTAGGTATGTGTCCGTACGAATGTCCACACATCGCCGACTTGTGGCGCGGTTAGCGTGATTTTGTTTAGAAGGGCCTTTGCCTGCTGTACCAAGTCATAGCCGGCGTACACTTTCTTCCTTAGCCGTTGACAAGTGAGGTCAAGTAGCGCAACCTGCTCCTGCGCCTCTCTTAGTCGCTTCTGTATCTGCTCCAGCAGGTTCTGAGCGTCTTGTAGTTGTTTCTGGGCCATAGTTAGCTTAGTTTGCGCATCTTTTAATTAATTTTGAGTGTCCCGTAGTTGTTTTTGCATCTCGGCTAGTTGTTGCGATGTTTTCTGAAGTAGTGACAAGTTGCCCTCCAGCTGATGGGTGAGGTAGTTCACCTTTCTCGTTAGTAGCTTGTTGTCCTCATAGGCGCCATACCACAGCACAGCGAAGACTGCCGCCAGCAGAACACTCACAACCAGCCCGGCGATCAATCCAGTGTTTGTTTTCATGATTTATTGATAAAATAATGCTCTTAAATGTTGCCTTAATTACTAATTAGTGCAACATGGCCTAGGCAGAAAAGCCGCAGTGGTTGCCGCTAGGACTGCGGAACCGGGGTGGGTGTTCTTGAGGGATCCCGCCGCGGCGTCTCGCCGTCAGGAACTGCATATTCGCCGACATATCCTACATCGTGATGATCCCGGCAGATGCCGCCAGAGAGGCTGGGACACGAAGTGCCGAGTCCTGTTCGGCACAAAGGCGCGACGCACAGCCGTAGACCTCGACAGACCAAAGGGACGGCTGGGCGCCTTCTTCGAAGGGAAGCACGTCGCTGATAATCCTGAGGAAACCGTCGAGCTGGCGGGGCGGCTGGCCCGGCTCCAGCCGTCCGGCTTAACGAGCTGTTCGACCACGGACGTTGAGATGAGACCCTCAGCTACGCAAATTTCGAGGATGGGGGAAACGCCACAATCCAGGGTGCTTGAGAGTCATGAGAAATGTGGCTCATGCAAGACGATCCGCCGACGACTCAAACGTCTCTATTCATGCTACGCGAAAATCTATGCCCTGAGAAGACATCCGTTGCGTCTTGAAGCATTCCTGACCCCCGCGGCAACACGCCGCCGACCTCATGCAAAAAATAGACTTAATGGCGCTAAATGCCTTTGGTTAGGCAGGAGTGGCACGTCTGAGCTATTCCCCTCTCGTATAGGGGCTCCAGCCTGGGTAGCTTGTAGTAGCGCTCCTTGTAGAACACGATCTTGTTCAACAGCACATACGCCATCTCCCTAGCTAGCCCTTCGGGTGTCGGGGTATAGCCAGTCCTCCTAGAGCGCTCTTCAACAACTAACAATATCATTCCTAAACCTACCACCAGGGGCTGTAGCGTCTCGGATGAATGGCGCTAGGAAATCCACGAAGCCCCCTGAAATCCTCTAGCAGAACCCAGTGTGGCTCCTGCCTCCTCTCCTTGACTCCAAACTTCTTAGCGTATATCCACGTGCGTTGAGCAGGCGCAGATAGCCTTCACCAGAGACGCCACGTCTCAAGGAAGTGGTCTTTGAGCTGTTGTAAGGCGTCGTAGATGTGCTACACGGTCTATTGACCCAGCGTCGCCAGCTCCGAGGTGGCGGCCAACGCGACGGCGTATCTATGGGGCGCTTTTTCGCCCAGAGGCCGCAACGCCTCCAAAACCGGCAACACAGCCACCGGATGAGTCACCCGTTGCACCGCAAAAAGCGTTACGTAAAGCAACAGGTCTGCTGTCTCCTCATCCACCTCAGCTCTTGCGGCCAACGCCGCCAGACCCAAGGCGTAGAAGGTCTCGTGGTCGTTGAAGCCTCTCCTTTTCTACCTCGCCAACGGTCCCTCCACCGTTTTCCTCGCGGCTTTTATGATCTCTACGTCTGCGAGGGGGATGAGGACGCAAAGCCCTTCTCTAATCTTCCGAATCTGCGAAAGATCTCTGGTGTATAGCGCCTCAACGTAATACGGAAACCTAACCACGTATATTGAAAGCGGCGGTATTTTGCCGTCTACCGTCAAGTAGTCATCCACGGCGCAGGGCTCCAAGGCGTCACCCAGAGCCTCTACGACGTCCTCCGGCAACTGCTCCCTCCTAGACAACACGGGATATCCAGCCAGCGCATGGCCAGCGACGAAGGCTACCCTCTGCCAACAACCCCTACTCTCGTCGCCTCTGAAAACAGCGGCGAGTCTCCTGACGATATAGGCCGCCAGAGCCGTCTCCAAGCTCCAGTCCTCCTCGGAAACGCCGAGCTTGGCAAGGATTTTATTGCATATCTTTAATGCCTCCTTGGAGATGTCGAGTTCGGCGAGTATCTTGCCGCCTTCATTAAGTACTTCGTCGCGGGCCCGGTCAAGCGCCTCGATTAAGTCGCTTAAGGCCTCTTTGTAGGGCTTCCTAGCCTCTTCGCCGTTTAGGCCGGCTAGGTCTCTCAGCGCCTCCTCCACGAGGTCTTCGTGTTTTTGAATGAGCCATCTCGCCATGGGCTCCAGCTCGTCCTCCCTCAAGGACTCCAGGCTGGCGCCCTCCAGCTCTTCCGGCTTTAAGAAGCGCCAAATCCCCCTGTCTTTTACAGCCTTTGTGATGTACGTCACGCCAACCGGCACCGGGCCGAAGTAGGCGTGGAGGAGAAGCGGCACAGCGACTCTCCTGGCCAAGTCGCCACTGCCACGAAGCAACACGTGCCAGATGTAGCGAGCGAGAAAGAGCTTCGGCTCCTTCTTAGCCGCTGATGTAGCCAAGCGGCGGTGAAATATTTAGACGCCAGAATTAGCTTTAAACTATTAGGGTTAGAGAGCGCTTATTTAGGCGGGGGCCTTAATAATTCCTTGATACGTTCAAAGGGTAGGAGGTGGGCTACATACAACAAAGCTACAGAGGCTGTAGTGGTGAATTGTCCTCGTTTTGCTGGCTGATCCTGCTCCGCAAGTCCTATGAGGTCCTTGAGCTGATTTAAATCGCGGCGCTTAACGGCATCTTCTATCGCGGGCCACACATCGCCGGGCGGCGTACCCGGCTTAACTGTCCAGAGACCCCGTTTAAACCCTTCTTCGCGCGTTTTTTGAGACTGGTCGTAGATAAGTCTAAAGAGCACATTTAACCTCTCTGGATCTGCCAGAATATCCAGAGCGCCGCGTGCATAAGTATGCTCGAACCTGCTACGTGTTATTATATCATCGCATTGCACGAAATCGCAACCAGGTATCCAACGCCCATCAGGCTCAGACCCGATGAAATAGGTTCTTACCACACGCGAGGCGTATTGGGGGAAGTCCAGGGGGTCGCTGAGCGCAAAAAGCGGCGAAAGATCGCAAGTCTCGGTTTCGCAGATAATGTAGAGGCGGTGTGAGAATTGGGATAGAGACGTGGCCGCAACGCTGTCCGGCAGTATCGCAAGGTGATAAGTTCTCGTCTGTAGCCTCAGAGTAAACCACATACCTTCAGAGGGTTCAGTCCCATATGTTAAACACACAGAAGTTATAGACGTAGATAGAGTTTTTGCATGGGGACCTACATCCATAGCTCTATACATAGGCAAACTAACAGAAGGCCACAAGAGGATACAAGTCCACGACGGCGGCACCTCGTCGATAGGCGGCGCCCTTCCCGCCTTGGAGAGCTCCGTATCGGCAGGAGTCGCAGGCGCCAAGAAACGCCAAAAAGCCCATCCCCCGGGAGTCAAGATATGGCGGAACTCCTCCTCCACCATAAAACAGCACTTCGAAATGTTTT
>Ga0080005_142449_pt1 | contig 10942 bp, 6 predicted proteins | sample JossMetagenome_2_FD_69208 | JGI IMG/M metagenome (GOLD analysis project Ga0080005, IMG submission 69208) | Hot spring sediment microbial communities from Joseph's Coat, Yellowstone National Park, USA - JC3_ASED (SPADES assembly) (version 2) | ecosystem: Environmental > Aquatic > Thermal springs >... | reverse complement strand
AAGAGCGAGGAGGTAATTTATTACCATACTATACCAAATACCGTTAAGACCCCTCTCTTCTAAAGCTTTAATAGAACTTCTTACTGTCTCCAAAACCTTTCTGAGATCCTCTGCGAGGTGGCCGCCTATTTCGTTTTCAAATCCCTCCACTCCTTCAGCAAACAGCGCCACCAAAGCTCTAGCAAATCGCGTCATATCTTCAGTTATTTCCAAGATTTTGTTGGGTATCTTAAATTCTATACACTCCAAAACTTCGTTATCTCCGTCAGATGAGCACTGCGTGATTGGGATCTCTTTAGACAACTCACTCCTACTAATCCCCAATAGTGCTAATGGAATGAAAATCCTTAACATCATTCCAGTCTTTTTCGCGAAGAAGGCCTCCAGCGTCAACTCTCTCCGAGCAGTCAATGTGCCCAGATGAAGCAGAAGTAGGTCGAGTCTTAAGATGGGCAAAATCGGTTGATAGGATAGATACATACCGCTAATAGCTAAAAGTCTATATATCTGTAGTAAGTAGTTAACTTTTGCCGTTGTAACCGCAACTGGGTTAACATCTATGCCAACTACGTTACTTAAAATTTTTTCAGCAAACTTTACAGGATGTAGAAACTCCACTTGGTGTTTTTCCTGATGTTTTTTCGGTATTCTTTCTTCGTACCATTTAAGTAGCGCATTTATGTATTGTACACCAAATGTAAAACTGCCACATGTGGGATCAATGAACCTTGGAATAGTTTTGTATCTTTCATAGTACTCATCCAACAAATCCACAATCTCTTTATCTATCATTGCTTCTACATCACAACCTTCTTCGCTACAGGCCGGCAGTATTTTATCGGGCATTTTTCCATGCACTAACAAATGAAGCGCCCGCCAAAGCATCAGCCGGGCAATCCAGTCCGGCGTGTAGTATTCACCAAGCTGTCTACGCAACTCTCTCGACACTACGTGTTGATAAAGACGCTTAAGCAAATCAGTTCCGGGAGCCCTTGCCCAATCATAACGGCTGAGTCTTTCACCTAGATCTTTAAAAAATGCGTCAAGCGACGGGGCAATCTCTGGGCTGAATACCCAATCATATTCATCTCTATCAAAAAGATACGAGATATTAAACCGCTGAAGGGCGCCTCTTTTCCAGAAAAGCCGTACGGCGGCATCTCCCCCGTATATATAAAGTTCTATGGGTATGTTGGCCTTCCCCCGGCCAAGTGTTGCCTCTAAAAGCGTAGCGCCAAGAGCCTTTATCCAAGTCATATAGATTGAAAGTTCTATAAAGAGTTCGCGCTTGGCCTCCTTTGGATTATTTCCTAACCCTTCTAACGTTTCTTTGCCGTAGATTAGATACATGGTTTTCTCCCAGATGCCGTAGTAAAAAGAGGCCTTGCCCTTTCTTACAAGCTCCATAAATTTCTCTTTATGCTTCTCAACGAGTTCACGCGCATCGGAGATCACTAAGTTCACCGTTGGCTCCTGGCTCCCAACGCTAAACCTTTTCAATAAATTAAATATATTTCTTAATTCATAATATGCACGAGATAGTTCTTCTTTACTATATTCATTTTTATATATAAGTTCTATTTTATCGTTGATTTTTCTGTAAATCTCAAAACCTACCCTCTTAAGACAGGGGTTTGGATACTCGCGGTAGTATCTCTCGACAGGGATATCAATAAGAATTCCGAGGTTATGTTTATACTCTTTGAGATAGCTGAATAGTTGTTCTCTTCCTCTATCTCTCCCGCAAGGAGGCTCAGCCTCTATAACTACGTTCTCAGTGGCGTAATCTACCACGAGCTTTAAATACGGCGTCCGAACTTCTCTATATACATATGCATCTCCGAAAACTTGTTCTAGGAACTGTTTCACATATGTCTCTGGACTCTGGTACATAGACACGTTATATGGTCTTTTAGGCATTAAATATCCAACTGGTAATCAACGCCTTATATATAATGGAGAGAGCACAGGTCTCCAGAGCGTGCGGCCAGACAATGTAAGCTGGTGCCAACGCTCCACGCTCTGACGCCCAAGCGGCCAGAGGGCTAAGGAGCTCAATGTTGCCTAAGACAGGGGACGAACCACATCTCTTGAAAACAGATTTGGACATTGATAAACTATTACATACCTCTTGGCCCCAGCGGGAGCCGATGCGTGCAGGCGGGGCTCGGCCAACCCTCTGCAGGTACTTCCTCACAGGGATTTCCTTACAGGACAAATTTGTCCTGTAAGTCTGAACCTGTGGGGAAGTGCCTGCATAGCTGGCGCTTGCAGGTTTTTCCTTACAGGTCTGGACTTACAGGACTAATTAGACCTGTGAGTCAAGTCCTGTGGGGATGTACCTGCAGGCCGCCTCCCGCCTGCCGGACTCCGGGGTTTTCCTCTGCCTGCAACGCCGCATCCGCGGGGCATCTAGATACGGAGGCGTACACGGCCGCAGGCGGCGGAGGCGTAGCGCCGGCTCCAGTTCAACATGCATCTCGGCGTTTAACGTGTTATGGATGGAAACATAAATGAACGCCTGGAGCTCGCGCTGAGGCCCGCCGAAAAGCCGCCGACCCTGGAGGAGGTGCTTGAGCAAGTTTCTAGACGCGGCGTTCTGCGGGGGCCTGTGGACTGGGTCTTCCCGGCGTGGATGCTGTATGTCGAATACGCGACGCAGAAGATCGCCGAGGCCTTTCAGCTCTCGGAGGAGGAGAAGAAGCAATTGTTCCACTTCAGAGACACACTGAAGCGGCTTCTGCTGGAGGCGTGGATGCAGGCGAAGGAGAAGCTGACGGCGCTGCATAAAGCCGTAGCCGAGGGCACGTACAGGGTGGAGGGCAACAAGCTGTACGCGCCAGACGGGACATGGATGGATGTAAGAGGGGGCTTTGCTCCGTACATTCCAATCCGCGGCGTAAGCGCTTCGGCGTATTTTCCCGACTTGTTGAAGCTTCCGCGCGAAAGGCTTGAGCTACTCCAGCTGGGCTGGAGGGCAAGCGATGAGGGTGAGGTGGGCGGCCGGCCCGTCATGGGTACTACACAGCCTTGGCAAGTGTTTGCCTGGGTTGCAACAAGGTACGGAAAGCTTCACATATACATCGATTCAGTTAAGTTGACGCTTGAAGGGGTGAGCACGTTAGTACATATCAGGGCAAAAGACTGGAGTCAGAGGTGGAACAAGGAGGAGGCCGTAGACCTCGTCGCGAGCCACCTCAAGCACGGCGAATGGGCGCCCCTGCTAACTATGTGGCTGGGGGACGGTGAGACTAGACGGAGGAAAGTATTGCGCGGCGAGTATGAGCTTGTTATTGCGGCTAAAGAGCCCTGGAGGGTAGGCCACAGCATGGGCACGAGAAAGGCTCTAGTCGCCACGGGCAAGGAGGCGTTTGTAAAGCTTAGAGAGGCGGCGGCGGGCCCATACAGCGAACTGTTGGATCAGCTGAAGGCGCATAAGTGGCTCGACGTGAAGCTGGCCACCGATGACAGCTTTAGAGCCGCCTACAAGCTGAAGAAGAGGGACATAGACGTCCTTAGGGAGGCGCCGAGGAGAGGCGCCGTGGTTGTGGCGGGCGTAGTGATGTTCCTGCATCTCGTTAATAGTCGGGGTGGCTCCCTCTTCGCTAAACGCTACGTCCGCGATCTAGGGAAGGCGCTCGCTATTGCCGACAAGCTCAAAGCGGCTGGACTTAGGCCGAACATCGTAAGGTCTGACATCAGATACATGGTGTACATTGCCATGGCAGACCTCCTAAGGCTTGCGGAAAACGACAACACGGTCAGAAGTGCCGTAGCGCTGTACCTCGCCGAAAAGGCGGAAAACGGCACGCCGAGGCAGAGGGAGATCGCTAGGAAACTCCTGCAAAGACACCCCTTTTTTCTTCCAATTTTTATCGTTTCCTCGAAATTGGTATTACCGCGCGTTAACCAACACTGAGCTTGAACCGATATGCAGAACTTCAAAACCGATGGCCACTACATGCGGAATCAGTCAATGTTTTGTCAGACCACGTCGACAATAGCCAGAAGAGTCCAGTGGTAGACTGGTTGGGATTTTTAGGCGGGGTTCCCTGAATCTGGGTCGCTTGTGATCACCAGCGCGCTGGCAACGGGGTTTGTCCCCAGGCCGGCATCCTAGCCAGGCAGACACAGTCGACCCACGGTCCTTAGAAGCGTCTGCAGGCTTTTCCATGCAAGTACCGACTTACTGGAATAACCCGGTGACCAGCACCCGCATGCCCGGCTTTACGCCTATCTTCCTCACGCCCCGCACCACCGTTGAGAGGACGCAGGCCGCGAAGGACGCCGCCTCGAAAGACACGCCAGGCGGGATCTTAACCAGCGACTTGGAGTCGGCCGAGATGTACTCCGCGAAGGCCCCCGGCAGATCTTCGCCGTAGATCTTCCTACTACGGCATAGATACTCCCTCCCAGATCTACAGTACTCACACTCGCCGCAGTACTCATACATCATCCCAGCCACTGCGTCGCCCGGCCTGAGGCCGGAGACCCCCTCCCCCACCTCTTCTACGACCCCCGCGAACTCGTGGCCAGGCGTAGCCGGCAGTTTAACCCTCTGGAAGCCTTGCCAAGCCAAGTAGTCGCGGTAGCAGACGCCGGCCGCGGCCACCCGCACCACCACCCTGCCGGGCGCCGGCCTGGGCCTCTCCACCTCAGAAAGAACAGGCGGCTCTCTAAACTTGTGAAGAACGTACGCCTTCATCACACTAAAGAAGCCCCCGGCTTATAACTATTCCTCAGCCTCTACAGCCCGCACGCCTATGCCTAACAGACGCCTCATTACTCTATCTATCAGCCGCACATAAGCACCTCTGTGGCCTATAAACGCGCCGAACTCGCTCCTCTTCACCTGCACCAGAAGCTCCGGCCCGGCGAAGTCGGCGTCTGCTATGTGCTTCGAGATCCAGCCCACCGGGTGCACAGCCCTGATCCACTGCTTGAAGTCCAGCGTCATTTCGAGGAGCCTCAGCCTGGCCCCCACCTCGTTCTCAATGGTCTTGATCCTCTCGCCGCCCCGCCCCACCACCCTGCCCAGCTGGCCCTCCTTAACCACCAAGAGGGCGTCAGGCACGTTCTCCCCCCTAATGCCCAGGGAGTCCTTGTCGGCCCTGAACTCCACGGCCGTGATGATGTCCGCGTCCGGGGCGAAGATGCGCGCCGTCTCGTAGATGTAGCGCTCCGTCTCGGAAAGCTGCCTCTTCCTCATCCTCAGCTCCAAAGCCAGCTTGATGCCCCTCCGAGCGCCGGGCCTCACGATGTCCTTCACGCCCAGGTCCACCACCTCCGCCTTCTCCTCCCCCAGCAGTGCCTCCCTGAGGAGAGTAGCGCCGTCTTTTTCCGCGTCGGCGGGCCTCTGGAAGATGGGGTCGCCGGCCACCATCAACCTGCTACCCCTCCCCAGCCTGATGAGCATCTCAGCGGCGCTCTCCGGGCGGACGTTCTGCGCGTCGTCTAGGAAGATGATGCTCTCGTCGAAGGTCCTCCCCCTTAGATACGACACATCCGTCACAATGACCTTCTCCTCCCGCAACAGCTTCTCCACGTAGGCGCGGTCGGCGTAGGGGCCCAAGATGTCCTCAAGATAGGTGGAGGCGATCTTGTAGTACATCTCCCCCAGCCTCTCAGGCGTCAACACCTCGCCCGTGGCCACGTCCACTATGGGCCTCGCGATGATGAACCTCCTCGCCCTACCGCTCTCCACAGCCCAGATGCCGTATGCAATGCTAAGAAGAGACTTCCCGGTGCCGGTGGGCCCGAAGAGCCCAACCAGCTCGTTCTCGGGGTCCTTCAACACGTTGACAGCCCTCTCCTGCCCAACAGTCATGGGCTTCAGCCTGTCGAACATGGCCGTGCCACACATAATTGCTTATAAACATTGTACCTAAACACCGCCATGCAGGCGCCAAAGGTGGCCGTGGCGGCGCTGGCGGTAAAAGACGGGAAGATCCTCTTGGTGAAGAGGAAGTACCCACCCAGCGCGGGCAAGTGGAGCCTCCCCGGAGGCCACGTCGAGCTGGGGGAGAGGCTCGAGGAGGCCGTGTTGAGGGAGCTGAAGGAGGAGACGGGGGTAGACGGAGTTGTGAAGGGCTTCCTCGCCCCCGTGGAGTACATAGAGCAAGACGGCGGACAGGTGAGGTACCACTTCGTCATCTTGGTCTACCTCGTGGAGGCGGCAGGCGAGCCCCGCGCCGGGGACGACGCCGCCGAAGCCGCCTTCGTGCCGCTGGAAGAAGCGCTGAAGATGGACCTCACAAAAACCACTTTAGAAGTCTTACAGAGGTTACCGCCTCAGCGCTGAGATCCTGACAAATGCCTCCTCAACCGCCCTACCTATCTGCGCTTCGGCGGGAGACAGCTCCAGCAGAGCCTTTATGGTGGTGCCGCCCGGCGTCGCCACGTACTGCGCCAGCTTCTCCAAGCCGAACCTGTCGTCAAGCGCCGGAAGCGAGGCCATGAGAGACAGCACCACCTCCCTCGCCAGGTCCCAAGGAATCCCGATGTTAACGCCCGCCCTCACCAACGCCAGCGCCAGCTCCGCGACGATGGCAGGCCCCGAGCCGAGAAGGACAGTCAAGGGGTCTATAAGCCTTTCCTCCGCCCAAAAAGTCGGCGCCATGCGGGCGAGGACGGAGTTAACCAGCTCGTCGTACTGCCCCGCCACCGCTATGGCCGTGAGCCCCACGTTAGTCATCGCCCTGTAGGGCCGCGAGGAGAGGCGGCGCAAAGACTCAAGCGAGGCACCTGCCACGAAGGAGACCAGCGGCTTATCCACGCGGAACTCCAGCTCAGCCAGGTTGACGGGCTTCACCGCCAGGATCAACACGTCGCTGTTCGCCACCACTGCCCCGTTGTCTGTATACGCCTCAAGCCCCAGCGAGAGGAGCCTCTGCCGGGACCTCTCAGACTTAACCGAGGCGAGAACCCTCACGCCGTTGCCCCGCAACCTAAGCGCAACCTGACTACCGAGCTTACCCGCGCCGATAACGCCCACCGTCAACTGGGGGACGCATGTATGGAGAGAAAAGACTTATTAATAAAGTTATAATGCGGTTCCTCCGTGTGCTTCATGGCTCGCAAATAGGTGACGTGGAGAACCGCAGCCTGAGACGTTGTTTATGTTGTTCCCAGGAGCTGGAGGACGACTGTCTAATCTCCTCAACCCTTCTCATACCCTCATCCTGTTTGCGGCGTTTTTGATGCCTGTGAGAGTAGTGCTTGATGCCTCAGTCAGCCTAGCCAGAAGCCCCAGCTGTAAAACAGAAAAAATATAGTTTAAGATGGCGGGGGAGGGGTTGGCGAATAGGTTGGGTTTAGAGGTGGCGGTGTTTCGTCTGTCTCGCCTAGAGCACCCTCACGTACTCCCTCGCCGCCGTGGTGAGTGCCAACAGCCCCTTCGGGCGGTATACCTCTCTAATCTTGTCTTCGTATTTCTCATATCTGCTGAAGGTCAGCTTCAGCTTGACCTCCTTCGCCGTTCCGTTTTGGGCGCAGTACGCTTTTGGCGGGTTTAGGGAGAGGCACGCCTCCGACCCGTCCCTCGCCACGCATACCTCCACCGTGTAGGGGTGGAGGATGCTCATCGGTCTCTGTCTCACCACCTCCTCCATCCACGGGAATCTGCGCATAACCTTGGCGATTTCGACTAGTCTCTAAGGTCCAGCCGCTTCCTAACCCACTCTACGCCGAATGTCTATAGCAGGGATTTCTTTGCGTATAGTTGTTTTTAAACTGGCGCATGGGGTGTGGCGTAGACACAGAGAAGCCGCCTCAGCCGGACTCTCGGCGGCGTTGTATTCGGTGTACAGCGGCCTCTACTCGGAGGCCGTTGTTTCCTCTGTCGCTTCGGCTGTGGCGCTTGTGGAGGTGGGCCGCTTCAGAGAGGCCGTTGAATACGTTCAAAAGGCCGCCAAGGCGCTTTACGAGGCGGCTAGAGACGTCTTTGAGCAGGTCAAAATTACAGTTCAGCGCCTCGTGGAGTTATTTGTGGAGGCGGTGGCTCGGGTGCTGGCTTGGGTGGATGAGCACAAGGCCTACCTCTTCTTGATGGCGGCTGTGGCGGCTGGAGCAATTACGCTGTCTGCCGCGTTGAATATGTGGGGCTTGATCGAGCTTGATAAGCTGGCGTATGCGGCGTCTCTGACGCCGTTTATACCCGCCGGCGTTAAGGAGCATCCGCGGGAGGAGGTGTTTAAGATCTTGAGGGAGGCCCCCGACCCCTACGAGAGGTTCAAGGAAGTGGCGAAGAAGGCCAAAGCTGGGAGTGTGAAGCTGGCTGAGCCTTGGGAGTCGCTGAGGGTTTTGATAATGCCGAAGCCGTCTGAGGAAAGGAGACTTATGTCGGGCAGGGGCGCCGAGTTGTATTCTAAGTACCGCGAAGACGAGAACTACAAACGCGCCCTTTTCTACGCCTTCCTTGCGCTGGAGGAGGCCTTCGGAGTCAATAGGTCTGTGTTGAGAGAGGTTGCGGCTAGCCTTAAAGAGGCGGTGGAGAAAAGGGAGGTGGGAGAGGGACCGTTTAAGCGGGTGATGTACATGCCCGACCTAGACCGTCTAACACAGCTGGCCGAGGAAGAAGAAGCCGCCTTCGAAAACGCCTTGAAGACTCTTAGGGAGAGGCTGAATGAATACGCTGTAAAGTACGGCCTGAGGAACCTCCTAGACGTGAATGAAGACGTGGCTAGAAAGCTGGCGGAGGCGAAGGCACCGGAGCTCTCAGAGTTCAAAGACGTCAGCTTCGGCGTGAAGGCTTACGCCGCTCTTAACGCCTATAGGGAATATGCGTTGGGTAGGAGGGGCGTCTTCGGTAAGGCGGCTTGGTATTGGCTTGAGGTGGGGGGGTCTGCTTGGCTCTTCTACTATGCGCCGAGTACGGCGTATGAAAAGGCCGAAAGGGCGGGGGTGGAGAGGCCGGTGGCGGTGGAGGAGTTGGTGGCGGAGGCACTCCGCCGCCTCTTCCTAAAACCCGGCGCCGACCACCACCGCGACTTCGTCGAGGAGCTTACGAAGGGCGGCAGGCTAGCGCTGATGCTGGAGGACAAGACCAATTCGTCTTACGTGTTTAGGCTATTCAGACTTGAAGAGGGCGACAAGCTCAAGGAGCTCGAGGGCGTAAGGCTGAGGATTTCAAGGGTGGGGGAGGGCATAGTCTACGCCTTGGAGTTCGATGATGTGGATAGATGGCCGGGGTTCTTCAAGCAGGCGCTTGAGGCGGGGATGAAGGCGGCGGAGGAGGTTAAGGAGCGACTACCCGTGGAGGACCGCCTCCTCTACATGCTGGGCTGGGTTGACTCCGACGTGGCGATAAGTGGAGGGCGGTTGGAGGTGGGCACCTCCCATCTATGGCAGTTGGCTGAAACTAAGGCCTTGTTCGACTGGTCCGACGTCACAGTGCGCGGCGTAAGTTTAACTCTTGAGGGGCCTAAGCCGCTGTTCCGCGCCAGCACCTCTCTCAAGAACCTCGACAAGACGATTGAGAGCAGTGCGAAGAACGGGTGGCTTAGGATGCTGAGCGACAGGGAGGGGCTGGAGGACCTTATACATGTGAAGAGCTGGGAGGGGCTGAAGCAGTGGGTTGCGAACAATTGGAACGTCGTGGTGGATGCGGCGGTGAGTCGGTTGCGCGAGGTGTTGAAGGAGGAGGAATTGAGGAGGCTCTTGGCGCAGGTGGACGGAGATGTGGCGAAGAGACGTAAGGGCGGGCAGGGTGCGCCGAGAGACAAGCAGAAAGACGGCAAAAATGTGTGGGAGGAGCTCAGGCGCAGGCTGGAGGCGCTGAGGGATCTGCTAAACGACGACAAGATTGCAAGGGAAGTCGTGGCGCCCGCCCTTCTGCTTATTCAGACGGAAAGGCTAGGCGTAAACGAAACAACTCTGAGATACCTCGCCGCGGTGGCCTCCGGCGCGATAGACGGCGACGGGTACGTGTCCGCTGCGATGGGGGAGGTCGGCTTAACTAGGGGCAAGCTCGAAGACGCCTTGTTCTGGGCGGCCGTCTTCGCGGCGCACGGCATCAAGGCGAAGGTGAAGGGCATTGGGAGTGCATTGCAAGTTATCGTGTCTGGCGATGATGCCGTAAAGCTGGCTGGCTTATACTTCCTCTATGGTCATCCTCTGCTTGAGGGAGACGAGAGGCTTAAGAGCCACAAGCTGGCTGAAGCTGTGAGACTCGGGACCGAGGGGCTCAGCGTCAGCTGGGAGGGGCTGAGGAGAGCTGAGAGCGGCGCCGCCGCGGATTTGACCATATCGGTGGGCAACGCCGCCGTCAAGTACAATGTATATCTGCGTAGAGAGGACATCTTGCTTCAATTCCGCTCGTCGGACCGTAGCCGCGTGGAGCTCGCGGCCCGCCTGCTGAGGCTTGCGGGGGTCAGTGCGGAGGTGAAGAAGGAGGGGGTGAGCGACAGAGACATGTGGTACGTAATAGCCTACACCGACATGCTTGCGGCTGGACATGAGGGGCTTAGAAAAGCCCTCGCCGAGATCGTCAGGGAGACCGTCGCGAGGGACTTGGTGGATGAGAAGAAGGCTGAGCGCTGGCTGAAGAAGCTGGAGAGGGGGCTCGTGTTGAAGGAGGGTTGGCCGATGTATCTCGTGAAGCTAAAAGATGGCGCGCTGATGCTTAGATTCAGCTCCACCGACCGCGACAGCATAGAGCGGGAGAGGCAACGGTTTAGGGCCAGGGGGCTTAAGGAGGGTCGCTACTTCTCGGTGAAGATGCCGGAGGGCGATGAGAAGGGCTACGTCTCAATCCTTAGGAAGGGTCTTGAGCACGCCGCCTGGCTCTCCGTTTACGGCTCCGGTGAACAGCAGAGGCTGGCGGCGGAGTTTGTGGAGTACATACTTCAGAGGGCAGAGAAGGCTGGCAAAGAGGTTTACGAAAAAGTCAGAGAGATCATAGAGGAGGGGAGGTCTAGGGGCTCCCTGAAGCTGGAGGGCTTTG
>Ga0080005_128531_pt1 | contig 10959 bp, 11 predicted proteins | sample JossMetagenome_2_FD_69208 | JGI IMG/M metagenome (GOLD analysis project Ga0080005, IMG submission 69208) | Hot spring sediment microbial communities from Joseph's Coat, Yellowstone National Park, USA - JC3_ASED (SPADES assembly) (version 2) | ecosystem: Environmental > Aquatic > Thermal springs >... | reverse complement strand
CCCGTCATGATAATCCTAGTAGGGTACCCTAGGAGCATTCCAGAGCCACCTCCAAGGCTACCCCTCAGTGAGCTGGTCGTGTGGAGGTGAAATTAGATGAGTAAAGATGGGAAAATCGTGCGGATTCTCGAATTACTAGCGTACCTGGCTTCCAGTGCTAGGGGCTTACTCGACGAGCCCCGTGAGTATGGTCCCCTCAGGTGCCTAGACGCGATGAGAAGGCTCATTGAGTTCTCGCTGGAGACAGGGCTGGTGGAGGATCCTGAGGTCGCCAGGTACTTTGAGGAACTAAAGGGCAAGCTCTCAAGAGGTATTGTAACGCTAATGTATAGTGCAGAGGAGTTCAAGAAGTTCGTTATAGAGATTAACACTGAGCTCGCGGGGAAAGCAGCATCTATACTCGAGAAGTACTACGCGGAGAGTGGCGAATAGTACTTCTACATATTTTATTTTTCCGCTTTTCTCCAGGATGCGGAGCCTTATTCTAAAAGGTATATAAGCCACGCCCTTGAATTATCTAGGTTGGGTGACCCTCCATTGGCGAGTAGTGGAGAGAGTAAGTACGAGTGGGTAGACATTTACGGAGATTACACCCTGGTGCCAGTGCCCGAAACCGCCCTTAGGACAACCACGGCAATATTCTTCGTGTTCACGGGAGTGTTGGCCTGTATAGCTGCACTGTGGGGGGGAGCCGCCCTAGGTACTCAGTACACTCCAGCGGATATGGTGTTGGTTGCAATTATTGGATGTCTAATACAGGGTGTAATAGGCTTCCTCACAGCCTACATGGGTGCGTCGAGTAGGCTATCAACGTACGCGTGCATGACTTGGCCATATGGCAGGTTCGGGGCATTTCTATGGGGTTTAGCGCTTGCGGGCATAACTTGTGGTCTCGGATGGTATGCTGTGGAGACGTGGCTTTTCGGAGTCATGATGCATGACTTAATGCCTAATAACCCTATCATGAGCGTGGGCGTGGCCTCTATTTGGGGAGGCTTAATGATGATGATAACAGCTGCGATTGGCATAGCGGGTATAGCGTTTCTCAGCTACTTGACCGTGCCATTTTGGATAATCCTCGCGGGGATATCGTTTGCAGCGGGAGTAATGGTGGGAGGGGGCTGGGAAAAAGTCCTAGCAGTCCAGCCAGTCCGATCAGCGCCCTGGGAAATAGGGGTTGCCCAGGTCGTCGGCCTCTACATTGCGGGTGCTACGATAACACCCGATGTTGCTAGGTTTGCAAAGAGCCGTTTAGGTGCGGGCTTAGCTTGGTTTGTTCAAGTCATAATAATTGAAGTCTACTTCCTCGTAGGTGCAGGAGTCCTAACACTCGCTATGGGTGGCGCTAGAATCACGGAGGCCTTGCTAGCGATCGGTGTAGGCCTAGGAGCATACCTGCTCGCAGTTCTTGGGCAGTGGACAACCAACGACAACAACCTGTATAGTGGTGCACTGAACTGGGCTCTCATCGTCCCGCTTAGCAGAAGGGCACTGGTAATTATACAAGGCTTGATCGGCACGGCGATAGCGGCTTACGTGGGCTTCGTGGCTGGCGCCAGCCTAGATCCCTACATAGCGTTCCTCACGATCCTCGGTAGCTTTGTGCCAGCAGTGAGTGGAACATTAATAGCTGACTTCTACGTGTATAGAGGCTTGTACAAGAAGACTCCGCTAGCTGAGGCTTATAGACTGAAAATAGGTGATAAGTTACCGGAAGTAAACCTCATTGGCTGGATATCTACAGCTATTGGAGGTGTCCTCGGGACATGGGTTATTACCGTTGGGATACCTTCATTAAACAGCTTCTTAATATCGTTCATCCTGTACTGCGTTCTAGCAATATTGCTAGACAAGGCCGGTATAAAGTATACGATTGGTAAATTCGAAGTTACGAAGTATGGCTTGTCACCAAGCTGGGCCATTAAGAGATGGCTTGCTAGGGCAGGGAAGGCCCCGGGGTGAGTTTCTCGTGCAGGGCATTAAGAGGCACGTATACGCATACCTATTGGTTTGTATAGTAACAGCTTTAGTGGGGTTAGTACTCGGCGTAATGGCCTGGTATGTAAGCCCGTACGCCGGGTTCCCGTGGATACTGACAGCACTACTGGCACTATTACCCTCATTAGTGGGCACTATTAGGCTACGTGCACTCCACGAGCCATACAAATTCGGCGTGACAGCAATACAGACAATATGGTGGGCTGCATCCAGCGGGTTTGCCGGAGTACTATTCTTCCCAGCAGACTACTTCACCAAAGTAGCTGGCGCAGAGAGCACTGCAATGGCAGTAGTCTCCGCTATTTGGCTGATCTGGGGCCTGTACCTGATATACGCGGTACACAGGGAAACCAAGGCTCCATTAGCGCCTTAAACCACGCTAACTCTTTTTTTTACTTTCACTTCTACGCACTCATTCTACCGCGGAACCTAATCCTTTAGGAGTTGTAGCAGACCAGGATCCCCGTCCCCAGGAAGAAAGATTTATAAGTTGTGCCGGCATAGGTATTTAAGGGTGTCTGGGCAATGTTAAAGCTCCGGACTAGACAAGATGTAGAGGACTTTGTTCGTGGCTGCACGTTCTTGGGAACCGGTGGTGGTGGTTCTCCGCAGGTCGGGCTTAAAATACTCCTCGAGGACCTCGAGAAGTACGGGGAAATAGTTATACACGACGTTAATAGCGTAAGAGACGACGCTTACGTTGTAACACCATACTTGATGGGCTCAATAGCCCCCAAAACCCCTGAAGTAGTTGCCAAGATGACCTCGCTTGGCTTAGTTAAGAGAATTGGAATGGCTGATAGGATACTAACTTACGCGGTCCTGGAGCTAGAGAAGTACTTGGGCGTGGAGTTCGAGGGCGTAGTGGCGATAGAGCTAGGAGGCGGGAACACCCCCGGACCCGTGGATGTCGCTGTCGCTCTGGGCAAGATCATAGTTGACGGCGACTACGCTGGGAGGGCCATCCCGGAGATCGACCAGATAACGACATACCTGTACGACATACCACCATACCCTGCAGTCTACGTTGATGAATATGGGAACAAGACAGTGGTCTCGAAGGCCATTAACTACTTGATGGCTGAGAGAATAGGTAAGCTCATAAGTGTCGCCTCCTTCGGGCTCGTGGGAGGCGCGTCCTTCGCGATAACTGGCAGAGAGATGAAGAAAGTGGTTATTCCAGGCACCTTGACAGAAGCCTATATTATCGGAAAGACTATAAGAGAAGCCGTGGAAGCCGGAAAAGACCCCGCTATAGAGGTCGCCAAGAAAATGAATGGCTACGTGCTCTTCAGGGGCATAGTATCCAAGAAGGATTGGGAGGATAGAGAAGGGTACATGTGGGGAACAACGTACATTAAGGGAACTGACGAGTTCGAGGGCCACGAGGCCAAGGTATTCTTCAAGAACGAGAACCACGTAATGTGGTTCGACGACAAGGTGCTCGCGACAAGCCCCGACATAATAGAGATCATAGACTCCAAGACAGGGGAGCCAATCACAAACACCGACCTAAAGGAGGGAATAAAGGTGTCTGTTGTCGGCCTAAAGGGCCGCGAGCCATTTAGAACGCCAAAAGGACTAGAAGTACTGGGCCCACGTCACTTCGGATTCGACATAGAGTACGTGCCAATAGAGAAGAGAGTAGTGAACTTCCCAGTAATAAAGCCCTAAGTGCACACCATAGCACTATATTTTATTACTTTTTTTAACCACTCCACCTTAACTCTTCTGCTTCCAGCCGCTCTCTACGCGTAGCTCAAGCTCACTATCTCAGTTTCCACACTCTAGAATTAGATGAGGATTGGGACCATGTACTCGTGGTATGCAAAACAGATGACCCTGTTAGCAAGTCTTTCCACTATGCCACGGGCTGGTCATTCCAGAGCGTTGTTTTGAATCTAACTACTAGGTAGTATCTGGTTAACCACGCTGTCGGCTATTGGGCACTGCTTCTTCACAGCTTTTACCATTTTATCTAGAACTTCTCGGGAAGCAGCTGGATTTACGCATGCTTTAATTCTCACTTCTTTGTAGCTTGCCAGCAATCTCCTTACCGTGTTCAGCTTTTCCGGGTTGAACACCCTTTCAGCCTTTACCTCAAGGGCCTCTATGCTTACTTCCATTTCACGGGCATAACATTGAAGACCACGTTGAAGCAAGTCTGGTACAAAGAATTTAAAAATATAGAGGTATTTACATAATTATTTATTAGTTGATATTGGGGATACTTGGTATATGAGGGTGTTTTGTTTGTGCCGAGGCTTCATTACTTGGTATTATTAATGGTTATGATCGTTGAGTTCTTCACTCCCGTCGTCAATGCAGAGTCTTTTAGTGGTTTTGAGTGTAGTGTATTCTACTTTTTCAACGGTATTGTTGTCTATGAGTCGGGTGTTAATGATACACTTGTATTAGAGACTCCTCAAAATATTACATTGATTGGTGGTTTTAATCAAACCGTTACACCTATTCTTGCATATAACTTGGACTTTAACTCTTCTACCAACTACTACTACTTCAATGTCTCTGAGGGCTCTAGCTACACTGGTTTCTTCATTGTAAGAGTTGAAGTCTGCGGTAGATCTATGGAGGACGCCCTTAATACCCTAAGAATCGGATTAATTGATCCAAGGATTAATCCATTTGGCAACAACTCCATACCCGAGGAGATCAAGCGTGACTACATTGGGCAGGTGAATAGGAGAGTTGAAGAAGTAGTTATACCTGCATATGAGGATTGGTTGAGGAGTCATTACGGCTTGAGCACGAGTGATTTAAGCACCCTAGGACTAGTCTCTACAAGCGCATACTTTGTGTATGGAGTCTACTTTACCTACGATCCATCTGCTACACCTAGGAGTATTGATGAAGTTGTTGATTCTAGGAGAGGTGATTGCGATGACTTAACGAGAGTACTTGCAAGTATGCTATACCACTACAATATACCAGCTGTACAGGCCTCTGGCTACCTATACGTAAAGGGACTCAACATAACAATCCCCATTGAAAAAGCCAAGTATACATTCTTAAACAATGGACCCCACGCATTCCTATACGCCTACATACCCGGATATGGCTGGCTATCCACAGACTTCCTAGCGGGCTCAATGCTTGTATACCCATTTATCTTTGAATCATATACTACCATAATTGAAGTACCACGCGAAGAAGTTGAGGAGTTTCTAGAGCTCCATAGAAAACTAAATGCCACACAGGTATTCGCGGTATTCAACGAGGAGGAGTATAAGTCATTATTTAGTGGAGAGGCATTATTGGAGAAAGCACTTTCATTCCTCTACTCAAAGGCAGGATATATCACCACCACGACGACGACAACACCAATAGAGACGAGGACTACACAACCAGTAGAGACACCCACCACGAATACTCCGCCAGAGTACACGACTAACACGCCAACACTAACCACTCGACTTCCAAAATTCAAGTTTTCAACAACTTTAATGGTTGCCTTGGGATTTATAATACTACTAGTAATAGTGCTGCTGTTGATGCATTGGAGATATACGTCTTTTAAATCACAACCATAATAATAACACTGAGTAATTAACGGTGGCTTCATTGTCTATTAAACTACTTGTTCCAGTAGACGTCATTATTGATAGTAGAGAGGATGCAAAACACCCAGAGTTCAAGTCTATGCTAACAAGAGAAGGCCTTAGAGTAGCTGTACAAGCACTACAAGCAGGGGACTTCCTACTACTAGCTCCCCCAAGTAGGCAATCAATCCTAGTTGAGAGGAAGAGCGTTGACGACTTCGCGAATAGTATTAGAGACAATAGAGTCTGGGAGCAGTCTAGGTTATTGAAGGAAGCTGCAAGAGTTGATGGACACAAACCATTGATCCTCATAGAGGGCTCTCTCGAAGACCTCGAAGTATATAGAGATTGGAAAATACAGAGCATTCTCAGAGTTCTAGATACTATAATCCTAGAGCTCGAAATCCCCGTTTTATTCACTCCGAGTAAAGAAGCCACTATAGCGTGGATAGTGGCTAAATCTAAGAGCCTAGGTAAAACAGATAAGAGAGTTGTGAGGATGAGAGTTGAGAGGAAGCCTATGAGTATTGAGGAGAGGATTCTATACGTAGCTGAGGGTTTAGTGGGGCCTACAATAGCTCGTAGGCTTCTACAGAGGTTTAAGACTCTTAGAAGTATTGCTAACGCATCTATATATGAATTAATGAGCGTTGAGGGCGTTGGAGAGAAAAGGGCTCAGGAGATCTATGCATTATTCAACACTGAGTGGAGAGAGCAGGTGGAGTAGTATTGATTGACTTATTGATACCCATATTGGTCTCCGCGGTTTCAACAAAGGTACTCATGGATTGGTGGCTGAAGACTGCTCATAGACTTGGATTCACTGGTCGAGACATGAATAAACCGGGAGAGGTCTACGTAGCCGAGGCTGGTGGATTATGGGTTATTCTCTCAACGGTTTTCGGCATAATGGTGTATATAGCTATAGAGAGGTATGGAGATGCTAGATTAGATGTTATTCCATTACTATCCATAACAACTACGCTACTATTAGCGGGACTACTCGGCTTCTTCGACGATCTCCTTGGCTGGAAGAAGGGTATTACCCCGCTGAAAAGAGTGTTTCTCACAATCCCTGTTGCACTTCCATTAATGGTTGTTAAAGCCGGTACTAGTGTCATTGAACTACCAATCATTGGAACACTAGAGCTTGGTTTACTATACCCTCTCCTAGTTGTTCCAATTGGTGTCTTAGGGGCTGCAAATGCATTCAACATGATTGCTGGTTATAATGGCTTAGAGGCTACTCAGGCTTTGATTATACTATCAACTACAGTCATTCTCGTTGTCGCCACTAATAGGATTGATGCACTATATGTAATAGCACCAGTTATAGCGTCTATATCGATATTCCTACTATACAATAAGTACCCGGCAAAGTGCTTTCCAGGGAATTCATTTACATATGGATTTGGCGCGTTATATGCTTCACTAGCTATATACTGGAACTTCGAGAAGTATGCAGTATCATCATTCACACTATACTTTATTGAATTAGCACTATTCATAAGGGGATTAATGAATGGCGTCTACAAGGAGAACTTTGGGAGAGTTCAACCGGATGGATCCTTGCTACCTCCATATGACAAGTCCTACAGTATCACCCACGTCGCGATCAAGGCTGTGAGTAGACTGAGGGGTAAGTGCTTTGAGAAAGACGTGGTTCTATTCATTACACTACTCCAGTTGATTGTTTCAACTACGAGCTTACTATTGATCTACGTGAGAGTATAGTGTATAAATATAGACTACTACCAAGACCTATAAACCCCGACGCTATGAGGGATCTCGCCGGGCCAAGGCTAGTATATAGTAGAGCAGCGATTTGAGAGCTCATGGATGCACCTAGGTTATCTAGGAGTCTTTGTATACCCACTGCCCTACCCCTTAACTCAATTGGAAGTATCCTTGTTAGAATTGCCGATAGACTAGAGCTAAGGATATTTGAGAATATACTTGAAACTACCGATGTAATCAACAATGTGGTTAATGAGGCAAGAATACTCTGTATATATGAGGGTACTGCGTATAGGAATAAGCAAGTTGACAATATAAGGGTGGATGCTAGAGTATACTTCTCAATGCTGATTTTACTACCAATTAAAAGTAGTGAAGACGCTATAGACCCAAGTGTCGATATAGATGAGATCAAGCCCCAGTAGTGGGGCTTTAACCCGAGGACATCTATAACGTAGAGTGCCATGTAAGTATTTACAACACCCATTGAAACCTGCCAGAGAATAGATGTATATACATATAGTTTCAGAGCTTTTGATAATACCCCTCTATATCCTGCGAGCTCAAATATTAACCCCGAGAAGTCTCTATCTCTTGGCTTAAACGTTTCTCTAAGAGACTTCACTCTTAGAACTAAGACTACTAGGGAGACCAAGCCCTGTACTAGGAAACCATATCTAATACCCATAGACCCTATGAATTCGTACAAGAAACCCCCAATAATAGGCATGAATAATCCAGGCATGGATGTAGCAATATTTAACGCTAAGAACCCCTTGAACTCCCTCCCCCTACTAAGAGAATCCATTACTATAGCTGTTAATGCTGGTTGATAAAAGTGAGATGCACTGTCAAATACATATACTATTGTAAGCCACCTCCAATCAGGTGAGGTAGCATATAGGAATTGCGCTGCTGTAACCATGCCCGTACCAATAATTATAATCCTCACTCTCCCAAGGTAGTCTGTTAGTAGTCCGCCTGGTATTATGGATAGTGCTAGGGCGAGAGATCCGAGGCTCCTCATTAACGCGATCTCATAATCTCCAGCGCCAAGGTCTTTAGCATACTTAGCGAAGAAGGGATTTATCAAAGAGCCTGTAAGAGAAAACAAAAACCATGATAAGGCCATTACTCCAACATTTCCTTTGAATACCTCTCTTAGTTCTCTAAAGCTATCTCTCAATACCCCCAATTGCTTCTTGAAGCCTCTGAGCATACTGAGCTCCAAGTGTGGATATACTAGATCTGCTCTCCTCTCAAAGCCCTCTCAACAAGCTCCTTCGCGTAGTCGAACCTAATCCTACCATCTTTAACCATTCTCTCCGCTACCTTGTCTATTAAATCCCCAGTAGCACCAGCCATTACAGCGAGGTTCCTCGCGTGAAGCCGCATATGACCCTTTTGAATACCCTCAGTTACCAATGCTCTAATCGCAGCTAGGTTTTGCGCTAATCCAACAGCAGCCATGACTTCAGATAATTCCTTGGCTGATGAAACCCCTAGGATCTTGAGGGCTATTCTCGCGATTGGGTGCACTTTTGTAGCGCCACCTATAACCCCTACTTGTAGTGGTAGTTCTAGGTATCCATTTAGAAAACCCTCTTCATCAACCTCCCATGTGCTAAGTGGCCTGTAGACTCCTGATCTAGCAGCGTAGGCGTGTGCTCCAGCCTCAATAGCTCTGTGGTCTTGTGCCGTGGCGAGTGCAACTGCTATTATTCCATTCATAATTCCCTTATTGTGTGTAACAGCCCTGTATGGATCGGCCTCTGCTATTATACTCGCCTCCTCTATTCTCTTCGCTACTTCTAATCCACCAACATTTTCAGCCGGGGTCCTTGCCCATGCCTTGACTAATCTCCTAGTTGCATAGTTTGATATTATCCTCAGCCTCGCCTGCCCACCCGTTATTTTCTCGAGTAGTGGTGCAATTGCCTCAGCCATCGTGTTGACAGCGTTTGCACCCATAGCATCTCTTACATCTACAATTAAGTGCACTACTATGATAGGCCCCTTCCTTGTATCAACCACCCTAACCTCAATGTCTCTTGGACCACCACCACTCTTAACTAGTATTGGATCCTGTTGCGCCGCGTAATCCAGTAATTCCTGCTTGTGCTCAATTATTCTAGCGGCTTTAGCGTGTGGAGCCATTGTATTCACTAAGTGTATTTGGCCAATCATCTCCTGCGGCCCAGCCTCAGCAACTATACCCTTTTCATGTCTAAGCATCCGCGCTGCATTACTTGCAGCTGCTACAACACTCGCCTCCTCAATCACCATTGGAACCAAGTAGTCTCTACCATTAATCAAGAAGTTCACCGCTACTGCGAATGGATACGACATAGCGCCAATAACGTTCTCAATCATTCTCTCTCCAATATCCCTTGGTAAATTACCAAAGTTTGTCAGTGCGTTTACATCCTCGCTTGTTAAACCAGCCCACTCCTTAACAATTTTTAATCTCTCCTCGTATGGTAGTTTATAGAAACCCTCAATTCTACTAGACCTACCTCCACTCAATTACACCACCAAGTTTATTTAACAATAGCCCTCTAGGTTTATATCTAAAGGGTGGAAAGTATTGGTTCATGAATGGGCTCTTGCAGAAGCCATTATACTCTACATTGAGAACCAAGGTGTTAAGAGAGGGAGGAAACTAGTTGTAAAGACGGGTGCTTTACAGTCTATTGATAGAGAGGTTTTGGAGTTTGCACTGAGAGAGTTGATCAAGGAGCGTGGACTAGAAATTAGTGAAATAGAGATAATTGAGGAGGAGCCACTACTAAAGTGTAGGACCTGCGGATACGAGTGGAGAGTAGATCCTTCAAGTATGAGCCAAGATGTGAGGGAGTCAATACACTTTCTCCCCGAATCCATATACGCCTACTATAGGTGTCCACGGTGTGGAAGCATAGACTTCGAGATTGTGAGAGGGAGGGGAATTAGCGAGATCAGGGTTGAAGACCGTGATTGAAGATCCCCGCGTACTAAAAGCTATTAAAAACCTCGAATCACCGAGATCAGTATATCTGGTTGTTAGCAGTAAGGGTGGAGTGGGAAAAACAACCATTTCAACACTACTATCCATCGCTAGTAGTTTAGAGGGGCATTCAACCGGTCTCCTCGACCTAGACTTCGTTAATCCATCAACACACATCATTCTCGGGCTAGATCCCCGGGTTATTAAATACATAGAAGAGAAGGGTGTTAAGCCATACAGGGTTTTTGATAATCTATACTACTTCACTATTGTTTCATACACTATGGATAACCCAATAGCACTACGGGGTGGAGAGGCAAGTAATGCATTATGGGAAGTTCTGGCTATTATAAGATGGAATGGCGTAGAAAACCTCTATATAGATACACCTCCGGGAATAGGTGATGAGCACTTGGATATACTATATAGATTGAGGAGGAGAGTAAAACCCATTATAGTTGCAACTCCAAGCAAACTCGCTAGGAGAGCTATTGATAGACTCGTAGATATATTGAGAGAAACTGGCTATGAAGAGATCTTATTTATTGAAAACATGGGTAGCGGAGTACTACGTCCCTATGCTGAAGAAAGGAGACTACTATACCTTGGATTCATACCTTATCTTAGTAGATTGGAGGAGTCCATTGGAAGTATTGAGAAGCTCTTGAATGAAGAAGT
>Ga0080005_127132_pt1 | contig 10971 bp, 13 predicted proteins | sample JossMetagenome_2_FD_69208 | JGI IMG/M metagenome (GOLD analysis project Ga0080005, IMG submission 69208) | Hot spring sediment microbial communities from Joseph's Coat, Yellowstone National Park, USA - JC3_ASED (SPADES assembly) (version 2) | ecosystem: Environmental > Aquatic > Thermal springs >... | reverse complement strand
GGGGGTTCCCGTATGACTACCTCCACCTCCACCCTACACCTTATCGAATATTCGAAAGGTAGTGGTTCCCGTATGCACACCTCTACACCTTTCTCCACTCCTCCAATACATATGGTATATCGTATTACCATATGTTCGAAGTATAGGGGTTCCCGCACACCTACCCCTACCCCTCCAATATACATGGTAATGTGATACATCACGTGTTCGAAGTATAGGAGTTCCCGTATGATTACCTCTACTCCTACCTTCACAACATACCCACATCATACATCTCAATACACTACGTATTCGAAGGACTAGAGTACACTGGGTAAACGAAAAACTTAAAAACCCAGGCAAAACAACCACTATTAGCCCGTAAGCGGGCCACTCACCCCGTCAGGCTAGGGGCATAGGGCCCTAGCCGCTCACTGACCCCGGGGCTCCTTCACCACCCGTTAACCAACATTAAGCACCCTACGCCACTCATCAACAGCACGAGCCAACCCACTAGGCAAATCAAACCTCGGGTACCAACCCAGTAACAACCTAGCCCTCTCAATAGCCCTCCTCGAAATAACAATCCTACCAGTCTCAACAGGCCTAGATTCACTACCCCAGTGAAACACAGCATCCACACCAATAAGCCTCCTAATAACGTCAGCAGTCTCCCTAGTAGTAAACCCCACACCAGTACCAAAAGCAAACCTACCGCCAACTACACCATCCCTACCATTCAACACAGCCTTAATAACACTAACATACGCATTAACATGGTCATCCCTAAACATCCAATCCCTAACCGCATCAGGATTACCAAGGTACAATTCACGCTTACCCGTAAGCAACTCAGTAATAACCTTCTCAATAAAGAAGTGCCTCTGGTTAACAAAAGCCCTACCATAGGTATTAGTTGGAATAACCGTAACCACGGGTAAACCGTAAGCCCTATACATGTACTCACCGTAAAGCACAGCAGCAACCTTACTAACTGCGTAAGGGCTCTCAGGCCTAAACTCATTGTAACCATCAATGTCACCACTCGTATCATACATCTCAGTAGTACCCGCAACAACAACAACCCTCAACTGCTCCCTACCATGCCTACGCAAAGCCTCAAGGAGGTGGACAGTACCAAGGTAATTAACCTCACCGTAAGTAACAGGCTGACTATAAGACTCACTAACAGGAGTCAAGGCACCAACGTGAACAACCACCTCAGGTTTAACACCATTAACAACCCTCTCAATTGAGTAGTAGTCAGTTAAATCACCAACCACGTAATTAACGCTACCACTGGGCAACCTCCTACCCTGACTAATAAACCTAACAAGCCCATAAACCTGAAACTCACCGCTTTTACTAAGCTCCTCAGCAAGAGCCGACCCAATGAACCCACTCACCCCAGTAATCAACACCCTCATTAAGCCTAATTAAACAAACCAAGGCTTTAAAAACCTTACCCCCTACGCCTCCTACGCCTATGAACCTTAACAACACCAGCCGTAGTGGACTCAACGGCATCAAAAATAACACCAACATAGTCATCCAGTAAGTCAAAGTTTTTGAAAATGTCATTAAGAGCTTCCGAAACAACCCCCCTATGCTTACGTTTATGTTTAACCATGGCTAATCACGAGTAGATAATCTCCCACTCCGAAACATACGATACATTACTGGATACACTGAAGCCACCACTCTGAGTGGCGTAAAACACAGGTATAGAAATTATTGAAGAACAGTAGGAATAGTTCCACCCAATACCATTAAGTATGTAATTCCTTGTCCATGAGCAACACGCAGTCCATGAACCATACATAAGTAAAGTCAATGGATTAGTTGAGAAAACATATGGTGCATACTGAATATTCCAAGCCTGAACAATGTCACCTGTAGATAATGGATAATAGTCAGTACTCCCCAAAGCTGTATATATACTTGTACCATTATTATAACTTGCTGTTTGAACCTGCATATTGTAGTTTGCATAGTGTGTAGCAGTTATAGGACATGGACAATTTGCACAATAATTAATACACTTTACAACACTATTAATAGTACTATTAGAGTAACCAAGCGCATCATCATTATAGGAACCTGCACCAGGTATCGCACCATACGCAATATTACCCAACAATGCAACAGTACCGTAAGCACTTGGTCTATTACAATTACCCACGTAAATACTATTATGCTTAGGTTCAATTACATCACTAATGAATTTCCTAACCTCATCAAACTCACTCGGTCTCCTATTAGCCTTGTACGCATGCTTAAGCGCCAACTGCAACTCAGGGTCATCCGCATCAACCTTAAGCTCAATAAGCCTAGAAGCATCCCTAACACCAAGGAGCCTGGAGAAGTAATCCTCAAGCTCACTGCGGATTTGCGATTCACTACGGTTACCTAACCTCCTAGGCAACTTGAAACATTTAGTGAGTAAATCGTTAATGTTCCTAATCTTGAATTGTGGTAAGTCATTTATATGCGGGTAGTCACGTGGATTAAACTCAATCCTCCTAGGCTTAACGACAGGCAGGTTAGGCATACTCATCCCCTCAACTGAAGGCTAATGATAACTGTGTATGCAGACTGCTTAGTTAAACCAACACTCAACCCAGTCCAACCAACCACGCTACCACATAAGTTAGTCGGAGTATTCAATGGGCCACTGCAAACCGCAAACCAGATTTGGCCTAATGTAGCACCACTACCAGTGTACACGAAACCCCATGAGTGTTGAAGCTGAGAAACACCAGTCTGGGGGCTACTGAAGCCAGGTGCACTATACGACACGCCGCTTGCGTTACCAACCACATTTTTCGAAGTATCCATGCCCGCTATTAAACTACCACTCGTGTCGATTAGAATCAACGCACCTGTAGAAGGCCCAAACTGACTGAAGCTAACCGACTGGTTACTAACCAACCCACTGGGTGACAGAGTGTAGTTACTTGGAGTACACTTACTGTAAACATGCCAACCACCAAGGGCGTAACCGCAACCCTGGTCAACAGGGTCATTAACACTACTACTATGAATTCTCCTTGGTATTAAAACCCTCCTAATATAGAACGGTAACCTATACTTACCTAACCTAACGGGCCTATACTCATACATTGTGAGACTCATTAAGGGCATACGGTTAATACGAAACGCACTGGGATTTAAACCTACCGCCACGTGAATCAGTTGAATCATGAAATCGGTACAACTGGGTTATCACTGGTAGTGCAGTAACCCCAAATAATAATGTTATTATACACAGTGCTGTAACACGGCTGGTTACCATACGATGAAACAAGTGCAAACGGAGTATCCCTAAGCGTAATATAACTAACGGTAATCGTAGTACCACTAATCGCTGTAGTATTCGTAATGGATATACTGCCTAAACCATAACTAACACCATCACTCATGGACACTGCTACATCAACAGTACCAACACTAAGTAGCTTAAACACATAATTCACCGCATCACTCATGCTAACTGGCACATTTAACTGAGGAGCAATTGTAAACGCCAACCCAGCGTTAATGATTACTGTGAAGTAGAGCGGTGGAGTAACACCAAACCCATACCTAGCGTTAACACTCATACTGACTGATGCAGGTGGGGCAGTTTTAACGTTAAACACGTAGCTACTCGACTCACTAATGCTAAGCGTAGTAGTACCCACAGTATTCTGAACAAACCCATAATGAGTAGCAACTGGAACCGACTCAACCACAGCCTTACCATAAGTCACGCTGAAGCCGTAAACAACCCCACTACCAATGGATTGAACAGCGGTAGTGGATACCGTCGGCAATTTGACTACAGGAGCCTTAGGCTCAGTGAGTGTACTACAGCTAACCCCGAATTGACTCAACACGAAGTTAAGCAGAGTAGTGGCGATTGTTGACGTAATGGTATAGACGAGTATCGGGGCAATAACACCACCAAATATACCCTGAACCAACCTACCCCTAGTAAACGCAGTAAGCAACCTACCCCCAATACTCCTGAACATCCTATACGTAGCGTAAGCCCCAGTAATAACCCCATAGTACTTACCCATAAAGTCGCACAGGAACCTTGCAACGGTGTACAGTACAATCTTAGCCACGTAAAGCACTGAGTTAAGTATGAATGAAATGAAGTTAAGGAGCGGTGAAATAATGTAGGTGAATATTGCCGATATTATGAGTTTAGCCACCCTAAGTAAACCACTCTCGATGTAACATAAAATGTCGAATGTTCCACAGGTTGGCGGTGTAATCGAGTTAATCCAGTTGGCTATACTCTGCTGAGTCAACTTAACGCCACTTTCAAGTGAACTAACGATACTGATGAATGCACGGTCAAGCATGTCAATAGCCAACCCAGCACCAACCAACACTGTGACGAAGCCCCACGGGTTCAGTATGAAGCGGGTGAATGAGTTAAGCAGGAACCTGCCAAGTTGAGTAGCGTAGGTGGGTATGCGGTTAATGAATCCCGAAAGCAAGTCACCAAGCCCAACATACTGCATTACCCATTACCCTGAGTAACCTGCTTATCAAGCTCCTGGGCAGCAGCCATGATTTGAGCCAACGTACCCATCAACTGCGGGTTATTCGCTGATGCGTAACTCATAAGCTTCTTAACGTCGTTAACACCCAGGTTAACCTTAACCCTATTCTTAACCACATCAACCTCCACAGTGGGCTCCAGGCCAGCTTCCCTAAACGGCTTCAGTATGAACTGTATGATAACATCCAGTGGAATGGCAATGTGAATGCCGTCTTTATCGAACCACATTGCAGCTGACTCAGCAAGCTCCGAGGTACTTGGTTCACGTTTAACCGTCATCAAGTGGTCACCGTCGTTGACTCACTCTCCGTTACACTAACCGAGTACGCACTACCCTGTGTAACAGCATAATTAACGCCAGATATGTCACTCTCAATCTCACCAATGATTGCTGTGTAAATTGGACTATTTGATACTACTGACCCATTAAGCCTGAATCCGAATTTAATTAAATTAATTGTGTAATTTGAAGTAGCATTAAGTGTAAACATGAGATTCAGTGTACCGCCAGTAGTCTGAGTGACACTATTAATGTTGCCAGTGAGCGACGGGCTAGTTATGTTACTTGAACTAGCTGGGCTACTCGTGTATGATGCTTGAATGTTATTGTTAGTGTCAAATACATGAATATAGTAGTAGGAGACAGCATTACCGCTCCCAGCCCAGTTAAACGTCTTACCGCTGAAGGGCGACGATGAACCCAGTATTGCGTTAACAATCTCAGCCCACATCTCCTCCCAAGCCATGATGAAGCTGGATGATAAGGCATTAGCCGTGGTGATTGACGCCGAACCAGTAAGCGTAAACGAAACCACCTGGTTACTTGAAAGCGTTAATTTGCATGAATTCGAAGGCGGGTTAACAGCAATCGTAAGCCCAACACCATAAGGTACATTATTTATACCTGTTGCATTAGCTAAAATGCTAAAATACGTTGGGGTGCAGGATGAACCACAGTTAGAGTTAACCGTACCAGTTATCGTGAATTGAAAGCTTGCGTTATTCGGGTTGCTGAAGTTATACGAGTTAACGGTTAACGTGGGTGAAGACAATATGTTAACTGAAGATGTACCACTCTCAATGGCTAGCGCAATTGACCCATTAGTCAATGCAACTGCCTGAAGCGGCTGAACACCAGCTGGTAAACTCCCTGAAAACAACGGTGCAATTAAACCAAGCCAGTAAAGTATCGACCAATCGAAGGCCACCTGCCCACAGTCAACATGCTTAACCACCCTACCGTCAGGGTTCTTAACCACTATGTCAAGCTTATAACGCACCTTAACTCCAGGCGGGTACTTCAACCTACCTAAACTGACTGGTCTCACATGTATGCCCTGGTGCACTGGGTTAAATGCTTTACGTCAATGCACTCATCGTAACGGTTTCATCAGTCTCAATTGCAGTGGCATTACTAGGTATCGTTAACCCACTTGGTTGAATAGCCGTAATGGAATACCCCTGAAGGCCAATGGGAGTCGTTGAATTACTTGACGGTGTCACATTGTAGTACACGTATATTGTAATTGAACCAATGGTGAATGACTTGGGGCTACTTATAACGGCGTTAATCAGGTAATCCATGGTGAATGAATTAGCCGTTTGCTGAAGAACCCCAGCCTGAATACTCATGGAGCTAACCCCAGTGTTACTGTACCCAGGTGCATTGTAAGCCAACTGAACATTATTATTACTATCCACCACTAGGATGCCGAGCTTAGTTATAAATGAACCACTATTCCACTTAGCTGGCGTAATCCCACTATTCGGCACGATTTGGCTAATCACCTCACTCCAAAACTCAATCCAAAAACCAGCAAACGCAATGGCGTTAACCAACGCCGGGTAACTACCCAACTGAGCACCTACACCAGCCGTCACACTACTAGGCATAGTCAACTGCCCACTGAGGTACACTGGCACAACCTGCCCATTGTTTCCACTGATGTTGCATTGGCTGGTGTTGAAGGTAATTGACCAACCTAAACTACCCCAGTTACCGCTAATCGTAATCGAAGTGATGCTGCAGGTGCTCTGTGAACCACAGTTAAGGTTCATGTTAAGCCTAAGCTTAAAATACGGGTTATTAGTGAACAAAAAGTTGTAATCAACTAGGCTAGCGGAGTTAAGCGTAATCGAAGTCCCAGCTGAAGTGTACCCAGTCACCGATACGTTACTCACACCGTTAACCCCACTATAGTTGTTCTTAATCAACGTGTAGAACAGGTACATTGCTGGGTCAGGTGAATTCGCACTCCCACAGTCATTAACAGTCAACTTAACACTACCCAACATGGCTACCCACTAATCGGCTTAATGTCCACGCTGAAGCTCACGCTACTCCTCACACCCCTCATGTTTACAATCACTGGTGAACCACTGCACCCAGGGATACCAGGCTTACCGAAGAAATTCAACAAGTATGCATTCTTAAACACTGCCACCCCATCCTCATACCAAATATTCGACTCACCATAATCTATAACCCTACCACTAAACTCATAACCCCAGTATGTACAGTAGCCAATGTAGTCGAGTGGTAGGTCAACTGGAGGTGGGGAAGCGTACCCTGGCAATGGAATCGGTAACGCTACGCCTACACAATTCTGCTCATTAACATCCCTACACGTACCCGCGGTGTAAACTAGGTTAGGTGAAATAACCCACTTCGTAATATCCTGAATATCAAAGCCAGGCGTTAATTGAGCATAATCGAAAAACGAGTAAGGTGGCTTAACCGGTATGTAACGCTGAACCCATTGGAGTAACATATAGGCCCAATACGGGATAAGCCTAGGCCTCCACTCATGAATCAACGCTAACTGTACACCCATGTTACACAGCTTGGTTTTAACCGCCTTATCGATGACATGCCAACTCGTGAACACCATTGAACCCTTAATATTATTCACCGAGCCGTATGAATAAACCACCATATCCCTCTCATTAATCATCGATGCAATGTACGGGAAAGGGTTACTCAACTTATTGCATGCTTGAAAATTTCCATGAGCCTCAATTGGGCTACTGGAAACAATAACCCTCTTACCATCCTTAGTGTATAATTCACCATTACGTTGAATGAATAACCCCTTTGACTGGGCCTTAGCCACCTCCTTCTCATCCGCTAATACGACAATGTAATTCTGGCCCTTAAACAATACACGCATGTTTTGAATAAACCCGTGGATTTTAAAAACTTAACCCTCAACCCTGGTTAATCATCATTATCGTGTAATTGACTGTTGACCTGATTGACCACCTGACTGCTGGGTAGGTGGGTACTCGATGACTTGAACAGGCGGTGTGGTAGTCCTTGATGCAGGGTAAACACCCACCTTATTCAGCAACTCAATCAACTTGGCTATTTGGTCAGTGGTTGCGTTTATACCGATTAACTGAAGCACGTCCTCAATGTACATGCCGTTTTGAATCAACTCCCAAAGCATCGCAATCGTCGAGGTGTTGAGCCACTGGGCCATTGCATCCGCAGTCTTCTGGCTAGTCATAATGCTGGATTGAACCCACATCTGCCACAACTGGTACATCTTATCCATGAAGTCCCTAGTCATCGAAAGGTACTCCCTACGAATCTCCATATTGTCATTATGTACCTGCGTCTGGTACTGCATGTACCACTGCTGGTAGTTGGCGAACTGCTGCTGCATATTCTGCTGGGCAGTTATCGATGCTTCCAATTGCCTTGTTGCATTGTTAAGGAACCTATCATTAGTTGCATGCTGATGCTGAGTATTGAAGAACCAAATCACTATACCCACCACTACACCTACCGATATTGCAATCAGCAGGAAGAATACACCCAAGCCCCACCAGGTAGCCGTGAAACTGAACACATCTATGCCTTGGCTTTGGGCTAAAACCACATGTGGGTTAGTTAACACTGCCGCTAGTACCGATAGCACTGGTATTAGGGTCCTCAGGTTCATACGGGTCAGTTAACAAATACACTGAGTGCTTAAATACTTTACGCCTATTCAAGATACTTGAGGAATTTCGAATACGTGTTATTGTAGTCAAGTGGCTTAACCAACTCACTACACCTAACCGGGTCATACCTAACACCGTTAATTGCTAAATCCTCCAGTACATCAAGCCAAACGTTAAAATCAGGAATATGAAAATCCATGTCAAGTAGGTTCCATTGAACACCCCAAATGTGGTGCTTATGGGCATGAATCGGAATAAGCCTAACACAGTCATGCAGGCCGTAAACCCTAGTCAACTCAACCCAAGGCGGCAACGCATTCATTACACTGAACCTACCAGCAGCCAACGTCTCAATTGGCCCTAAACCAAAACCCTCAGTGTATGAGTTGGCTAGGTAGTAGTGTACTGCACCGTAGAATTCACCAATATCATCAAGCGTACCAGTCTGAGTGTACTTAATGATACTCCTATCATTCGCCCCAATGAACCTTGAATCCTTAACCTTAAGCGGCTTAATGAACCCAACGTTACCGATTTCATAAACCTTACCGTCTTTAACTTCAACACCATACTTACTGGCCACGTATGTTAGGAAGTCTGATGTACTGTTAACCCATGCGTTGAATTTAACGCCTTTACGGTACAGCTTATGGAGCATGGCGACTAAGGCTGGGAAGCCCTTCCTATCCATCCACCATTTTATCCCACCGTAATTGTAGATTGAATTAACCCCAAACGTGTACCGAGTATCATCGTTAATGTGCTTACGTAACTGGTTCCAGTCAATTGCATTGTGAATTACTTCATCAATGCGACATCCAATTGACTCCATGTTAGCCTTACTGAATTCACTATTAGCAATATTAACCCCACTGTTACACATATCCCTAACGTAACTACGCTGAAGCGGATTAGCGGGAACGCCGTCAGCAGTCCAGTAATTAACCACATTACGCCTAGGTAAACCAAATGTATTATGCGGCAATACGAATGGTTCATAGAAGTAGAAGACATTACTCACCTTATTACGCGTAGCGTAACTCATAACACTAGGCATATCAATATTCATGTTCACAATGTTTTGAATACCATTGGCACTGAGGAGCCTGCTGAGTAACCTACCTTGGCTGAAAACTGACACCGCCGTTGTGGTTACAATAACCACATTACCCATGTTTAACGGTTAAACGAGCCTACTTTAAAGGCTTACTCCTCCTCCTCCTCCTCTAACTCACCGCCGCCGCCGTCTTCACTAACTGGAGACCTGGTGACCACTGAGAGGGTTACAGGTGGCCTAGGCGTCTTAACGAACACTGGTTGAATAATCACCCTAACCCTATACACCACGGTGTACTGGCTAAACACTTGACGTAGGTACGGGACGAGTTGCGCAACAAGCTGGTTAACAATCTCCTCGGGGCTACTGGTTGGGCTAGCCCTAATCCTGTACTCGACACCCATGCTCCTCTGGTCAGGGTCACTCATAAGTTGGAAGAGGAAAAACTTGGTTTTAAAACTTGTGTTTAATAAGCTTCAACTATGCGGCTATGCGGTTAACCCATGAAGCCCCTGAACCAGTTGATTAGCCTCCTGCCGAAGACGTATATGGCGCCAGCCACTGCGCCGATTATCACGACTGTGGCGATTATGTTGGCGTTGGACTGCACTGCGAGTGCTATTTGGTCGATTATGCTCAGTAGTGCGTTGAACAGGTCCGAGAAGACCTGGCTTACCGATACGCTACTCATATGGGTCAACTACCAATGCGGAGTTAAGTTTTAAAAGCACTATGCTTAATACATAACATGCAGAACATAAACGCCTATGTTTCCCAACTCCAGGAGTCATTTAAGAAGCTGATAGATACGTTTAAGAAGTATAAGATACGCCACATACCGAATGTTGGTGGGAATTTCATTGAAGTCGCCTTCGTGCTTGATGACATTTACGAGTCAGTATGCAAGGAAATGAAAGGTAAGTATAACATTCAGTGTATGCGTATTAAAGACTACTACGCATATACACTAGTGACAAAGGGCACAGTGGATAGTATAAAATACGAGTTAACAAGCATTATTAACTCAATGCCTTATCAATTGCATCCAGAGTTTTCAGTTAAGGATATTGACCCCTACACATTCATGATAATAGTGGCAATATTTGATGATGACGTTATATCCGCTATACAGAGGCAGATAAACATAGACCCTAGGGCAAACATGCAAATTAAAATAGAGAAGTTTAAAATAAGCAGAATAGTGTGGGTTAAAATAACCATCGAATGGTAGTTGGGTTTCTGGGTTTCTGGGCCAGAAAAAGCGAAACGCGTTTCGCATTCCCCACGGTTAAACCAGGCTCCCCACTCGGGTACCCACCCCTATTATATATACATATACATATACATGGCAACGGGGTTGCGGGTTGGGTTGGAAACGCATGCGAAACGCGTTACGCGGTTTCTGGGTTTCTGGCCCGAATCTGACATT
>Ga0080005_144216_pt1 | contig 10977 bp, 4 predicted proteins | sample JossMetagenome_2_FD_69208 | JGI IMG/M metagenome (GOLD analysis project Ga0080005, IMG submission 69208) | Hot spring sediment microbial communities from Joseph's Coat, Yellowstone National Park, USA - JC3_ASED (SPADES assembly) (version 2) | ecosystem: Environmental > Aquatic > Thermal springs >... | reverse complement strand
TGAAGTCCGGCGTTAGCCTCTTCTCCTTAATGAGTTGTGCCACCACAGCATCACTATCCCAATTTGCCAGGTAGAGCTTGGAGAGCATCCTCGGGTTCCCGCCAGTTAGTCTCCAAACATCATCAAACGATGGCTTCTGACCTGGCACCTTATCATAAAGCTGTCGAAAGCCCTCCTTCGGCATGTTCCACATCGGCATGATTATAGACCACCTATGACGACCAATCTCCTCCCTTGACAAGCCCTCACTTGTTGCGGCGATGGCAACAATCCTCTCGTAATCACCCGGCGGATACTCAATGAGGTTTAGGAGACTCTTTACATAAAGCCCAGCCTTTTCAACGCCTATTACCTGGAAGGCTTCGTCAACGAGTATTGCAACCCTCTTTCTGCCCCACCTACTTAGTAATTCCTTGATTATGTTTATGGCTAGGTTTGCAAGCTTGATTTGGGCAACACCGGACACCTCAGACACGACTTCAATGAGCTTCTTAACCACCTCGTTAACGTCGGTGTGAGCTATTAAATTCATATGAGCAACATCAACGTAGATAACGTCGTAACCAAACTCCCTAAGCACCTCGGCGGCCTGCCTCAAAAACGCAGACTTACCACAACCCTCAGGACCAAAGATAACCACCGGATACCTCGTGCTCCTCTCACTCCACTCAACTACCTGCCCAATAGTAACATCCCTATCCATAAAATCAACCTGAAGCCCCGGCAAGAATGAAAGCCTAACCCTCCTCACGCTTGGCTTAAGCCATGCTAAATTAATTAAACTTAACATTTCAATTCCTTAAAACCTCACAATACTACCAACATTCCTAACCATGGATAGAGCATACTTAAGCTGGTACCTCCTAAACTCTGGACGACCGAACTCCCTAACGAGACCCTTGGCGAACTGATAGTGTGCCGTGGCCACAAGCAACTTAGTTGCCCTTCCAAGTGCTGATCCATGGTGCAGGTGGTGGCTGGCTATTGTCCACGGAATCTCCCTAATACCCATTAAGTGAGCTATCACGCCGAGGAGCATCTCATCACCTATGAAGCCCCTAAGCCAAACATCAACACTGTCCAAAGCTCTCTCAACCTTATTCAAAATCTCAAGCTCAGGAAGCTTCATCAAAGCAACGGTCTGCTTAAGACCTATGTAGAAAAAAGAAGGGAAAAATTAAGAGAAAAGGGAGATTTGAAGGTTGATTTTAAGGCGTTCTTGGCTTTTTATGCGCTTATTTCGGTGGACCCAGTAGGCCAGCTAGTCTCTTTCTTCTCCAGTTGCTGTACTCTATCAGCAGTATCACTATCAGTATTATTATGATTATTATCACCACAGCCAGCAGTATGAATGTGCTCGTCGGCACAAAGCCAACACCAGGTATGTAGTAACCGCTGACAGGTATTGTCAACGTCCTCGTTATTGTCTGCCCAGCCTGTGAACTCGTCAGCGTCACCGTCGTGCTCGCCGTCTTGCCGTAGCTATAACCATTTATTGTGCAGGTTATCGAACCACTGCTCGGTATTGGGACTACAACGGTCTTCTGCCCAACACCACTGGCTACCGTCACACCATTGCATGTAACATTCACCGTAGCCTCAGACATCAACGGAGCACCACTGGCGCTGACCGGCGTCACTGTCAACTCCACAGCAGGCACGGACACCTGTATTGGCGCTGTTGCATTGCTGCTTGTCACGTAGTAGGTGTAGGTGTAGCCAAGCGATATGCCCTTCCAGGACTGCACCGTTATTGTCACCTGGGCCGCAAATGGCGCAATTGGCGTTACGAACGTTGCCGTGGTTAACTGACCCTGGGCGTTTGTCGTGCCACTACCGGTCACGGCTGTGACTGACTTGCACACGCTCGGTGATGGCACCAGCGGCGTTACACTATAAATGTAACCGACCGTCGTCATTGTCGGCGAGACTTGCGTTATCTTGATTGGGCACTCCGGCTCAGACACGCTGTAGCTCAGTGTAACGCCTGGCGCTGGGCCGAAGCTTGACAGTACAACCACTATGTTAGCCGTCGTTAGTATATTAGACAGCGTGAAGGACTCGATGGCCTCCGTGGCAGTCACAGTCCTCTGTATGCTGAAGGTGTTCTCAAACACAGGCACTAGGTATAGCGGTTTACCACTGCTCACTGCCTTCTCCACCTCCTGCCACGTCAGCGGTGTACCAGTCGCGTTGTAGTAAGCCACTAGGTAGTAATTCGTCGGCGGCAGTTGGCTTGTGGCTGGTGGATATATCCTGTAATCAACAGGCGTTATCGAACCGTCAGTGCCGGTTACATTGAAGCCTAGTAACTCATTGCCCATGGTTGGCTGATCAAACACAACAACCAATGCTCCAGGTATGCCAGTGCCGGTGGCGCTCTTTAGGTATATTGTGGCTGGCACAACATGCGTCTCAACAACGGCCGTACTGAATGCGTCGCCTAGGGTCTGCACATCATATGATATAGCAGTGTCGTATATGTCAATGTACGGATAGGCACCCCTGGTTATGTTATACAGCAGGCAACTATCGTACCAATACACAGCAATATTAGCACCAGCAACATTGGGCAACGGCTGCATCAACTGACCATTCAAACCACTGAAGTCAATGGCTACTGGCGCAACGCCCGCACAGAACCTCGGCGCACCCGACACATACCCAACAACCATCTGGTTGGGCAACGGCCTACCATCCCAGTCCTCCACAGCACCAAGCGCCGCTGTTGGGTATGTGAAGACCAGCTTAGCCTCTGTATCATTACTCGCCGTAGGCATCACCGGGTACTGACCCTTGTATAGGTACACATAACCAGCAATATCCCACACAAATTTCTGTTGAGCTGAATTCCATGGAGCCGATTTATTCACATACCCTACACCTGGTTTAAACGCCACGGTGTACTCATCATAGGATGGCGGCGTGACAGTCGCATTAACATAGTCAGGCTTACTACCGGCGTACAGCATTAAGAAGTCAATACTCGGCGACTCCAGCGGAGCCTCTATCTGGCTTATACTGTAGGTCAATGGGCCAACCTTGACCGTACCGTTCGGGTACACCGTGAACGGCAATGCCGTACCATTAACTAGGTAGAACGTGGCGTTGGGTGGCGCGTAGTAGAACTTAGCACTTAGATCGGGCACGTACGGCGTGTAGCTCCCTAGGTCACACCACGTCGAGTTGAACTCATAGCTACTACCGTAGATGTACCGCACCGGTATGTCAGCAATAACACCCGGCCTAATCTCAGTAATCGGCACGCTAATTGAGTAGTACCTAACTTCATAAAGTGGGTAGTACTTAACTGGTACTGAGTACTTAACCGCAGCAACGAATATCGGGAACGACGCATTGTTGTAAACCTCAACACTCTCTAGGGCAACGGTCCTCAGCTTGTACACGCCGCTAACCGCCTGTATTGCACTTAATGTCACGTTCCACAGATCCTCATGGAACAACGTGTCAAACATCAACATTGGAGCCGACGTACCGCCCGTACCGGCGCCTATCGCCGTCATGTAGAACGAACCAATAACATTCGTAACCCTCACAACGCCCGGCGGCCACTCGCCAACGTAGACCGTGGTTGCATTATACTTTGGCGTTATGTAGTTGAGCAGCACGTAGTTGCTTATTTCGTACTCGGGCAGCGGTGATACTGCGCCAGCCACGTACTGGCTTGGTGTTATGATTGGCGTTATTGAGCCGTAACCAACATTCGGCGTGCTTGTCGTGCCTATTATCCAGAACCTGGCAATCCTAGTGCCGTAGGCGCCGGTCGTCGGTGCCCACCATGGTATGTCAAACACAGCCTCACCCTTGGAACCAACCGGTATCACAACGGTCAGTGGGCTTCCGAAGTATGGGAACCACGTCTCATTAACCACCGGGTATGTGAATGTTAACTTCACCGTCTTAGACGTAGTGTATGTCGTGTACAGCTCCTTAGTGTGGTGTTTAACTACACCGCCGAAGCCGCTGCTTATCACTGGGTACTCAATGTGCGTGTGGTCTCCGTGGTAGGCTGGTGGTAGTACGTAGTAGGTCCCTTTACCGTAGACGTACAGCACCACGGCAACCTTTTCTGGCGACTGCACCTTGCTGCTTATCTTGCCGTAGTCTAGGTACACATACAGCGGTATTGTCCTATTCATGGCCTCCCTGAACTGCTGCGTAGCGTCGACCCTATCCACGTAGTACCAGCGGCCAGTCTCGTTAGCCGCGTATATGACTATAGTAGCGTTGGTCACGGAACTCATGCCGGTGGCGTTGATGTATGCCTCCCACAGCCTGTAGCTCGCCAGGTTCGGAACCGCGGTGTAGTTGAATTCAACCATGCTTGACGCCTTCTGAGTAACCTTAACGGCATATGTTGTTGGATACACACCACTCAGGCTCGTTGCCTGTAGGGACTGTGATGAACCATCGATTACAGCAGGTATTGACTTTACGGGCTCCATCAATGACTCATTAACCAACAACCTATACTCACTGTAGGCGCTTGATGGTGCGTATAGGAAGGTGTCGTTCGGGTATGCTGTTGCTGTTATTGCCGTCCCTACGCGGGCATATATCGGTATACCCATGGTCAGGTTAAACGCAACGGCACCCGGTGTTGCGCTGAATACGTTCGGGAATATGCTGGTCATGTACAGTGGTGTTAGGCTTGTTGTTGGGCTGCTTGAATTAACGAAGAAGCCGCCCAGGTTGGGCAGCACGTAGCCGGCCAGTGAGTATACATTACTTATGTTCTCCATACGCTTCACCGCCTCTAACTGCCAGTAGTTGGTGTGGTCCTCGACTATTGCGGAGGTGCCCTTCGCGGTTAGGTTAAGCACTGTGACGTTCAATATTCCGAAGCTTGTCACGTTGAATGGGTAGGCTGTGTTGTTTATGTACTTGAGGGCTATCTTCGTAGATAGGGTTGATGGCGCCATTACGTACTGCCTATACAGTACGTCGGTGAAGGTCAGCCCTAGGTAGGTGTTGCCCACCGTGTACTTACCGCTCTTGCTAGTTATGTTGAAGGTGACTGGGTACACGCTTGCCTCAATGATTATTGTGCCGTTGGGCGGTATCGTGACCGGCTTACCAGCTATGTAGACTGTGACGTTGGTGGTCACGAACTTAACCTGTCCTGTTGGCGTGACTATCGCGTTCTCATTGGGTGGTGGCACGGGCACTATCTGGTTGAACACCTCCTGCCCTAGGTAGAACACCTTCATCTGGAATGCCTGCCCTGGCATGAACAACCTAGTGAATATGGTGCCCTCGTGAGGCACTATGGATGGGAACGTGAATATGGCAAACGGCGATGCGGTGCTGTAGTTGGCCAGTAGTGCGGCTAGCGTGTAGTAGCTGTAGTTGCCGACGTACCACATTGCGTACTGCTGCAGTGTGATCTTACCGCTCTGGTACGCTGCCTGGTCAGCGGCTAGCAGCGACTCGAAGGTCTTCTCTAGGGACAGGAACTGCGGCTGCATCCAGGTTGTGCCAACAACCCTGAAGTCGGTCAGGTTCAACCAATATGTTGGGAATGCTGACTGGCTTAACCACTGGCTTGCTAGGTAGTACGGGCTGTACTGATCAACGAGCACCAAGGTCACGTTGTAGTAGAACGATGGGCAGTAGCTCGGTGTTGCGCACGGATACACGGGCTGGCTACTCAACACATTGCCCTTGAGGTCCGTGACCACTATGTGCAGGCTCTCAACCGGTACGGTGATGGGGAACACTTGACCGCATGTTGTTGTAACCGGCACCGAGAATGGTTCGTAGTATATCACGAGGTCCTCATCAAATGGACCCCTAGTACCCAGCGTATATGCATAAAGTTTTTGGTGATCATACTCTCTCGGTATGTTTAGTTTGCTTTGGTATGCCTCGTATGTCTGCCCGTACTTCTTCGACACGTCTGCGTAGGTGTAGGCACTGTCTGTTGCCGGGCTTATTGTCCTGACCTTAAGCATGACGTATGCCTTACCGGTCGGCTGTATGTAACTGGTGTTGAGTGGCACGTTCATTACGTAGACGTAACCACTTGAGTTGGTTATTGCGTGCCACATCTCCTGCCCAGTGACTACGCTATAGATGCTCACTGCGAAGCCCCACAGCGGGTACTGCGGTGTTGTCTGGCTGAGTACCTGTATGTTGATGTCTATCAGTGGGAAGTAGACAACGTTGACCACACCCGGCTTCAGCTGTATGTTGTATATGGGCTGCCTCGTTGTGTAGTTGACGCTGGGCATTACGTAGCCGTAGTAGTTCAGGGTGAAGTTGAACACAGGCGTCATAGTCTCAATGTACGGTACGCCGGATACTGACGATATCTGTAGGGCTATTGGCGCCGTTATCTTCATTACATAGGCTGAGGAGCTCAGGGCCACCGGCTGTAGGGTAACCGTGGTGCCGCTTGGCGTCAACTCACTCGCATACACTACACCGCCTGTTATGGTTTCGTTGCATAGGTTGAGGAACTGTACATTAAATACTGTGTATGCTGCGGCTATGAATGCCCTCTCCACAGTGACATTGGCGAACACTATGGTACCGTTTGGCCACACGCCTGTTGGTGTCATTACGGCGAGTTCTTTAGTAGCGTTGTCATAGAATGAGAGTAATGTCTTGTTGCTCTTACTTATTGGGTAAACATTGAACAATGGATACTCTGGTGTACTGAATCTGTACTGCTTATTGTATATACTGCCGGGTCTATAACCGAGTTCGTAGACTCCATAGCCAACCGTTAAGCCATTGTACTGGAGCCAGAATGTGTAGTAATACACCTGCTGTGAAGTTATCGTGTAGTTTTCAGGTCGTAGTGTAACTGTGACTTGGCTAATACCTGTTGCCTTTACTGTTACTGTTGCTGTTATTGGTGGTGCTGGTAGCCAGTTAACCTCTGGTGTAACGAGTACTCCAGACACTGAGGACTGTATAAACGGTGGGAATTGGGCTATTGTTGCTGGCCAGTACGTTCCGTAAGTCGTCTCGTCCGTCCATACCTGCTCCTCGTAATACAAAGCACCCTGCACAGCGGATGCAGGTGGTGTCTGTGAGATTATTGGTGCGGTTGGTGAGTAGGCGTAGTACGCGGTTAGGTGCGGGACTATGTTGGGGCTGAGCGGTAGTTGCTGGCTAGCTGGGGTGCTTGGCTGGTACTGGGTTATGTTGATGAACACCGGCATTAAACCAACGGTTATACCCGTAATATTGACAGAGGTAACGCCCTGAGATACTGATGGTATCGTTATCGTTGCCGTGAACACAGGCACATTCCCATAGAATATGTAGAGCTCGGGTGTTGGGAACGACTTGGTTGATAGTGTTGGCGCACCTGGTCCCTTGCCCGTGAACTCACCAATTGGCACAATTGCTGGTGTTGTTTCGTAGTAGCGTAGGTAGTTCTCGCTAACCGCGGTTGCTGTTGGTGTGGTTGCTAGTAGCCACTTCACGTAGAGCTTCCCCGCAAGTATTGGGTTTGGAATCTTTGCGGCACTACCAATTATTAAGTTGCCCTTCAAGTCATAAACACTGCCTATGTAAAACTCAACAACAGGCACGCCAATGAGTAGTGCTGGGTCGGCATGCGAGGCGTTGCATATGGCTGTTAGGGCTATTGGACCATTCGTGAAGTTGTAGGCCACGGCTACATTGTATGACATAGGTGTGGTTCCATTGTTGGCTCTAGCCGTCGTGTAATTATAAAGCGCGATCAATTTGCCGTTCGCAAACTTCTCATACACGGTGATGACTATGGGCTGGGCTGTGACGATTGGGTAGTTGTGGTCGTTTGGGTTTAACTTGCTGAATTGGTTTGTTACGTAGTAGATTGGGCCGAAGCCGGTGTATGATGTGTGGTATATGTTCTGGCTGGCACCTGATACTGTTGAGTTCGGTGTTGTTGGTCCGAACACGGTGACCCCTGTGCCTAGGGTTACTGATGCCTCAAGCTGCGGTGCAGATGGTAATGGTGAAGGTGTCGTCGTGTTAGATGTTGATGCGCCAACGAATAGGAAGAAGAAGTATAGGTCTGGCAGCACCACGTATAGGTCGCTAGGCGTTGTCTTTGCACCATACACGGGTCTGAAGAGGTAGTACGGGCCTTTTGGTGTTGATAGGTAATAAGATGATGAGTTCACCTTGGTTAAGTTATTCATTAGGCTTGCCAGTGTTGAGTTAACTGTTGTTACGTTGAAGACCATCCAGTTACCTCCGCCGTAGTTATTCAAGACAATAACCACGATCCAGTTTGCGGAGACGTCACCTGGTGTTATGCCGCTGCTCAGTGTTGTGCTTACTTTCCAGGTCACACCGCCTGTTGAGTTCGCGGTGGCTGTTGCTGTCATGGTTACTGGCTGTCCAAGTATATGCGTAGTACCGTTCCAGTAGTACACGTCCGATGCATTGGCTATGTATATGGTGAAGGACTTACCCGCTGTGAAGTACCAAGGCACTGTGTGGTTTATTATGTACGTATATAATGAATTATTAAATGGATAATATAGTGGAGATTGTGGGCTGGCTAGGTTTTGCGTCCAGGTTAGCCTTGCGTCTGTTAGGTTCCAGTATAGTGTCCAGTTGTACGTTGCTGTTGGTATTGGTACTGATGTTGGTCCGTACGTCTGACCATCAGCCAGTGCTGGGTGTCCTAGTGCTCCTACTATACCTATTATAGTTATTATTAGTAGTGCTGGGAGTAGTTTTGTTGTTACCCATTTGGTTTTGGGCCTAGTCATCGGTCTCCGTTGCTGTTTGGGGTTTTTAAGGGACTCGTTTGGATAATGCCGTTCAAGTGTTCCGAATTTTCTGGAACATATAAATAAAGTATTTGGAATTAGCTATTTAATACATAGTTTATTTATTGGTTTATATCTTTAACCAGGTGTTAGTACGTTGGCTGGTGGGCTTGGTGGGTATAGCCATGTTGGGTAGTTTGGGCTTGTGCCTGTTATGTTCCATGCGAAGGCTGTGTCGCCGTATGCTACCATACCGAAATATGTTGGGTACTGGATTATCATTATTAGGTAGTAGTTGCTTGGTACTGGTGCGTTCATGTTCATTGTTATGTTGTAGGTTACATTGTTTGGTAGTGTGCACCAAATATAGCCAGCAGTCCAGCTGGTTTTGATGTAGCACTCATCTCCCTGTTGCCATGGGTAGCGTATCCATCTCATGTCGAAGGTGCAATTATTAGGTGCCGGCAGTGGGTTGTAGGGTGGGGCGGTGTTTGGTATCTGGGTTGTCAAGTGCTGCCCGCTGCATGTTGGGTTTAGCCAGGTTGGGTTGTCCTGGCTCAGTACGTAGAGTGTGAAGTACCATGGCGTCCTTATGAAGCTCGTCCCGTTTAGGAATGTTATTGTTAACTCAACAGCTGTACTGTTGATCTTTGTCACACTCACTTGTGGCCAGTAGCCGGCATAGTTGTTCGTTGCTACCGGCCCTCCTGGTGGTGTTGGTGGGCAGCCACCTACAGCATTACATCCGTAAACCCCGACTCCGTAATCTTTTGTCACATATGCGTTAGTGCCTGTTAGTGGCCCGACTAGGTAGTTGGGGTTTATGTGCACTATGTAGTAGCTACTGCCGTAGGGCTCCACAAGGCCTGAGTATGTATTCTGCCCTTGTTTCGTTGTTACCACAGCCACCACCCAATGCCAGAGGTAGTTGCTCAGTGTAGCTGGGGTTGCCCAGTTGTTTGTGTTTGTCTGCGTTGGGTCCAGTAGGACCGGGCCTACGCTTGTTAGTAGTAGTTCTGGCTCCGTGGTGTTTGCCACGTAGTACTGCGTTGTCTTGTTTATCCAGGTGAAGCCCTTTGGCGTCACTGCGCCTATTATTGTTATGGGTCCCCTGGTGCTGATTAACTCGTTGCCCTGGGTGACTAAGCCGCTGTACATTGCGGACTCAACACCAACCTCCCTAACGTGGTTCGCCGTTATGCTGCCCAGCGTAGTCACCATGGACAGCGCGGTTGCACCAATAAGTACTCCGATAATTAATGCCATTAGCACAAGTACTCCGGCCACTATAGTCGATAGTGAACCCCTACCACCCATCAGTAATTGATTGCTCAGGATGATTAATAAGACACTAAGGGAATTAATAATTAATTATATGGTTACCTCATATGGGCGAGGTTGGTTACCTGGACTACAAGGGCAACCCAAGGGCCTACGTATACGCCAAGGTCCTCGATGGCCTAACCGAGGCAAAACTAGCGCTTGAGATGCTGAGTAGGGGTTTGCTTCAAAACGCCGCCGCGAGGGACTTCATGAGCGTTAAGTCGATAGTTAGTGCGTTGATTGTTAGCAACTTCAGTAGGTTGGTCGAGGGCGTGGATGGAAGGAGGAGGATTTGGTATGAGGGCGTTGGTTACTCGGCACCAACCACCGGGTTGATCGGTGTATCGAGGGATTTGGGGAGAATCGGCATCGACGTTGATAAGGTGGTGAGGATTGCGTTATCGCTACATAGGTTCTCCTACAACGGCCTGGATCCAAACCTAGTCGATTATAGGGATTTGGATGAGGTTAGGGACGACATTATCGAAGTGATTAGGTGGGTTACGGAGGTAAAGGGCTTGTTCAGGGACGTTTGGGACGAGGAGTTAGGTAGGGAGCTTGAGGAATTAAGGGCGCTACTCAATAGGCAGGGCGTTAAGGATTGAGCCGCGTCATTGCTGGCCCTGTTGCTTTGACTCCTCCGCCTTCCTCCTAATCGCAGCGCCGACCAGGATGCTGGCGTATATGTGCAGTTTCCAGGCCTCCGGGTACTCACCATACTCCCTAACCACCTTCCTAGCCAGCTCCCTCAGTTCCAACGCCTCCTCGAGCGTGACCTTGTCGGGGTCCTTATCGAGTAATTCCTTCAACCTCTCCCACTCCTCCTTCGTCAACGGGTTCGCCAATGCCGCGAGTCTCATCATCCTCCTAGCCTCATTCCTCAGGAGATCAGCCTTCTCACGCTTAATTA
>Ga0080005_128924_pt1 | contig 10978 bp, 10 predicted proteins | sample JossMetagenome_2_FD_69208 | JGI IMG/M metagenome (GOLD analysis project Ga0080005, IMG submission 69208) | Hot spring sediment microbial communities from Joseph's Coat, Yellowstone National Park, USA - JC3_ASED (SPADES assembly) (version 2) | ecosystem: Environmental > Aquatic > Thermal springs >... | reverse complement strand
AGGAAGTCCCACCTCTTCGTAACTTCGTGGAGCTTGTAGCTCCTAACCCATCTGTACTCCACGCCGCTTCTGCCTCTGCTCACCACGTATCCCATCTCCACGTAAATCCTAACCGTCGAGTCCTTGGGCTCGCCTAGGTACACCAAGAGGAACGAGTAGCCGGCGCCCGGCAACGCCAAGTCAGCGACGGGGCCCGGCGCCGGGCCCCAAAGCGCCGGCCTAAAGTCGGTGCATATCAACGAGTTGCACACTGTGGTAGGTACTAGGTACAGAGCCCAGGTACTTGTGGAGTTAGACACCATGGAAGCTACGCCGAAAGGCAGGGCGTCGGTAATGCCAGGCAGCCTGTTGTCCCCGTCTACCACACCAGGCGAGTAGTTGTAGAAGTCCCCCTGTGCGGTTTGGTGGTAAAGTTGCGTGTAATCCGTCTTAGTGGTGTTTCTGTAGTCCGGACCTCCATATACAGACCCCGGCATGGATACATAATGAGGCACCTTAGTGTAGCAACTACCTTCTATATCCCAGTCGCCTGTCTGAGGATTAAACGCCCAAAGTACCATGTGGTATTTATACCAGTAGTGGAGCACCGTGTCGCCAACGACGACATTCATGAAGTCTTTAAAGCCCCCGGTGCACGGGTTGTAATGATTAGACTCCATCCAGTCCACCAACGCTATTCTGTTTATAGGCCACTGCTGACCCGGGTTGCCTGTGCGTGAGTAGCCTGTCCATGTTCCGTTCACCTTAGTGAAGACGTATTGTGAGTAGACGCATTGAAGGAGCTGGCTCGGCCACTGTCTGCAGGGGTCCGGCGGTGCGTACCAAGCCGTCGTTACGGCGTTAAAACTCCCATCTACGGCTACGGCGAAGCCCGCCCACTTGACGCCTGCTGTATACCATCCGCTTTTCTGAGCGCTGTAGCTCAGCTTAGCCTTACCTCCGGCCTCTTCATAGTGGTCTGCCAGAAGTATCCCCTCTTGGTCTACGGCGCGTAGATACGTCCCTGGGTAGGAGTTTATCCAGACGCCGCGTGCGTCGAGGCGCCACAACACGGCGGCGTAGAGAGGCGCGACAGAGCCCAGAGGCATGTGGACTTCGACTGGCGTTCTGCCTATCAGTGCGACTCCGCCCTCTCCCAGCGACACAGGCGGGTCCACTGCCAACGCGACATACGGCGTTAGGACGAACGGCGTCTTGTAGGCGACTGCCGCAAGCGTCCAGTTCCATATCCACCTATCGCCGACCCACGTCGCGTTGCCCACCTGGCTTATGATAAACCCCTCGGGAGGCCTCACGTTGGTGCTGGAAACTCCGACAACACGAGATATGTACAGCGGCACCGACTTCGGCGGTCTGGCTTCCACATACCCCCACTTGGTGGGGACGGCAAGCACGTTGACAGTAACCTGTGTCCCAAACGATACACCCCCCGATGGTATGTTGTATATGCTCCATGAGCCCGCTTCGTCTGTAGACACGGCGGCAGTGTCTACGGGGTAGTCTCCATAGAGCCGCCTGTCTGTGTAATACAGCGGTGAGGGCACCTCGGCCTCTACTCCGTATCCCTCAACCTTGTCGCCTGGTCTCTTCCCGTTTATCATAAGAGCTCTCCAAAGTTCTGGAGACGATGCCCGCGTCACCTTGTCCCCGCCCTCGAAAGGCGTGCAACTTGGCCACTTAGATGCGTTGGGCAATTGTGTACAGAGCGGTGAATAGCTGGAGCTGAATTTATCTGGCCTCAGAGAGACGTAGAGAGTTTTGGTTTCTGAGTGTGAGACCGCGTTGGAGGTGACTGTAAACGTGATGGTGGAGACCTCGCGGGGCGGCGTGGCGTTGACCAGCCAGTAATACTTCGTTTCGCTCCACGTCAAATCTCCGTATCTAAGCGTGGCGGTGCACTCGTACTTCGTCAGTGTCCACGGCCCTGGCTTCCAGTACTCCACCGTGACACTGTAGCTTAGGCTTCTGTCCCACTCCCCGCTAGTAAGGTACTCTGCCATGTATATCTGTGTGGCGTTGTAAAACGGCGTATTCCAAACCGTAACCTTCGGGGCATCTGTAAAGAAAGTATAGAATCGGCCGAAGCCAGCGCCCATGATGGGGCCGACAGCGCTGAAGTGGAAGGAGATCGAGACGTCTTGGCTTGTATCCACGTTGCCTCCCCACACCTTTGTACAGTTTACGTCTTCGACGGCGATCTGCGCCCATACAAGCGCCGTTAATGCCAGGGCTAGGATTAGGCGCCGCATGGAAAAAGGCAGGCTACCTCCGGAAAAACCTTAACGTGGCGAAGGAAGATATGGTGGGGACGGTGCGGGAAAATCGATTCTAGGCGTGTCGCTTCTTTGTGCCTCGGATGATGCAGAAGCGATCTGCTCTGGACAGGTAAGTGGTAGTTTTAATGGGTAGTCCACGAGCAGGACATAAAGCGCCGCCGCCGGCGCGGCGACGTACAGCTTGGCGGTGTCGCTGGTGGCGTTATAAACGAGGATATGCTCAGCCTTGACGAGCTCCACAAACCACGCGTCTGCGCCCACCACGGGGTCTAGGCCTACGGCGGGGAGCCTGCGCCACGCCGTGTAGTAGCCATAGAGCATGTTGTAGTACCTGGTGAGGTTGCGCGGCATGGCGGCGTAGACTTCGAGCCATGGCAATGAGTCGAGGGAATGCCTAAGTTCGACCTCGTAGAGCACGGCTGGTTCGCCCCGAGGAAGTGCTGCATATCTGCATCTTGTCACGTTTAGATAGATTTGATAAACTACGTTCTCCCCGGCCCTCTCAAGCCTGTACCCCACCGGCAGGTGCACCGGGAATGTCACCCACTGCTTTGCGACATAGTCGTACGCCGTGGCGTTGGCCTTCACCACTCTCACCACGTTGACGAAGACGCGGAAACGCGACTTAACCTCCACCTTCGGGAACGAGGAGAGGTTGCCTGCTAGCCACTTCTTGGCTCCGTAGAGCTGGTCTGCCAGGTTCACAGTCTTGAAATTCGGCGCATGCGTTGCGGCGTAGAGCACCAAAAAGGCAACGACGGCGAGGGCAATTAAGCCGTACGCCAGCGACCACATGTCAGCCCCACTAGCACACCTTTATGAAGGTCGCCCTGGCGTTCATGGTGGAGTCTGGCGACTCAAACCACACAGTGGTCACAAACCAAGACACCGTGTAGCTACTGTACTTAGGCCCTTCTTTGTTCCACGTCCATATCAATGTCTTCCTACCGGGTAGATTGTAAGCCTGCCCATCTAACACATACACCTCATGCCAGTAGCCTCCCTGCGAGTAGATGCGGGTGAGGACGATGAACTGGGTGAAGGTGATGCGCCAAACCTCGTCTATGTACAGGGCACCATATGTCGGGTCGCAGTTATGGCAGTCCTCCCAGGCCAGGAGGAAGTCGGCGAAGGCGCCTGTAGGCGCCGAGAGGGTGTAAGACGCCCCGGCTGGGTTCACCTCCACCGTCACGCTTCTGTAGCCCTTCTTCCAGTAGTTGGTGAGGTCGAAGATCTTAAGAGATGGGGAGGGCCGGAGGTCTTGCGTGTTGTTCGACGTAAACACCCGTGCCCTGACTAGGTCTGTTATGCGGACTTGTGCTGTCAAGGTGTGCCACTCGTCGAGGATAGGAGGTGCGTATATATGTACGCGGTAGACGCCCGCCATCGGGATGGAGAAGGATACAGAGCCAGGTATCGTAGTTGTACCTGAAAACACCAGCCGCCCCTCTTCGTCGTACACATCTACAGTGACCACGTAGCGCTCTGTGAGGTTTGCGTCGAATCTATAAGTGTGTGTACAGCTTCTCCAGTCTGAGCTGGTGGTGATGTTGACAAAAGGCAGTTTCGGCCCTAGAACGTCGCGGCCGAACTTCGGCGAGGAGCCGTCGCATGACACATACGCCACCCCGCCGAACACCCAGAGGTACATAGCTGAGCCACACGTGGCGTTCTCCCCTATCCTCAGCGGCCTTCCATCGGCGCTGTAGGCCCATCCGTACCTCGCCACCTCCCTTGTGCCTAAGTAAAGCGAGGCGTAGTTGCCGTACTGCCGTATCCAGTACCCGCCCGTAAGCTTGAAGGCGCAGTCCGAGCACGCCGGCACCGGCGAGGCGCCCTCTCTCACTGGGAACAGCGACGCTATTACGGCGACAGCGAGGGCCGCAAGTCCCGCCAAGATTAAGATATCTCTAAAGGCAATCATGGCATCCCCGGACAGCTGTACTGAACAAGGAGCCACCTGCCTCTGGAGGTAACCCCCACGGGGACGCATCCCTTCTCCACCTTTGTGTCAAACGGCGGCGGGCACCAGAGACCAGTGTAGGGATCCGGCCCAATCCTCACCGGGGCGCGTGTATACTTTGTGCAACTGTAGCCGCCAGGGTAGACCGTAAAGACGGCTACAAGGGTGCCGGGCACCCCCAGGGCTCTTCTGAAGGTCTCTGGGTCGCTCCCTGCGTACTCCACCGCGTAGAGGCGGCCCGCGTCGTTGTAGACGTAGATCCGTATAGTCGGCGCGTCCTTTCCGGGCGCCGCCGGCACTTCAACTATTTTCGGCGGGAGGAACGGCTTAAGCGTCGCCACTGCCATTACGAACAGAGCCGCGAGGGCGGTTACGAAGACCGATGCCGCTATGAAGTCCTCCACGGAGGGGAGATTGGGGGGGAAGGAAAAAACCTTTGGACTACTTTCTCCTTCTAAACACTAAGGCCGTGGTGGCGGCCCCGGCGGCTGCGCCCAAGGCGGCGCCTATCCAGGCGGCGCGCGTCCAAGTCTCAATCTGAGACCGTAGCTGGGCTGTCTGGGAGGCATATGCCTCGTTTAGCTTGGCGAGGGTCCTGTTCATGGAGGCTATCTGTGCCTTCAGTGCTTGGTTTTCTGCTGTGAGCTGGGCGAGCTGGGTCGCCACGGAGACGCGGACTGCCTCAAGCTGAGACCTGTAGGTGTTGGCCTCTGCCTCAAGTTGCGCACGCGTGTAGTTGAGCGCCTCCAGCTGAGCCTTCAGTCTCTGGTTCTCAGCCGCAAGCCGAGCCGCCTCGCCCCTCGCCTCGGCCAGAGCCGCGTTGAGCTGTGCCGTCTTGTTCGCCAGCTCCGCCTCCAGGTCGAATACCCTCAATCTGAGCCTCTGGAGCTCCACCATGACGGTCGTGTCGTTCGGAATTCTGAAGACCCTCTTTGTCGCCGGGTCTAGATACCAGCCTGCGGGGATGACGTAGTCCCCAGGGGGCGCCACCGGTACTTTTACATACACTTCTGTGTCTGTGAAGTTGACGGCCTCTACCCCCTCGACGGTTAATTCGTCCCGGAGTATGTAGGGCAGTAGTCTCAGCCAGAACCACCGGTTTTCATATAGGCAGTAGACGTCGGAGATCCATATCTGGGTAGTTGGGCTCAGCTCGATTATCTTGTTGGGGGCGACCATGGCGGTGCCCTGCGCACATATCCGTCTGATGTGCCACCCGACGAAGTAGGTAACAAGGTCGCCCAGCGGAGTCTTGGAAGGCTCAACCACCCTCACGCCCTCCTGGACGACGTAGATGGTGGCAGGCTCGTATTTGCACTCGCCGCCGCAGACGCGTACGTAGTACGTGCCTTTGAACCATATGGCCTCAGGCTTCCACCACGTCACGTTTAGGAACGTCAAGTTCATGGGCACGGCATGCGGCGGGAACCACAGCAGATAATACTGAAAGCTAGTGCCTGGTCTGACGTCGTAGGGGCCTGTGCTTTCCACAGACAACCGTTGCGCCGCCGCGGCGGCGGCCAGCAGTAGCACCGCCACCACCAGGGCTGTTTTTGGAACCGTCATGATGACAGAGTTTGGGGGGTTAAAAAAGAATTGATTTGTCGTACTACTCCTCTGCCTTCTTCTGCCTGTATATGAAGAGAGCGGCGGCTACTCCGGCCAGCGCAATTGGCAGTACGTAGATCAGGGGGTTGGGCCCCTCCTCGCCGCCCGACGCCCGGGTCTCCAGCTGCGTCTTTAGGGACGTCAGCTGGTCGTTTAGGCCTGCGATGGTTTGGTTCATGGAGGCGAGCTTGGCCTTGAGCTGGTCGTTTTCGGCCTTGAGCTGGGCCAGCTGGGCCTTGAGCCGCTCGTTCTCCGCCTGGGCGGCGCGCAGGTTGGCCTGGAGCGCGGCGACTTCGGACTCCCTCTGCCGCAGGGCCTCCTCAAGGGCGCGTCTCTGCGCCTCCAGCCGCTCTGCTTGGGCCTCCAGCTTGGCCGCCAGAGAGGCGGTTTGGTTCGCATCGGCCCTGCTCTTGTTCAGCTCGGCCTTGAGTGCCTTGAGCTGGGCCGAGAGGCTGTCGACGTATGCCAAGAGGGTGAGGTTGGCTCCCGGAATCTTGAAGACGGCCTTAGTCGCGGGGTCTAGGTACCACCCTGCGGGGATGTAGTTTGTGAAAGTGCCCACAGGCGTGATTACAGTCGCATTGGTGGCGTTGGCGAACTGGACGTAGCCGCTGTATGCTGTGAAGCGGAGCGGGAGCCACCTCAGCCAAAGCCACATGGAGCCGTCCGCCGTGCAGTACACGTCGGCGAGCCAGAGCTGTTCGGTCTCGGAGATCTGCGTGGCGTTGAGCACGTCCACGGCCATGTGCTGGCACTGGGAGTAGAGGTACTGCATAACTGCCTGCGTCTCGGCTGGAGAGCCGTAGAAGGACAGGTTCGCCTGCACTATGTAGACCGTCGTGTTGTTTACATACGTGGTGAAGTGGGTGGCGTTCATGGGATACGCCTGCGTCAACACCGCATGCGGCGGGATCCAGCTCACATACGCCACCGCATAGGCCGCCAGCAACAGAGATGTTACCCAAGCCCACTTCGCTTTCGACATGCCCCTCCCGCAAACACATGAGGAAAAACCTTACCGGTGAGAAAAGGGGTAGGTGGGAAAAAGGGCGTTTTTCTTACGATATCCCTACTGTAACCACCCCCTTGGCGATTTGTACCGTCTTGCCGCTTGAGGCGTCTACGGCGTATATGACGTAGGTGTACTGAGTTCCGGGGGTTAGAGTGTAGGGGCCGAATCTGCAGGTGATTGACTGGCCAGCCGACACTGGCGGGTTTATGCTGTTGGACCGGACGCCAGTCTGAACGCTTCCGCTCCGGGCCACTGTACACGTGCCAGGTTGCGGGCTACCCAGGTTATTGCCAGATGCGGCGTAGGCCAGCAACACGCCGCTTAGACGGCCGTTCAGCACCTCTACGGTGACGTCGAAGCCCGCCCTGTCTGCTGTGGCTATGGCGTTGGCTCTGAGGCTTTCGGCCGCGGACTTGCCCATGCCTTGGAATGTAAGCAGACCTATCACGCCCACTATTATGAACGCCGCGGCGATTAGCAACGCCTCCACCGTGGTTAGGCCTCTCATTTTGGTTTTAGTTTTGGGCATAAGCCCGTAGACAGCTGGCCGGAAAAACCCTATGTCCGCCGTCACAGCAGAGCCAGCAGGACTTGTTGCAGGGCTACGCCTGCGATGCCTCCTAGGAGGGCGGACTTGTGTATGCCTTCGGGCGCCATGAATATCGTGATGTAGCTTGCGGCTATTAGAGACATGGCTGTGGCGAGGATGGTCTTGACTTCCTCATACGGCGGCGGAGCAAGGAGGGGCATGTAGCCGAGCTCTGCGGAGGATAGTTGCTTCGCGGCTGAGGAGATGGCGAAGGCCACTATCACCACCGCAACTATAAACAAGGTGAAGTAGGCCGCGGCCTGCCTAACCATCTTCTTAATTGTGGATGACTCTATGTCGATTATGGTTTGTATGTACTCCACGGCCTTGACGGCGGCGATGCCTCCGGCCTCTACTATGGCGCGGTACATGGCCTTGGCCAGGACGAAGTATTTAGAGGGTATGAAGTAGCCGTAGGCTATCTTGGCGGCTACTCTGTACCGCCCAATGAGGCGGCCGATGATGAGGTCGGGCGGGGCGCCTTCCTTAAGCATCGCAGCGGTTGACCGGAGCATGGGCGGAACCTCCCGCCTAATGCCAAACCACCACAGCCTGTCTTTGAAGTACAGCCAGAGGTAGGCGACGGCGCCGAAGGCGATGAAGGCCGCCGGCGGATAGAACAAGCCTGCCACGGCGCCGGCGGCTATGCCAAGGGGAATAGACCACTCGTAGGTGCGCAGTAGGTTTACATCCATCGGCGACGACATAAGCGCCACCGCCGCCAAGCCGCCGGTCATGCCGAAGACGATGCCCAAGAGGAGGGTGGGGTCTACGTCGAAGATCCCGATGGCCCATAGGAAGAGGAGGAACAGGGGTAGCAGAAACAGCGACCCAAGCGACGAGTTGATTGATTCATACATCCTCGCCTTGGTCTCTGTCTTAGCCACCGCCACGGCCTTCATGCTCTCCAGGAAGGAGTGGACGAGAACCTGCCTCTCCACGCCAGCCTCCTCCTGGGCGAGGGCAAAGCCGAACTGCCTAGCCGTCTCGTCCTTATCCTCGATGAACTGAGTGGAGGGGGTGGGCATGAGCGACGCCACGAAGAGCCTCCTAGACTCGGTCTCGTCCAGCTCAGCCGTGTTGAAGGAGGTGTGTTTAAGCGCCTCGTTGCCCGACGTCACGCCGATATACGTAGCGAATATAGGGGCTGTAGATATGTAGAAATCCTCCCTCCTCATGCCGGAGGAAAGGAGACGAGGGGAAAAATCCTGCCAGCCGCCAAGGGCAGAGGAAACGTCGTCTTAGACCGCGGCCGGCCTCCTCACCCACGTCTAGCCAGCCTCCGCCTCGTCGGCTGAAGACGCTGTTTTAAACTGCGTTAGATCCAGTTGCTTAAGACTTCTCTTATGTGGGCCAGCTTTCCAGCTTTTTCGACGGCGGCAGGTATCTCCCTCACGGCCTGGGCTGGGAAGGCGCCGGCCGCCACGCGCTTTATGACGTAGTCCACGGCCATGTCTAGATGCCGCGAGAGGTCGATGTGCCGCGCCGCGAGTCGCCAATCCTCGGCCTCTAGCCATATGCCGTGTTTCGCCAGCTTCACCACAGCCTTGAGGAGTTTCTTCTCGCCGACTCCTAGCTCTTTTGCCAACTCCTCAAGCCACCTCGCCGTGGATAGAGTGAAGCCGTGCCTAAGGGCCAGCTTCTCCAGCCTGCTCATGGGCTCAGCCCGAGGAGCTTCAAGGCGAGTTTCACGTAGGGGTCGTCTCTGCTTTGAAGCGCCTTTACTAAAACCTCCTTAGGAAGCGACGGTATCACTTTCTCCGCCACTTCAGACGGCATCTCCACAAGCGCCTTGACGAGGCAGTCTTGCCAGCTCTCCCGCCCAGCGTCGGGTCTGCCCCCGCCGCCTACCTCTCCGTCTAGTTCTAACACCTCGGCAAGCGACTTCTTCTTCAACATAGACGGCAATGTATACCACCCGAAAAAACCTTAAATGTACCCAAAGCGCCTGGCCTCTTCGTAGAGGTACTCTCTAAAGTCCAGCCGACCCTGCCAGACCGTCTCTACGGCCGTCCTCCTGGCGGCCGCCGGGTCCTCCACCTCCGAGGCCTTTATCAACGCCTCCATCCTCAGAGAAAGCTCTTTCTTCAAGTCGTTGTCGTACATGTCTCTCACATAAGACGCAACTCTAGCCGCAAGCTCAGAAGGCTCGGCCACGTCGACCTCTCTGCCTTTGGCCACCACCGCCTTCACCTCCTTGACGAAGCGCGTCCCTCCCACGGCGGAGAGCTGAATTACAAGAGTCCCGTCCAGCCCCTCCGGCGGCGCCTCGGCCTCTTTAATGCGCAGAACAGCGTCGCCGACGGTGTCGGCGTGCATCGTCGTAAGAGCCCCATGTCCCGTCAGCTTGTAGTTCACAAGCGTCCTAAGCTCCTGCGGCGTCCTCGCCTCCGCCAGCGCCACCAGCGTGTGCATAGTGCCGTAGCGCAGGGCTTGGTCCAGAGCCATCCACAGCTTGTCCTCAGAGGGGACGGAGAGATGGAGCATCTGCCCCTCAAGAGGGGCCCAGATCTCCCGGGCGCCCCGCTCCACCACCACCACTTGAAACCAAGGCGGGGTGAGGTAGAGCAACTGATTCAGTTGTGTGGTCTTGCCCGTGCCCATGCCTCCTGAAAACACCACGGAGCCCCGCGTCTCGATGACAAGAGAGGCGAAGGCAAGGACTTCAAGCCCCTCTGGGCTGTACGGCTCAGCCTTAGCCTCGCCGACATGTTTAGGCTTCGCCAGATACGGCCTTAACAACGACCTTGAGGGCTTGGGGTACGCCGACGCCTTTCTTATGTTCACATTGAACTCGAGGAGGTCTGCGGCTATTCTAGCCTTGTAGATCTGGTCCTCTCGCGTAAGCATAGGCCTGTCCATGGTTAACGACGGCAACAACTGCTTAACCACCACATACATAAGCGGCTCTGGGATGACGACGTTTGTGGGCAGGCGGAGCTCGTTCCTCACCGCCACGACGCGTCTATATCGCCCCAGCTCCACCATCTGGAACTTGATGTAGTCCAGCTGCTCCTTTAGGTTCTTGGGTATGTAGGTGTATTTGGCGGCGGGCGCCACGGGCTGGGGGATGACGATCTCGGTGAGCATGGGGTCTCGCATCAACACCTCAAGCGCCCCGTAGCCCATGTACTCCCTAGCCCCAGACCACCTGTCCAGGAGGTAGTGGACCACATCTCTGTATTCTCTGTAGAGAGACCAGATGGCCTTATCTCTGAGGCCTTCGGCTACTGATTTTACCAGCTTGGGGTACTCCCTCTCGTCTGGGGGGACTGCCCCCCGGAACATGATCAGTAGCAGAGCCGTCTGTAGGTCGTCTGGGAGCTCTGGGTCTATGACGACGTACATGAGGTCTTCTGTGATGCATACGTCCGTCCTCACGCCTCTGTCTACTATGACGCCCTCTTTCCTAAGCACACAACGCGACTTGAGGACGGCGTCTGCGTGGGCGTAGATCATGCCACCTTCAGGCGGTATACAAGCTGGTCTACAGCCTTCCTGTTTTCGCGGTCTCTCAACACGCTGTCGGC